>Ga0213868_10004174_pt1 | contig 13245 bp, 5 predicted proteins | sample PICome_9_FD_160087 | JGI IMG/M metagenome (GOLD analysis project Ga0213868, IMG submission 160087) | Coastal seawater microbial communities near Pivers Island, North Carolina, United States - PICO127 | ecosystem: Environmental > Aquatic > Marine > Coastal | place: USA: North Carolina | collected...
ATGAAGTCGCGCAACCGACCAGTGACCAGGATAGTCCAAAAGTTGACAGAGTAATAACCACGGTGGTCACAACGTGATGTTTATCTTTGGTTTTTGCGCACCGCATGCGGACCCAGTGTGTCGCCTAGTTGAAGCAAATTGTGTCTGCTGACGTTAGCAGTTGTTAGCACACATGATCATGACTCCATTTTGCACCATTCGTAGTCTTCTGTACGTTGTGTAGTAGTAGTTCTCAATACACTAATACAAAGCAATACCTAGATTTATCAGCATCCGTAACCGCCACCAGGACAGCAGGTACTAATAGTAAGAAGTAGCTAGTACTAGTAGCAGTAAGTAGTAGTGGCTTGCGGCCAAGAACGAGGAAGAACTTGATTATCAGCATGGTGCTAGTAGTACAGCACGACTTCTCGTCCACCAGGACGCACTACTTCTTCTTGCAACGGAAGAACAGCAGAGCAGATCGCCTTTCAGGTAGTACTCGTCCCAGAAAAGATGATGATGAGGAGAGACCGGACCCTGCTGTACTTCCCGGTCAAAGTGTTGGTGCAAGTAGTACTAGTAGTAATACTAATAACTTTTTGAACAGAGCGACGAAGAGTTTCTTCAGAAGAAGAAAAGGGACGAGAGAAACTCCTAATGATCCATCTAGTACTGCTGACAATAGTGACGATTCTCAATCAAAGAATGTCAGAGCCAATAGTCAATATTTTTCCAGAGGAGGAGATTATCGCCGCCGCTTCATAGTCATCGTAGCTTACGTTTGCATGTGGACCTTTTTCTACATACTTGTGCACCACCACTACGACCCAGGAACAAATAATGGTCAAAGAAGTTCAGAAGCAGTTGCTTTAGTACAAGGCAATCAAAAGCATCACGATGCACTGACTTCTTCGTCTGTTTTCATCGTGTTCGTTGAATTTGTCAAGTTAATCTTTTCAACGATTTTGTATTTGAGGAGCCCTCAAAGCACAATGGAAGATATTTTTCGTTTGTTCTACTCTAAAGATACACACATATCACTACGGGTGTATGCACCTACTGCGTTATTGTACGCAATGTACAATAATCTCATGTTTTTGAACCTCAGAAACAACGAACCGACCTTTTATCTCGTTATGTCAAGCTCTAGACTTGTGATGACTGCAATTGTGTGGCAAAAGTTTTTCAAGACACCTATTTCGTATGTGAAAAAGACTGCAATATTGATGATTACCCTGGGAATTTTTGGGAGAAATCTTTTTTCTCAAGAGGAGGACGTAGATTCTATTGAAAAGCCTACTATTCACAATGAATGGACAAACCTCTTTTCATACACTGACTTCAACAAAGGAATGATTATACTGTTACAAATGCTATGTAGTGTCTTCGCTGGTATTTTTAATGAATGTCTACTGAAAAATATCAACTGCAATCAGCATTTGCAAAATATTTGTCTATATATCAATTCCATCGCATTCAATTTGGTAGTTGGTATTGTACGAGGATGTGTCATAAATGACAAAGATCGTAATTTCATGACATTTGTGGAAATGATTCTTACTCCGGTTTCTCTAATAATTATCTCAATCCTGGCACTTGTAGGTATATTGACATCAACTTTATTGCGATATGAGAATTCGGTCACCAAAGGAGTGGCTTCTGCATCAGAAACAGTTCTAACCTCAATGATTGAATATCTATGCTATGGTCAACACTACAAATTATCTGAAATATTTGGAATTTTTCTTGTCAGTGCCGGCACTGTAATTTACAGTATTTCACCAGCTGTTATGGCGAAGACATTCAATTTACCCAAGTTCCATAAACTGAAGCGCCCACTAATGTTGCTTGGTGTATCGTGCATCCTTATTTCCAATCTACACCAGTACAATCTTCCTATTGAACAGCATGAAAGTGGATCATCTTTGTGCAGCATATCGGCAAATCATCGCAGTCGCCCCGATGATGTATCAATAGTGCAGTACGAAAAGGTAGCTGTGGCAGAAAACATCATTTCTTACATAGTAAAAGAGCTGCATGACGTTGATGCCCCAGTTTCTTTAATGTATGGGACTCTTCTGCATGAACATAGAAATGGCACTGGCCCATGCGTTCAGACAAACTTTTATGACAAAGATTTTGACATCGCAGTTTTCCCGCCTCACTTTCATCTCATCGTTGGAATGGTTGAATATATCAGAGACAACTTTGGTTGGACAGTTCGAAGTCTGAACCGAGAGAGAATGTATTTGACTTTTATCCACCCGCATCAGAGAGTAGGCACGGGTTTTCAGATTGATGTGTATGGATTCAATGTGAACACACCCAGCGTAGGATTAATCTATTTTCCTTGGGATAAGGTCACATTAAGAGCTCAATCATTCCTTCCCTTGGTAAGGCATAAATCAATTCCATACAACTCATCCCTCTCGTTCGACCAAGATAGCAATTTGTTTTTATATAGGCCGTTTAATGTACCATGCCTTCTTGAAAATCTATATGGATCGGACTATATGACTCCGAAAAAAGGTCACTTTCTTCGCAAAATTGCTTACGATAATCCAGCATGTACTAATCAAAACTTGAATGAAGACGAACAAATGGAATTAGATAGACAGCTGACTTTTGTAGATGTTGACTTCCGCACGAAGCGATCAATTGAGTCCAAATCAATGGATGAGACGACTCAAGATATTGGTCTCATCACTTGTATCGAGTAAGTTTATTGTGTATTTTTTGTTTTCCTCCACTTTGTTCAAATTCTGACAATTCTAAAATTGGCTCCTCAAGAACTCGCGAAGATGTGACTTTTGCACTTGAACTCGCGCATTCATTCCACAATAGGACAACGTCTAAACACGCAAAACTTGAAGTATACCATAATGCGATTTTGAGTCCTTACTTAACAGCGAGTTTGGAAATACTGAGCAATAATATCCGAGTGATCCAACTGGAACAATCTCAAGGAGAAGTCAACTCATGTGTTCAAGATGCTTTGTCATTAACGAAATTAAATGACGTGATATTACTCGAGCCGTCATTAGTCTTGCTTGCCTATGACCCTCTAAGAAAAAGGAGAGTCGCTGATGTAACAAACTCGCAGATCATTTGTTCAAAGAGTTTCACGAATGGTACTAGTAGAAAAGTAACTTCGACATCGCAAAAGCTAGATGATGCTGTTCATCGTTTTCTGCAGTCAAAACATAATTGTAAATTTGCTCAAGCTAACTTTTTCATGCATAACACTCAAAGGAAGTCGATAGTGAAGCAAGAAATTATGTTGGATGACAAGTCAACCACTATTGGAAATATTTACATTTCCGATCAGATATCTTTCATTTATCCTAAGCAAGGTATCTTTGAGTGGTCATCCCATTATATTGACAGCTCAGTTTTTTACTGCAGAACCGAAGAACATGTTCTTGAAGAATGCGATGTCTCGAAATCAATGGATTTGCTTTTAGCTCTTCGAAGGCGCCACAGTTGGAAATCATTGGTTCTGTTAGATCGCCAAGTGGGATGGATCGCATTTGATGGCGGATCAGTACCGTCTAGAGAATCCAGTAGCTGTTACTCCTTCAATTCAGTAAAAAGTGCTAAAAGGTCCCTTGAAACCATCCATAGTGATGTGTATAGTACTATGCTGAATATTGATTTGGTTATGACACTCGATAATGAAAATATCGCGATGCACAGTTATTCATCATTTAATCCATTAGTTGATTATCTCCCTAGTCTAATATCACCATCCGAAATGACTCTGTCGGAAATGCAAAAGAAAGTGCGCCATCCTTGCCTCTCCGGAGATACGATTCGTGCATGGCTAGATGATAACCCTTACAGATTTTTCAATGCATGTAATGATTGTCGGCAAGAAATTTCTACTATCAACTCATTTTTAGACGAGATCGTTTTGAAGGCTAATTCCAGCATCATATTTGATCTAAAGGCAACTGCCCGTCAAACAAATGGCATGATCTCGCAAGCTGAAGCCATTGCTGATTTGATATATAAATATGACCGAAAAAAAAGTGTTCTTAAGAAAATCATTGACAACGTCAATTTAAGATTCTTCGGGGAAGATGCTGATGGTACTGCTAGATTAGAAGTACTTCCAACTCAATTGTATGGAAATGATACGATGTCACCGGTGTTAAGACAGCTCGGAGTATATATGAACGCTCCTTCTAAAGAAAATTGTTTTGAAATCCTTAATTGGTCAAGAAATCAAAACAATAAAACAAATATAGCAGGATGTTTTGTGATTGAGAATCATAATGGTCTAAAAGAAAGCTGGAAGACATTATCTCGGAGGCTCAACACATCAAAGTCTCTCGTACATTTGCCTCATGGAACGAAAATAATCTGCGATGTGCCAAGAGAGCAAAAGAAACCGGACTTGAACTTTTGGAAACAGGGACTTATTGATTGTGTAGAAGGCGGTTACGAGTGGATTCATGCTCCATTCCCAGTAGGATCTAGAGCGAACTATTCTCCAATAGCATCGAAATCAATGTTCTCTGTCAGCGATCTCAAAGAAGACCTTGTTCAATTTACTTTGTCATCCTATATCTTGAAATCTAACAAATCAGGACAATTATTCAAATATAGGTCTCACTGGGGAATAACGTCGCCCTATAACTGGTTACCACATCAACAACAATGGTCTTTCATTGGATTCAACCGATCAGAATCACGACATACCTCAATGGACAACAAACTCGTTTTTCGTTGTGTTACGAAAATACTCACTGTGATGTTGTTTTTGCGTCTGGAAGAATTAGAGCTAGTATCAGTAGACGACATAATTGTAGGTCCGGTGCACAATGTGACTTGGAAACACTTATTTACGAATACAGCAGGAGTCGACGGAAGTTATGTTGGAAGAAAGTTTGAATATTCTAACTCATTATGGTCGTATATTCCGAGTTTCATCTATAGCGTGACTGGTGTGCCTTTCATCGACGCGATCACATTTTATGTCTTGAATCCAATGGGTCTATCAGGTTTTTATGACATGAATACTTCGTATCCTCCGTATGCAGCACGAGGGTTCCTGGGTACAACAAGAGATATCATATTGATCGGTAGTACGTTAGCTAGCGGTGGGATATCTCCAGAGACAAGATTGAGAGTTCTTTCGCAGTCAAGCGTGAAGAAGATGTTAGAAGACTGGACAAGTGCTCTGAATGTTACACATTCCTTTAATGAAGATAAAACTGTACAATCTATGAGCAGATTCTATAATTCACAACAAGGAAATGATCCACTTTCTGTGTACGGCGTAGTGGACGGTTATGCCATGGGTTTGTGGCGCGTCAAAGGTTGGCGTACAAGAAAAGGAATTATTCCAGTGCGAGGTTGGATTGCGATGGGAAGTAGTGAAGCATTAATGTACTTCGACGAGGATGATATTGTTGTGGGTATGTGTGCTCCAAATCGAACTTTAGGCCTAGAACTAACTGCTGCTTTTGCGTCCACTATACAAAAGATTGGAGTTAGAATTGACGAATCTTTCAGAAAGGTCAGTTGGTTCAGTGAACAAGAGGATCATCAAAGTGCTGCTATGAAGAAATTAACATCTGTTGAAAACAGAGCAAAGTAAATAGCAAGTTCATTAGGGGTGCTCGGTGAAGTAGGCGGCATCTGGCATCTCTTTATCATAGATTTTTTTCGTGAAAGTATTTCAATTTAGCTCAATTTTTATGCGATTCCAACGTTTATATCTCCATGTACGCTTTATTTTGGACTACAATTACGCATCGTATATATATGCCTATGATATCGAGTAGTGGAAAGATGTTGCTCAGTTCAGCAACTATCGGAAAGGGTAGAAAAGTTAACATTTTCATTAGCGAAGTTCTATGCTGGACGAATAATTTCAAATGTCACTCGATTGGATATACTTCTGTCATTATAAAACACTTGAATACATTGTTTTCAAATCAAATCATGCCTTCAACAGTTATTCCAATAGTATAGAGTGGTATAAAAGCATTACTAGTGAATGCAATCCACTGAACATTATAGCAAAAGTCAATTCTGAACAGTTCTTCGATTTACTGTTATTTATGTGAATATATTCATGCGTAGATCGTGTTTGACTACAGTCACATATAACATATCTAATCTCTTGCTACCCCATATAAAATAAATAGTTACCTCATTCATCCTACAGTGGGAAAATGGTCCAGGATGGAACTCGAACTCGACCTTATTTTGTCCTGACCATGTATAATGCCTTTGCTCGCACCGCAAACATATCAAATATATATATATATATATATATATATATATCAAGTCTTCTGACGGATAGTTTATAAGGAGCTTCAATTGAAATTATCATGTGTTACTCCGTCTAATGGTGAGTAATTGGTTCAGGATGGAACTCGAGCTCGACCTTGTTTCGTCTCGACTACTACAAATGCACATATACATAACTTTACAGGAATTATGCTATCTAAATTATATCAATGATATTTATGTCGACCTCCCCATGACGAAGATACATACTGACGTATTCATAACTCTTTTTCGAAGACGAGAGTGAAAGCTTCATACCATGGGGTATGGGGTGCATGAAATGATGTCATTTCTTGTAGACTCGAGTGAATAACAATGCTTTTATCTTCTACCATTCAACAACCAGCTGGTTTTCTTTTCTAAATGAAATCAATAGGTTCCATGTCCTATTTGAACACATTTTGAACTCTAAACCTTGTTGCAATCTTTGAAACGTAGCGAGGCAATAAATTCCTTTTCATGAAAACTACAGATTTCATGTTCTGTTAATAAAAAATAAAACTGTTTGCGATGGTGCCTGACGTTGCAACCATTCTTTCTGCCTTTTGTACATTTTCATCATTCACGAATCTTATTTTCTCGCGTTTTGTAGATCATGCGTAAACCAAAGATGATACACCTGATAAGTTGAAATGAGAATAGAGCACGCCAAACTCCGGTAAACGATGATGTACCGAATTCGAGTAAAGATAACATGAGTGACATGGTAAGTGAGTAAGCACCCACCAAAAACCGCAAATCTCTTGTAGCCAAGATAGATCCCTCCAAAGCCATGATGATGGGATGCAGCAACACACTGCCCATCATATATAGGACACGGTTTGGAACACTGAGTAATGACAGTATATCCTTGTCATTCGTAAAGAATGAACCTCCCCTCATGAGAATGGCTCTTACCAAAGCACTATTCACCAATGACATGGTTCCAGCAATCGCAAATATCCGTTTGAGAAGCGACTTTGTCATTCTTTTGTGGTGATTAGAGATACCAGTTTCATCTGCTTCACTTGTTTGTGTGTCACCATCGTATAATGCAGCAGGTAGAAAACTTTGCGCTGCAAGAGAAAATGAATCTCCAAACACACAGAAAAAGAAAAATACTCTAATCATAATATTGTGGGCTGCAAGGGACAGCATTCCAAAATTGCTAGCTTTTAATGTCATAGCTGAGTAGCAAATCAATTTCCCAATGATGACGAAGAAAATTGGACCAGCAAGTTTTGCCAGTGAGACAAAGCCCTTCACATTAGGAATACTTACAAAGGGCTGTAGCATATTATTGTCTTGACCGATGTGTTCAATAGTATTAGATTGGTCTCTCATACTCCTCCATCGTCTTACTTTCTTTCTTGATTCATGAATCAGTAAGAACGAAGATACAAATCCAGCCAATGAGGTTGATAGAGCTGCACCTCTCAAACCTAAATTGTACTTGGCAACAAGAATAATATCACCAATCACATTAACTATTGTTGCAAGAAGTACAGCTAATGCTGGTGTTTTTGTATCTAAGGTTGATAGGCAGACTGATTGTGCGATCATACCCATAATTGTTATTGGAGCGATAATGCCTCTAATTTTGGTGTAATCCCAGGCCAAAGAAATGACACTAGGAGTCATGTCGAAACCATTGACAATCGCCCCACCATTTCCAATGATGTATTTTAAGATGGCGTCGCCACATCCGAAAATGGTAATGGCAATGATTATGCCAAAAATTGATGCAATACCAAGCGATTCAGATGTCGTTTTCACCTGTAGTTCGTGGTCTTTCTTGGCTGTTGCTTTGGCCAATTGATTTGTAGTGGCAATAGCAAGGAAATAAGTAAGATAAAATGCATTATCACAGAGCATTGTCGCAGGTCCGAGTGCAGCAAGGTGTAACGTTTCGGGTGCAATATTTCGCATAGCACCAGTATCCATCGAGACCGTGGACGCAAATTTACCGACTATAGTAGTGTCCACCAATGAAAGCAAGGGTTCAGAAAGCATGATTATTATCGTCGTGCTAATAAAGACTAACAACTCTTTATATGACGCAATCTTTGATTTGGACTCAGCTTTGATGTCTCCTAACACTTGATTGTCTATGCTTTGGACGTTTTCTGTGTTTTTACCCTCAGAATCAAAAGGTGATCTAAGATTTGAACTGTCATCTGAAGAATCCATGTATAACTTGGTCGCAGTGAAATAGTGCGTCACAGAATGTGAGTAAGCGTCAGTGTGGATTTGTCTCAATTGAAGAGTATGTATCCTTGCATTAGGAGTAATAAGGGCTCTGCTATCATTCAGCGAAGCAAGGCATAGAAACCATAATGTCCATCCTTTTATCATAATAGTCACGTATATTCGAAATTAAAGGTTAAAATTGTTGTTTGTATTGGAATATTACTTAGTTTGGTAATACTGTCCGTTTCATACTATTTAGTTTGGGACTTAGTAGGACGGTTGGAAAGTTGGTACGTCGCACGTCGCCGACTACGTGCCTCCTACGTATTTATGTAGCAACTCAAAACGAGAAAAATGACACCTCGTTTTCAAAAAAAATGATAAAATGAATGAATCAAAGCATAACTTTAAAGAACTTATATACTAGCAAGAGAAGAATCATCCTCGTTCCGTGATTTTGCTCTGCCTTTCAAAAGCTCTTTTTCATTCCTTGAAAAAGCGCCCAAATCCAAGTTCATACTGTCACGGTTATCTTCATTCCCTGAGACGTCAGTGACGTTTGTCTTGCTCAAACCCTCAGATATATCCATATCTTGTCCTCCACCGCCTTCCCACGTTTGTATTTCATCTTCTAGAGTCCTCAAAACGATATTAACTGAAGGTTCATCACGAATATCAGAGGGCATCATGCGTAAACAATTAGCTAGACTGAGACGAACGTTTGTAACGCGATCTTCTTTCATTACCATTGCTGGCGGAAGAAAGAGTTGTTTCAGCAAATGATGCAGATGACGATACTCGTCTGATGTAAGCGAGTAAAATTGATGAGAGGAGTCACTACCATTGCCTCGTCCGCCTTGACTTCGTCGACGACTCTTTTCATTGACGCGCAGAATAAGAGCTATAGCGGAAAGAATTCGACAATAGCTCTGACGTTTACTAAATGCCCCACAGGTCGGACCCCGACCATTACTGATAACTGGGTTATGATTCTCTAGCAATGTAGCTTTCAGGAATGAAAAAACATCATGTGATGAGTCTGAACTGAATTTTGATGCCGTCGTCGAGTCCTTCTGTCCAACAACACAATTATTCACTTCATAACAACGCAATAGAATTGGTATACTCCACTCGATATTTTCCCGAATAATATTAACAGGATCTGATAGTAAAGTCTTAACAATTGGCCAAAGATATTGCCGAACTTGATCTGGTGGGTATAATGATATAAGATTTGGTAAAATCTGTGCTATCATATCACGTTGTCTCCAATTTAGAAGAACTGGATTCAGTGCGTTTTTGCGCTTTGATGCTAGCATCGTATCGCCATTAATGATCTCAAACAAAATAGGCAAGTAAATGGATCTCTTCGAAGCCGATAATAAAGACAAAAATGATGGTAAATTACGGATCACATTCAGTTGTACTGTGTCGTCTGTGTCACGAAGAAATTGAAGTTCAAAGATAGACAGGAGATCGCGTTTGGCGGTCGTATCATCAGGAGAAGCCTTCATGATATCCGGTCCAAGAATGTTACATATTGTATGAAAGGAGGAAGCCAGGCATCTTTTCACTGGTAATGGGACCGATGCCTTTTCAGGAGAATCATTTGCCTCAAACGATGACTCTGAATTGCCTGACAAAAGTTTGATAAAGCATTCTTTGAGAACTGGATCCCACGCTGATCGTCCGAGTAAAAGAATGACAGCAGGAAGACTATATGCACAGTACACACGCATCTCAGCATCTACATTTTCATCACCAGTGCTCATGTTGGCAAGCTCTACATAAGGTGGTAACAGAAATTCTGCCACAGCTTCTATATCAGCAGGTGAAACTACAAATTGGTCCCTGTGATGAATTATCTTTGATAATGATTTGGAGTCATTGTAATATTTTTCAAGGAAATCTGGTAGGAGTGATTGAAGATATTCTCTACTTCCATCGTCAGTAATTTTTGAAGATGTGGAACTATTTTTCGTGAAAGGCTCGTATATAGTCTCAGGATTGAGTCTGCTAACCATACCATGCGCGTGGGGAAAGAATTGAGCACCAAGTCCACCCACTGAATTCTCAGCTTCTTCGTTTTGAATTATCTTCATAACTCCATCATATTGTTCCGCTTCAGATTCATGTCCTTCAAGAGGGTAGAAAGATGCAATAAATGGCCCAAGAAATTGCATCATCCCATGACGAACTGCTCTGTTACTATCTCTTAACAGTTTGCAGCAAAGAGGTATCAAACTTGTCCTTCTTAACTCGTGCGTAGCTTCCTTCACTTCATCTCTGTATGCCAAGTTGTCTTTTTCAATTAAATTTAATGGTAATAGCATCAAACCTCTAGACATGTCCACCAAGCATTCTCCGACACTCTTTCGAACACGATATGTCTCATCGTGGCCTAGTTTTGCAAACAAAGGAACAATATTTTCAACTGCATCTTCCAAGGAGCTCCCACTGACCAGACGCGGTAGTGCTTGTACCGCTGCTCGTCTCACTCTAAAGTTAGGGTGCTTGCAAAGGGCCACAACAGTAGGAGTAATGTATTTTGATACTGTGGAGGGTGGGACCTGTTTAGAGTCGATAGATGCAACATCAGCTAAGAGGTTGCACGCTGTGATACATAAATCATCGAAGAGTTCTGGGTCAATAGTGGCACCAGTTGCTGATTTAGGATCTTGCTGCTGTGCCATTTTAAGTGGTGCTGATAGTATGGTAGATGGAACGTCCTCTGGTTTGATGAACAGAGCAAGAGTGGCGAGTGCATCAGATGCCGCTTTTCTAACGTCAATGTCTTGATCTTGCAATAGTTTTTTCATGTGTGATGTAATTTTGATTGTGGATATAGCATAACCCTCTTGGTTGTGTTTTCGGTCGACTCCTCTGCTGTTAGGATCAAAGGTTGGATCATCTCCGAACATACAAGTAAGCGCAACGGGAAGTAGCTGAGAAGCTAAATGTTGTCGTATAATGGACTCTGCATCGGACACAAGCGGGGGTAATAGTGGAAGAATCGATGAAATTGTGGCCTGGCGACTAAGTAATGATATGTTCAAAACGAGTGCATCGTAAGTGATGGAGAATGAAAGATGTGACATTTCATTTCAGCAAAATAATAACGAACAACGAAATTGTCTGTAACTTCTTAAAGAACTCATCTCTCTCCAGCGAGTAAACTATTGAATAAATAAATTCACTACACTTACCCAATAGATTTGGACGTTTCTGCAATCATCTTCACATGAACTAGGCGCTGTAGTGCAATGCCACTTCTGACATATCGTACAACACGATCTAGCAAAGATAAGTCATCATCAATCGTTAAATCTTCAAACCTTAGGGATACATTAGGGTCAGGGGAGGCTTCTGTTGCTCCTGATGCGAGGGGGATTCCCTCTGGATTAAGCATCATATTGGAAAAAAGTTAGTGTATTGTGATATCGTATCTTGTAGGTTGTGCTATTTGTAGTCGTTTCTCTTGTTTTTCGTTGATTTTTTGCCAGCTTGAGTCGTCCCAGCTAATTTAGTCTGAAGATGTTCAAGTTTTTCAAACCACTTCTGTTCTGGTGCCCCTCTGATGAACTGATGAAAATTGGATGATGATGATGATGATGATGAGTGAGAGAGATGGGAGATGGACTCATTCATTCATGGCGTGTGCATGACAGCTGCCAACCACGACGATGAATGAAATAAGAACGAACAAATGGAACTATACGATCACCTCTACTCACAGTGTGGCAACTTATTAATTTTACACGTGAAAATCTGCCTTCAATAGTTAATTGGATAAAAGTTTTACACGCCGCAATACTATTTACTAAATTATCATTTTACACTTCAACGTTTAAAGCATATATTTGTAAAATAGAGCTGCTTCTTCTCCTTTTTCAACCTTGATCCTCTCTTGCATTTCATCACGCGCTAGCCAACCCCAGTCACTCATCTTTTTCATTTTATTGACATCCACTTCACCATCGTCGTACTGAACTCGCAAGTAAAATATCTTTTCTCCAAAGAAACCATCATTTGCTTTCATCATATCATCGTTATATTCCATCATGTCTACTACCATGGGACAATTACTGTAGCAATTGATATTTAAGTTTTCGCCGCTGATTTCGTTGTTTAGACGCTTGGCCGCTTCTAAGAATGTTTCACCTGTTCCCACATCAGTAATTGGTAATGTCCATCCTGTTTCATCGTTCGGTCGTACTGATAGGTATACTCTAGTTTTCAGTTGACGATCTAAGGTTTGAATGAACCCACTCGCATCTGCTTCTGTTTCCCTAGGTGCTGGGGTGAAGCCCTCTGGAAGCATGGATAGAAGTTCTTCTCTAGTGAGAACTTCTCTATCAATTGGATCCGGAAATCCAAGTTCCTTTGGATAAGCAATATCATCATACCGTGCCAATTCTGATTTCAACATCTGATAGTCCTCGTCCCATTGTGGTACGTCAGGAGTTACGACAGGTAGACGCTCAAGCATGAGTCCGACTTTGATCTTCCACTGCAAACCACGTCTTCTTGCCTCTCTGTCCAAGTAAAACTGTTTTGCAGTAACGGTGTCGAACCATTTTCGAAATTGATTCTTGTTAAAATTCTTCTTTTCTGGACTTCGTCTAGATGATTGCTTGGACTTGCGTTCCATCTTTGCTAGGTAACGTTCAGTTCTAACTTTCTTAGCTAGAGCTTTTTCTTCTTGATATTTGTCCAACGTGTACTTTGATTTAGTACTCATTTGAAAATGTTGAGTTGTGACGACGGCTTGATTTCGAAAAACATTGGTTG
>Ga0213868_10004175_pt1 | contig 13243 bp, 17 predicted proteins | sample PICome_9_FD_160087 | JGI IMG/M metagenome (GOLD analysis project Ga0213868, IMG submission 160087) | Coastal seawater microbial communities near Pivers Island, North Carolina, United States - PICO127 | ecosystem: Environmental > Aquatic > Marine > Coastal | place: USA: North Carolina...
GGGTTCGAATCCCACCCTGACCGCCACTCTCTTTCAAGACGCCAAACCCCTTATTTCTAAGAGGTTTTTCAATGTCGTGATACCCCAAACCCCTATTTCAAAGGTTTTCCATGTTATTGGACGATTTCACATCAGCAAATATAGGCTGAAACCCACTTATCGAATAGATGAGATTATAGATGCCTGTCGTCATCGTGTTGGCACTTGAGTTGTCTTTCTTAAATCCGTCCTCATGGACAAACGCCCCAGCTGTTGGCTTACGAACAACTTTCGAAAACGAGTCATGACCCCACCAACGTCGGGCTCCCCAAACCTGAACAACGAGTAAACCAAAAGAGCTTCGAACCCTACCATCGCGACTAGCAGAAACCGGCGTCTCCCAGCAGGCCATCGCCGAAGCCGTCGGCCACGACTTCATGTCCATGTCCTGGCGTAAAACACATATTAGCTGCGAAGAAATAAAGAAAGCTACCGGATAAATCCGCAATCCGTCTAGAAGCTAAGTTGCACCCGCTCCCATTAAGAATGGACCTGAGCCAACCACCTCCGATGATAGATAATCCCTCAACCGGTAGTATCATTCCACTCGTGAACCCAATGCCTAGACGAGTGTCTGCTCGAAACCTGTTTACGGCGTTTGAGAAGTTTGCGGTGTTTGGCAGGACGTCCCGAGACCCGTGCGCGCCATCGTCGGAAGGACGGCGGCTTCAGTTGTTGCCGCATGATTTTGATGACCTTACCCTCGGCCAGGCCTGTCTTCGCTGCAATTTCGTCGAAGGACGTCCTGTCTTCCCACGCCATCCGAATAACACCATCGACTTCCGATTGCGTCATAATGCCAGGGTAAGATTAGTTAGTTTCCACTCATGAGCCTTCGCGTCAATCGGTCGTCGAATACGCTCAAGGAAGTGGTGCGGCCATTCTGTGCCGCTAGGCCCCGGGCGGAAGTCACCAAAGGTGACATCAACATCGGCGCCTGCAGTCGATGCGAGTCCATTTAGAGTCAACTGGATGCGGTGAAGTCGCCTCGTTTTATCCCCAATCCAAGCGATCACCCCGTCGGAATGGCTCATGCCAAATCCTGGGCGCATTGTTCCCGCAAGTAGGGTGCATGATTCTCCAGCAAGCGGACGCCGATCAAGAATCTGCCAAGAAGAACCTCGTTCACGTAGAGCGCTGCAGCCAAACGTGAACACGATGTAGGCATCTGCAACTAGTGCAGCAGCATGGGAGGATTCCAAAGAGGTGTCAGCCACACCATTACGGTTCACGACGATTCCATTGGGCGTGCGTCGGACAAATTTAACTCCCGCCGTTCCACGATGACTCTGAATGACTTCACCCTTGGAGGGATGATAAACCTCAGACGACGTTTGCCGGTAGTCTGCATCCACGAGAACCGGCTGAAGGGCCCTTGCTAGAGTCGCCCAGTTGCCCTCAAAGGTCACCGTGACCTTCTTCAACCGCTGCCAAGGATGCCCAGCAACCTCCGACGACTTCTCTAGCAATTCAACAGCAATTGGGTCGCTTGTGAATCCAGAAGCAACTTCAGGGCACGGTAACGTAGTGCAGCGGGTCAGCATGGTCGACCCAAGGGCGGCAAAGAAGAATCCTCTCACATGAGGAATACGCTCTTGTGACTCGTTGGGACACAACGAGAGGGAAAAGAGCTTCTTTCTCTGGAAAGCCTACTGTCATTGAGAGGCGTATCTCTCACAAATCCCTCAGATCCTAAAATGGAAATTACCGAGAGCCTTAGGCGTTACTTCAATGACATTGGTCCTATCCCCCTACTGCAAGGCAGGGATGAACGGCGGCTTTGTCTTCTCGCCAAGACTGGCGACATGGGGGCGTGGCAGCAACTCGTCAAAAGCAATCTAAAGTTGGTAGTGACCATCGCCAAGGACTACGAGGGCTACGGGCTTTCTTTGGAGGATCTGATTGCTGAAGGAAACACTGGGCTGATGGAGGCTGCCCGCCGAGTAGATCCTGACAAAGGCGCGAAATTCAGCACCTATGCTGCTTACTGGATCAAGCAGTCTGTCCGTCGGGCTTTGGCAAACCAACGAGCGACGATAAGAGTGCCAGCTTCCATGGGAGACAAAATTAGGTCGATGAGGCGAGTTGAAGGAATGTTGGAGGAAGAATTACACCGACGACCGACTCTCCGGGATATGAGCGATGCCCTCGGTATTGCTGAAGCTGATATAGCAAAGCTCAAAGAAGTAGGCCAGAGCCAGATCTCATTAGACATGCCTTTGACAGAGGACAGCGGCAATACGGCCATGACCATTGAGGATGAATCGGCCGAACGTCCAGACGAGGCGAAGGAGAGGTCTGAGATCGTCGGAATTCTCGATCGGGTAGTTTTTAGTGAACTGGATGAGCGTGAGCGAAATATTATCGAGCTGCGCTATGGGTTGGGGGGTGTCAAGCCGCAGACCCTAGAAGAGATAGGAAGGCTTTATGGGGTGACACGAGAGCGCATTCGTCAGGTTCAAAATATTGCTCTCAAGAAGCTACGCGATGCCATGCGCAAACGTGACGCCAGCGTCTCAAATAACCGGCGGGGGGTGATGATGATGCCGATGCTCAAAACACCCTCTTAGATCACTTGCCACGCGACGGGACCCAGATGAGTGATCTGGGTTTTACTGACAGCTTCCCTTTACAACTCTCTGGGGGGAATTTGTGCAAGTATTGAGTAGTTACTCCGCTTGAACAAGGGTGCAACGAGACCTTTAACCAAAAATCTGGCCGTGGGTTGAAATGATTGCCGGGACCTTTACGATTGGCTACGCTATCGCGGCCCTTGATTCCTTGTGGCATTGCCCCCTTGTTCTCGGCGGCTTGCCTGGGAGGGCTTCGCCTTCTCGGTTTTGCCAAAGCAACCTCACGCCGGGTGCAGGTATCACTACTGTCACGAAAGACCTCGTTTGGTGGATTCCGTTGGGCTTAATTTTGTTAGCAGCATTTCGGCAGATAGTATCGTGATCCTACGAGCATAAAAAGGCGCCGCCACTGGATATTTTACTAACATATTATTATTTAATAAGCGGCAACTCCCTAGCAGATGAGTCTAGGAGGCAGCCCGTTCTAAGAGCTTTTTTGATAAAAAGGACTGGAGACACCGTCTTGTGCACATGAGCCACGACAAGAAGTATCCTCCTTTCCTGCAAGGAATTGACTACGATTATGTGGATCACATCACTGATCCACATTGCGAGCTCAACAGGACTCTCGGAATGGCAAAGGGATCGCTCTGGCAGTTATTAGGCCTTTAGTTGGGGTGGCATGCCCTAAAAGACTTTCCTCGGAGGATATCGGGCCGGCAAGCGGCAAGACCATGGCTTGCCGCTTGCCAGGCATGTTCTTGGTCTCAGATGAGCGTATCATCAAATCTCATCAGGCGGCGCACCCTGGTGATCATGCCAATCTTAAGATGTTTGAGAATGGGACGATATCATGAGTGCCCCAACGATACAGTAGTGGATGGCGTTGCAACATCGTCCAGATCACTTAGCTATCGTGCATCGGCGCTGGGTGGGACTCTTATTCCTTGGTTGGGAGATTGATGCACAACTACTTCTGCCAACACTGCCGCAAGGGCTTACGGAAGATCGCCACCTAAGTAGGACCTACGTCGCGATTATCCGACTAAAGATGCGCGCTACTCTGCCACGAGGGCTGGCGTCAGGCTAGGTGCCGAACTTTTCTCCTGCCTCGTATGTGGCCTGGAACACGTATGGTCCTTCATGAAAAAGACATTGCTCGTTCATGGTTGTTGGGGAGGCATTGCAGTCATTGCGTTCTTGATCGGTGGGTTTCGCCAGCCCTTGACGCCAAATGCTACTGCATTGGTTCAATCGAGCACATCCTTGTTCCCAATGTCGGCAGAGCAGCAGGCGCAGGCTTCGCTGACGGCGGGCCCTAGAGAAAAGAATCGAAAGCAGACTGCTGAACAGTTCGAGCCGCCGAACTTGGAGGAATTGGCCAGACTGTCGGTCAGCGAACCAAATCCTATCACACGGCGTCTTGCATTTAGCCGATTGCTCGAAGCAATGACGCCAGATAACGCTCTAGAAATTCGTAAGAAGCTTGTGGCTGTTGGTGTAGAGAGCGATCAGTGGCGAGACTTCAACTACCAGTGGGGAGCGTTGGCCGGCGAGGAGGCTTTCCAGTTTGCCGCAGATTCTAAGGAGCGCGATCTTAGTGCTGCGCTTGCCGGATGGGCTTCGGCAAATCCTAATCAGGCTCTTGCCATGCTCAATAATCTGCCCGACGACATGAGGGACCAAAGAGACAGCCTCGCTCGCAGTGTGGTTGAGGGAATGTCTGATCGCGATCTGAAAGGTGCTACAGAGTTGGTGCTTCAGCTGGCTGGTGAGGGCATTAAGGAGGCTGGTGAGCTGATGGGAATGGTGGCGAATGATACTGTGCGTGCGAAGGGAGTTGAGGAGGCTGCCGCGTGGTCAGAGTCTCTGCCTGATGGGCCACTCAAGGGTAGGGCCATGCAGCGCATCGCGAATGAGTATGCTGAAGCCGATCCCGAGGCTGCGGCAGCGTGGGCCGAAGGGATGGCACACCAAGATTTCGCTGCGCAAGCAGTCGAGGAAGTCAGTGACAAGTGGGCTGCTAAAAATCCCGTGGAAGCAGTGACTTGGTTAGAGTCGCTACCAGAGGGCACTGGGCAGAAAGCAGGGCTTAATTCGGTGTTTGGCGATTGGGAGGATCGTGATCCTGCCGCCGCAACCGAGTATCTTGCCAGCATGCCTATGTCAAGTCAGCGCGACGCCGCCATTAGTGGGTTCTCTAGGGGCTATGCATGGCAGGACCCCGAGGTGGCTATCGCTTGGGCATTAGACATCTCAGATCCCCAACTTCGACAAGAATCTTTGACGCGAGCAGGACAGGTGTTTCTCAGAAAAGATGCGGAGTCTGCGCGAGCCTGGCTGGAGAGCAGCGGATTGCCTTCAGAAACCCAGCAAGCGATTCTAGATCGTCGAGGATAGAGAGTATGAATTGCCCAAGGATCAACCGTGTTCATCAATTTGGGGGAACTTCAAATCGAGTGTGATTTAGGCCTAGTCCCCGCATCGCTAGTGAGCGTACTACGTGTAGCTATGTATCGACCTCAACCGAGGACTCTAAGTAAATATTGGTTTCGCGCCGATCATTGGTCGCCTTGCAATCTAGTATCTGACAGGGGAAAGTGGGACGGAATGTAAGGCCCGTGGCGAACGGTCTAGTATGTTCATAGGACTTTCGGCACCGACCCTCTTTATCCTTTCGAACCGATTTGATGCTTACTTTAAAACGTCGGCTCCCCCATTCTTTCGAGATCATCACACCATGGACTGCCACGAGATTAGCAACGACCTGAAACTGGCATACGGGATAGAGCTAGAAACCGTTCGAAACTATATTCCTGCGTCGGCAAACCTGCATGGCGTTCGTTCTAACGTGGTTAGGAGGGCACTGGCCACAGATTTTCCTGAAGAGTTAGGCAATGCTCAGGCGATTGCCAGTCGAATCAAAACAATTGGCGGATCGGTTCCCGGCTCATTCGAAAACACACGGTCTAAAGACAGTCTCCAGCCGAGTGAACATACGGCCGGCGTCGTCAGTGTGATTAAAGGGTCATCGCTGAGGAGGGCACCATACGGTAGTATAACAAAGTCATTAGGCTCTTTTAACGCTAGGACCTCTGTCACGCAAGATATGGCAATCACGTTGCTCACTGGCGAGAAAGACCACAGATGAGAGTTCGTCGGTTTCCTATTGGAACACGAGACGAGTTAATGTTGAACATAAATGTTACCACCCCTTGTAGCAGAATTCCCTGCCTCGCCATGAGAAACGAACTTGTGCCATTGAACGAAACGGAGATTACCCAAGACGAACCTCGTTCGGAGGAGGGATACAGTCGGAGCCTTCGTGCGGGTATCCTACTATTGAAGGAAAGTGGTCGAGTTGATCAGGAGTGTCCTCGCTTGCTACGACCGAACGAAAGCTGCTGCCGAACAGCTGTTGCTGCGTGTAGTTTCGAATCCACTCGGATTCGCTCAGGTAAGTATCCCAATCCACACACGTGAATACGTTAGCTGAACTGGTAGGGACGACCCACTTGTTATTATTCCAATTAGTCGTGGCAGCTGCACTGACGGGCATCATCTGGATAGTGCAGTTGTTAGTTTATCCCCAATTTCTCAATGTCGATTCCAGGGGTTTCTCACGTTACCATCAGCGACACATGTTCGGTATCGGGTTGATCGTGGCACCACTCATGATCCTGGAACTAGCGCTGTCAGGATTGGCGGTATGGTATTTCCAACAGCACCCTCTTCAAAATCTAATGGTTTGCGCTGGTGCCATTACAATAGCTCTTTGGCTAACGACATTCTTGGTGCACGTCCCACTTCACCGACGGCTAGACAGCGGGTGGTCCGAACAATCCATTCAGAGACTGATCAGCACCAACTGGGTTCGCACGATCCTATGGACCACGAGGCTCGGGTTACTTTGCTGGGCTATGTTGATCTGAATGGAAGACATTCACCGGTTCTCTTCCTGGCGCTCCTGCTAATACATGGGATGCGTAACCCTTTGGAACTAACGGGCCTCACTCTAAGCGGATTCGCGACCTGATCGTAGAACACTTTGGGGTTCGCCGTAGATCTGATCGTTGTTAGTTTTTCAACTTACCATGATAACTTGTTCAAGTTCCTTCTAGCGTGCGTAACTTCACTTATGAGAGTCTTGCTGCCGATGACAAACGGGACAGATAAAGAGCAGTTTTTTGAAATCAGCGCGGTTTCCCGCCTGACGGGGATGTCCACACCAAATATCCGCATTTGGGAGAAGAGGCACCAAGTGGTGGAGCCGAAGCGTTCGGACTCCAAGCGGCGCCAATACACGGCGGAAGATGTTCAGCGGCTGACTTTGCTAAAGGCATTGGTTGATCGCGGTCATGCCATTGGAACGATCGCCAGTCTCACCACACAACAGCTTGAACAGAGACTTGCTGCTCAGGAAGGGGCGGATCAGCCCAGGCCCGAGGCAGTTGACCATTGTCGGTTGCTAGTGATTGGAGAAACACTGCGAGAGCAGTTTAGAAAGGAAGAGTTCGTTTCAGGGATGCAACTTATGGCTTCTTTTGGAGCGCTTGAAGAGGTGGAAGGGTGGGCCACAACCTCAGTCGATGTCGTTCTCATCGAATGTGCGACCCTTTTTGAAGACACCATTCCAATAATTCAAGGGCTGATTGAGCGCACTCAGGCGATGCGCGCTGTCATCGTTTATCAATTCGCTCAACAGTCTACGGTGGCAATGATCGAAAAGGGTATCAGGAGAATCACACCTCTCCGCGCCCCAGTGAATGCGCAAGAACTGCAAGTGGTGCTACGAGCGGATGTCGCCATGGCCAGTCGAAGTTCATCAGCAGCCAAGCCGATTGCCGTTTCCAATGAGAGGATCCCTCCTAGGCGTTTCACAGACCAACAGCTCGCCAAAGCTTCCCAGGCCTCGACCACCATCGAGTGCGAATGCCCCCACCATCTTGGCAGCCTCCTCGCCAACCTGACGGCGTTTGAACAATACTCCTCCGAGTGCGAAAGCCGCAGTCTTGCGGACGAGGCCCTGCACCGATTCCTCCACCAGACAACTGCGCAAGCGCGCTCGATGATGGAGCATGCGCTGCAAGAAGTGATTGATGCTGAGGGAATCACTCTGTGACGTTCGACACGCGCTGCCGTCTAGCTTTCGTTCCAACAACTGATAGGAATCTGCATCCTCTCAGTGACTTAGGCTCGTAAAGCTTGCCAAGAGCTCAAGCAGTGAATGACCGATGCCCCATGGCAAAACGTGCTTTCCAAGCAGCAAACTCCTAGGCAGATGTTATCAATCCAATATCCCAAAAACATTCCGAACTCGGTTGGCTCTCGTTACTAGAGGCTCTCGTAGATAAGATACATACGCGAGACAACATAAACCAAGCTAGTCTACAAGTCTTATAGCCAGGAACACGCTAACTGATTTGAGTATATTCAATTTCTTTAGCAATGCTATGATTATTGAACCAAAGAATCAGAGACTCATCCAAGTCCTGGAGAAGGTTGCTAAACGGCGGTTGGAATCTTTTGAGCAGCTGCGCCTCTCAGTCCGGAGACTCCTCACCGATAACGTTTGCGGGAACTTGAACAACCATAAGGGTGCTGAAGGCGTCTACTACGAGGTGCTTGCCAAGCCCTGTGAACGGGCCAGGAAGACAAGGCATCCGCTGCCATGGCTTCGCAACCTCGTCAAAGAGCGTGCGATTGACCGGCCCCAAGGCAAGCAGCAACGCGCTAATCTCAACAAACGGTTCCGCGGCCAGGACGACACACCTGCAAATCGGCCATCTCGCAATTCTTCAGATATTGACAACTCAAGCGAGCACGCAGCAAAGAAGAAAAATGCTATTATTGGACCGACTCCCGGGCAACAACAGGTGTTGGAACTTGCCTACCTTAGTGGCCATACCCAGTCTGAGATTGCGAGCCGATTTGGCCTGCGTCTTGATGTAGCGAAAGCAAGCCTTGGCCGTAGTGTGAAGGATCTCCGCGAACGAACCAGCAACTCAATGTGGGCTCCTCAATACCCGTCTGTGCTCCCTCTTCGCAAACACGTTGGTTGGACAGGCTAGTCAAACTGAAAAACATTGCAGCTTCCAGACTACTGTTAGATAGGGCTAAATTAAGAAAGGATGATTCGATCACATGGAGGTCTTGGGAAAAAATGTTCCGCGGTAAAAGTTGGCTGTTACGAAAAAAGAGAGGTTTGCGGAGGATTTATTAGAATAGAACGAACACAAATAATGGGCTTTAAACTATCACGTTAGAAATTCACCTTATGAGTGGTTGCACCCTTATCTTTCCTCACCAGCTCTTTGATCCACATCCCGCGTTGTGTAAGGAGCGCCCTGTCGTACTATTAGAGGATGGCCTCACTTTCGGCGATCCTCATGTGGGCCTAAAATATCATAAGCAGAAGATCGCTCTTCACCGGGCTTCAATGAAGCAGTATGCGGCCAAGCTTGAAAAGCTTGGTTATAAAGTGCTTTATCGAAACTTCGCCAAAGGCAAGACCATCGATTACCACTTGAAAGCCTTGCGGCGAAAGGATTTTCGCATATTCCATTATTGCAAGACGGTTGACTTCCTGCTGGAGAAGCGACTGCAAAGATACGCAACATCTCCGTCGGTATCATTGAAAACCTATGAAACACCAATGTTTCTCTCGCCTGAGGATTGGTTGGCAGAGCAGTTCGAAGGAAAGAAACGTCCGTTCATGGCCAAGTTCTACGAACGTCAGCGCAAACGGCTGGGTGTCCTGGTCCATGAAGACGGCTCTCCTGTAGGCGAAAAGTGGAGCTTTGATGAGGACAATCGCAAATCCATGCCAAAAAAGGGCTTGGACGTGCCTGCCGAGCCAGCAGCGAGAGCAACGGGCTACACCAAAGAAGCCATCACTTACACTCAACGTCATTTCAAAGATTACTATGGGAGTGCCGAGGGCTTTGCCTATCCAGTGTCACATGCTGCCGCTGAGCGGTGGTTTGAGAACTTCCTCGAGAAACGATTCCACCTGTTTGGTGACTACGAGGACGCCATCAGCTATCGCGAACGGATACTCTTTCACGGTGTTCTGACACCGATGCTAAACATCGGCCTTCTCACGCCTCAGAAAGTTCTGGATCGAACGCTTGAGTATGCCGAGGCGAACGCCACGCCTATGAATTGCCTCGAGGGCTTTGTCCGACAGATTATTGGCTGGCGCGAATTTATCCGCGGAGCCTACGACCATCTTGGTGTACGCTGCCGAACTGGAAACTTCTGGGGATTTGAAGACAAGCCGATCCCGCAGGCTTTTTACGATGGCACGACTGGCATTGATCCCGTTGATGTTGTCATTCGCCGTGTGCTAGAACACGGGTGGTGCCACCACATCGAGCGACTCATGATCTTGGGGAACTTCATGCTCCTGTGTGGGTTTCATCCCAACCGAGTTTACGATTGGTTCATGGAACTCTTTGTCGATGCCTACGACTGGGTCATGGTGCCGAACGTCTACGGCATGAGTCAATTTGCCGATGGGGGGATATTCACCACAAAACCTTACATTTCTGGTTCTAACTATGTGCGTAAGATGAGCGATTTTTCAAAGGGTCCCTGGTGTGAAGTGTGGGACGGTCTCTTCTGGATGTTTATCAAAAACCACGAGGGATTCTTTCGTAAGCAACACCGGCTTGGAATGATGACACGTCAGTTAGACAAAATGGGCGGAGAAAAGCTGAAGTCGCATCGCATGAACGCCGAAACATTTTTGAAACATCTAACCTGACACTGCCATTGAAATGGGTTTCCATTTGCTGGCAATTCTTGGAATGATAACTTCACGCGGACCGGCTGCCGCTACACGTTTTTTCCTGTTCGCCATTGTGGCAAATGGCGATAATACCCATCAACGACCGCAATCTTGGTAAAAAGGGTTAGGATGATGTCTGTGCTATATATCGTCTATTCTGTAACTTCCGCATAATGGTGTGTCCATGCGTAACGGTCTGACCGGGCACCGCAAGAAAAGCGTAGCGCAATGGGCACCGAAGTGTTTGAATAGCCGGCTTGCTAGGCCGTGCGCTGCAATTCTTGCTGTTGCCGGGCTTTAAAGTCGTTAGCCCAGTTCGCTGGCGTGAGCTGATCGAGTTCATTGGGATCAGCTCCGGGTGCGCGTCTGATAACGTCAGCGAGGTAGGTCTGAGGAGCAACGCCTTGGTCAGGGTAGAGTATCGCGAGCGATAGAGAACAGTTGTAAGCGTCTGAGCAAGCGCCGTTCGAGACGGCTATGAGAACCGGCGATCTTCGCCACGGTGCGGTATGGCACGCGCAAGATACCAGGAATCGGAAAAGCGGAAGTGGGTCCGTCGCTTCAATGGCTACCACTCAAACGCGGCAGCCTTCTGCCGAGAATACAAGCTGCCCTATGGAAGCTTCATGTCATGGAAACGCCTCTATCTCGGAAAGCCTTCGAAGTCGACAGCGTTAGCACCTCAGCAGTCTGAATTCATTGAGCTGACGGTGGAAACGCCAAGTTCCTCAGTGAAGGGTGCGGCCACACCGATTCCGGTCGCTGAACTCTCTCTAGGATCAGGAGTGGTTCTCCGTGTCTTTACACCTGGTGACAGCCGCGAATGATCCTCACACACAGCGTCAAAGTCTGCCTTGCCACAGAGCCCTGCGATCTTCGCAAGAGTTTCGATAGCTTGAGTGTCATCGTACGCGAGCAACTCAAAGAGGACCCGCTCTCTCGCAAAGTCTTCGTCTTCCTCAACAAAGCAGGTAATCGCATCAAACTGCTTTACTGGGACGGCACTGGCTTGTGGGTCATGGCAAAACGGCTAGAACAAGGTCGATTCTACCGACCTAAAGGCTTAAGCGTCACTACTGGGAAGCTAGCCCTCAAACCCGAGGCTCTCGAAATGCTCCTCAGTGGTATCGACCTCAAGCACGGCATGCAACGCGCTTGGTATGAAGGTGAACAAGCAAATACTTGACTAACAGTCAGCAGTGTTTAGTTAGGCTATGTGCCCGAGATCGACGAACTCATTGAGATCAACAAGAAGCTTCTCAAAGCCAATGAAAAGCAGGGGGAGCAAGTCGCCATCCTCCAGCAACAAGTCGAGTATCTCAAAAGACAACTCTACGGACGCAAGAGCGAGAAAGGCATCGAGCATCTAGACCTTTTTAAAGAGGAGGAACTGCCGGGAAAGCTCCAGGAGCCGCCGAAGAAGAAGTAACCACTTCGGCAAAGAAGAAGCGAAGAGGCAAGCGTGCCATCCGCGCAGAACGCCTGCCTGAAAACCTTCCCGTGAGGACCGAGGAATGTATTCCCGAGGAAGTCGTTGCCGAGCCTCACAAATGGCGACGAGCGGGAGAAGAAACCACCGATCAGTTAGAGAAAGAGCCCGGTTACTTCTACATCCAACGCACGGTACGTCCCAAATTTGTCCCTTGGGACCACCCCTTCCAAGCCCCTATCATTGAGCCTGCCAAGCCAAAGATCATTGACTGCGGCTTCTGGGGCCCAAGTCTCCTCAGCGAAGTTCTCACCAATAAATACCTCTACCACCTCCCATTCTACAGGCAAGAACAGCTCTATCACTACCGCTTCGGCATCGAACTCTCTCGCAAAACCATGGGAGATGCCGCCGAGAAAGTCTCCGACATGTTAGGCATCCTCGTCAGACGGATGAAAGAGAACATGCTCGTAAGCGGCTACATCCAAGCTGATGAAACGCCTGTCACCTGCCTCGATCGCACGCATCCCAAAGGCAGTCATAAAGGCTACTACTGGGTCTATCGAGGGATGGATGGCGAAGTGATCTACAACTGGTGCACCAGTCGCGAGCACAAGCACCTCAAGAAATGGTTAGGCAAACACTTCCAAGGCGTCATCCAAAGCGATGGCTATGACGCCTACGAAAGCCTCGTCAGAAGCCAGGCCCTCGAAAGAAAGCCAAAGATCAAACGAGCAGGATGCCTAGCACACATCCGGCGGAAATTTGAGAACGCACGCGACCAACGCCCGCAAACGGTCAGATGGTTCCTCAAAATCATAGGAAGGCTCTATCTGATAGAGCAACTACTCCGAGATCAGCAAGCAGACGCTGAAGTCAGAGCGCGCCAGCGACAACTCGACAGTCGCCCATTGATAGATCTCCTCAAGAAAGCGATCGACCATCTCCTCAAAACAAACGTAAGCATCTTACCCAAGAGTCCCCTTGGGCAAGCACTACGCTATGCCCAAGGGCAATGGCCAAGCATGCAAGTCTATCTGGACCACGGCGAAGTCGAGATCGACAACAACCTCGTCGAGAACGCCATTCGTCCCAGCGCCATCGGCAAGAAGAATCACCTCTTCATCGGACATCCCGAAGCCGGTGAGCGAAGCGCTATCCTCTACACACTGCTCATTAGTGCCAAGGCTCAGGGCGTCGACCCACAGACCTATCTGACCGACATCATCAAGCGGCTTCCTGGAGCTGATCCCAATGACCTTGATCAGCTCACGCCAGTGAACTGGGCAAACGAGTTCAAAGCACGGCAAACGCAAGAGCTGCAGCAAACAGCCTAGCAAACCCGTTATTCAAACGTTTCAGCGGAGATCGCGCAACGCCTTGTGTATGGCGCTCGGTCAGACGCTTACG
>Ga0213868_10004176_pt1 | contig 13243 bp, 11 predicted proteins | sample PICome_9_FD_160087 | JGI IMG/M metagenome (GOLD analysis project Ga0213868, IMG submission 160087) | Coastal seawater microbial communities near Pivers Island, North Carolina, United States - PICO127 | ecosystem: Environmental > Aquatic > Marine > Coastal | place: USA: North Carolina...
TCCTCTGTCGTACAGCACTGTAACGGGATGAAGATTTGAAATCTATGGAGAGAACAAAAGGAATGGTTCAAAATTTGAGGCGGGACCGGCTTTAGTCGTGCCCTTCATTCGTGTGACTTTCAGAACCCCACAGGTGGTCATTTTTTTCAAAACAACAAATATCACAACATTCGTTCTAAATGATGGTGTGAATGGTTAGTAGTATTGGATGGGAAAATGTTTTTATTCAAATGTCAATAGGGGTGTTATATATAATTCACTGATTTGGCGACAGTGAAAAGCAAGCTGAGTACGATGACGGTCAGAACTTACTTACTGTAGTGTAAATGACGAAACTTTGCACGGGGGATTTCGGGACATGTTTTCATATCATGTTGGCTGACTAAATCATGCTTATATTGTCTTTACAAACTTTCATTTCAAAATAACATTGTATTGTTTCACATAAGTATCAACTAAAAGTATCGAAGAACGAAAGGTATTGAAACATCAGATGTATCATAATTCGTTTACCCGCATCTAAAGACAAGCATGTTATTGATCTAGTCTACACAACTTGAATCAATCTGTATCAACAACTTTGGTCCATTGAGCAAGTGCAGAATGGGGTTAAAATGATCATGTACCTTGTTTTCCATTGAAAGTCATTCACAACGATCAAATCCACCCTTTTTATGCACATGAAACAACGACAAGCAGAGAGAATTGGTGTTCAAAGATCTAATTTTAATTCGTTAGGTAGGTATTCGGTAAACATTGTTTTTTTAAAAATTCAACCCTTCTTTGGCCAATTCATGGGATTTTCGTTACTCTTCTTCCATAAGTTGAATATTTTTTCTTGATATTGACTACGTTTCAACCCAGGATATTCCTCTTTCATCGGTCCCATCATTTTCTCCTCAAATGCTTTATGTAAGGCTTTCATTCGCTTTTCTGGATGTTCATCTGTAGATCCATTAGAAAGTGCCATAGCACTAAGGGCCGCATCTAGACCACTTGCTTCAATATGCCCATCATCCAAGGCTTTGTTTAGTTTTCCACCCTCAACATCATCAATAGCACCCCCTAGCATGGAGTTTGTATTTGCCATTAGTGGATCTTCCTTAGCTGCTTGTGCTGCATTCTGTCTCTCCTTCTCTCGTCTTAATTGTTCTTCTTTCTCTTTACGCTCCCTCTCTTTCTTTTTGGCAGCCTTGACCTTTTTGTCTGCACTTCCCACTAAGGCTTCTTCTAGAAGAGCCAGAGGATCATTCTTTTTCTTTTGAGATAATTTGGGTGTTTTGGAAATTTTAGACGGTCCTGCGTTTGCCTCTTCTTCGGCTAACAGTGCCGCTTTTTCAGCTTTTTTACGTGCTGCCTCATCCGCTTTTTCAGCTACGAGTACGAGTAGGTGCGGTCCCATGTAACATCGAAAGGATATATAAACAGGAGTAAGGGTACATGGTACATCAATGAAACTTTGCTTTTTATCCAAAGACTTAACGATGAACACTTACCTGCAGATTGGGCACGATCAGCTGCTTTCAAATTGGCCCCCTTTTTCCATTCTTCTGCCTCTTGCTTGGACCTTTCCGCAGCAGCTTTCTCATCTTTGGCAGCCTTATTGGCTGCCTTGATCTCCATTCCCTTTTGTTTCTTTTCGTTTATCCCGCCTTTGGCCATACTTTTTACGATTTCGATTGAAAGCCTTTACCCGTTCGTTCGTTGGTTCGAAGGATGAGAGAAGAGAGAATAGGTTGTCAAGGTTTTTGTGGAAGAGGAGAGAGGAAAAAAGCTAAAAAGCCAAGAACCAGTCCAGTGCTAACATGGCTCCCATTACAATCAAATTCAGATACTCAGTAAGTAGCAGACGAGCAGACTAACGACTACAATCATATATTGAATACTGAATGACAGACATGACCGTCTTCAAGCGAAGGATGAAACCAAAAAAATTGACATTAAAGTGGGTTTTCTTATTGTCTATGGCAGGTTTTGTCTTTCTGATGAATCATAACATTTTGAATTCCTTGTGGCACAACGATCAAAATAACTCCAAACCGTGGGTGACTGTTAACTCACAGCAATTCAATCAGGATCACATTCTTAAACATGCAAATCATTTAATTGTGGTTGCTGGACATAGTGTGGTCATAAGTGGTCATTTAAGTGATGCCGATCGGGATGAAAGTGATTGGTTTTTATTGGAATACCAAAAGGGAAAGGGGTTGCCTCAAAGCATTGTGGCACACATTAGAGAGGGTATACACCAGGCAGCAAAAGATCCTCGTTCTCTTCTCCTTTTTAGTGGGGGTGAAACAAGAGGTCAGACAGGTCCTCTTAATGAAGGAACATCGTATTTTCATGTAGCAGATGCCATGAACTTGTGGGGTGAAGCGAACACGTTTGGAACAGTTGCAGCGGGAAGCGTGAGATCAAGGTCCATGTCGGAAGAATTTGCGACCGATAGCTTTCAAAATCTCCTATTTTCTATATGCAGATTTTATGAAATAACAGTAAGTTTAGTCATGAAATGAGTGGATTGATGCAATCACGTAGCGCTCACTTTGTAGTATCCTACCAAAGGGGTCATATCCTAGAAAAATCACAATGATCAGTTTTACCTTCAAACAAACGAGATTTGAGACAATGCACTCGAAAGCTATCCGATGGCCAAGTGAAAGATTTCAGTACATTGGTGTAGATCCCCCAGCATCAACAGGATTTGATTTAGAGTCAGCAATCGTAGGTGAATTGGAGAATGCAGCTAAACCGTTTGAGAGTGACCCATACGGTTGTCACACGTCTCTTCTCCAAGAGAAACGGAAAATGAGGTATGTATTTTATCATTGACATCTGTTCATGTCGCGAAACAATGCTCATCACTTGTTTATGTACTACAATGAACAGGAACCCGTTCAATCGTACTCCTCCGTACGAATTGTCTTGTCCTAATATGAAACATATACTAAACTGGTGCGGACCTGAACTAATCGCAGAAGAATTAGTACCTTGGTAGAATGTAATTATATACAAAAAATAGAGTTACTAGTTTTTATATTTTTTAAACTCTTTTTAGCGCCTTGCGGATCTGCGATTACCCCCTCTTCGTGGTGGTGATGGCTCCCGCCTTGATCTCTTGTCACGGTCACTCGGTCGAGAACCCCTTTCGTTACCTCCTCCTCGATCTGGTTCTGGAGATCGTCCTCTCTTCACACCCTTCGCTGAAGCGTCTCCTATAGGCCCATTCCTTTCCCATTTATCACCACCTCTCACATCCATCCCTCTACCAGAATCTTGATCTCGACCTCTGTCTCTGTCGTCAGACCTTCTCGGTTCATTACCTGAAATACCTCTATCAGCATTGGACGTGACACCTGGTGGCGGCACAAATCGAAGTCCACTTCTCCTCTCATCCTTTCTAGTATCATCACTTTGGCTATTCGGCTTAGCTGTAGAATCTTGCTTGGCCTCTTCAATCTGCAACTCTGCATTTCGTTTTCGCTTCTCACCTTGAATCTTTTCCTTCTCCAGTCTCGCCTTGGCTGTTTTACTATCTTCTTCCATCCATGTTCCAGTATCATTCCTTTTAGAAATCTGAGACGAATAGCCCAATGCCATTGTTTTAATGTCTTGCATAGGATTGCTATCACTTTTGAGTGGCTCCAATGTCTTTAGCAGTTTGGATCCCAATGTAGACTTTGTTGGGAAAACGTCCACCATTTTTGTAAGAAGAATCAGTGCTGTTCGGGTATGAATGTATTCAGTGGATTGAAGACATCCAATAAATACAGTAGACATCATATTTTGCCATTTGTCATATATAATGACATAATTGTCATGAGAAAGCTCGGACTCCTCCATCTCATCTTCATCGTCAGCTCCATTTTTCAATTCAAAATGAGCTCCGGGCTTGGTTTAGTCACAAAACAAACAATTAGTAAACATCTCGAAATTGTATCATGCATATCTGATGACTGTACATACCTTTCCCTTTACTTGTTTTTCAAATTCATCAGGTTGGTACCTCCATTTTACAATTGTTTCCCATATAATGGAAAAGAATATTCCTAAACATCCCGCCTCATCCTCCGTAATTGAGTAAAGAGATCCAACAAGAGCACTCACAATTATATCGAATAGCTCGATAGTGTAGAACCCCGGTGTACCTGTCTCATGAAGCATCATAATAAAATGGGCGCAATACATAGCATCTTCAGGACTGAGAAGACAGCGAGCGTATACACAAGTCGTAAAAAATACACTCGCTGATTCCATCACACCATTACAACCTGATAAATCACTAAAGAACTGTTCAGATAGTTGCTTAATACTGGCCCGAACATTGTCACAATGTTCCTTCTGCCTCTTGAGATCAAAAGTCATCATCTCTGCACTCTGACGGTAGCGCTGTAAGTCGAGATCATGTGATTTGGTGAAAGCCGTAGCCTGTCGAATGTCTCTCTGAGTCCCTCCAGCAGCGGCTACTGCTGCTGCCATAGATGACTGCATACCTATTGCATCCTTCCCTCCCTTCTGTAGCATTAATAGTCGATCAATCTCTTTCTTTACTCGAGCTATTTCTGTTTGATACCGCTCTTCCGGAAAAATCAAATCATATATAGAGTACGAAAAGAATGTTTGAAATATGATTGGGCTGATATGATTCCACGATTTCGGAGGAATCATAATGGAATATGACTCCTTCATATCATCCGAGAAGGGATAAAATGGTATCAGAAAATCCGGGGTACTTTCACTTTTGGTGGCATCCTTCGCAAAAGTAAGAGATGCTCTGATCAGAGGTCTGCACAAGGCCCATGCATCTGCATGGCGCAATCCAAATTCTTTATAAAGTTTAGGCAATAGTGGGAGTGATTTTGCGTAGTTCTCTATTGCACCTTCAAACTTTTCGTGTGATTTGTCAAGGCTATCTTCGGACCCATCTGTAAGGAATGCAAGCAAAATGTTCATAGTTCGATGGCATTTATCATACAAGTTTCCAATTAATTTCACTTGCTTCACGCTACCCTTAGACTCGTCAAAGAGTACTTTTTCTCGTAGTTGAGCCAAAAGAATCAGCAAAACAATACCCATTGAATTGTCTTGCAAAACTGAACGAAGCATCCTTGATGACCGATAATTCACTTTATCAACTATACCGAAGTCCGAAGTTTCTCTACGTAGAGCAAGAGATCCACAACGACCTTCTAATTGTGGTGCAGACAAAGATGCGGTAGACTCGACATCAGAAAAGCCATAGGAACCCGCAGTCTTCAGTAAAGATAAAAGGACACCCAACTCAAGAGTGAATCCTCCTTGAACCCTTTTCATAAGATATGATAAGATACCCCTGAGTTCGACCTCAGGAAAGCGCTTGTAAAATACCCCAGTAAATGTCTCTAGCGAAGAAAGCCATTGTGCTGTGTTGACGCCATCCTCTGTGAACGAAAACGATTTGAGGTGGGCAAATTCATTTGGTAAATGTAGATAATCATAAAATCCAATTCGATACCTATTTCTGACTTACCCTTAACTTTGTCTCTTACTTCCCCTTCTCCACCAAGACTAACTAATAAACAATATCCCATGACGTCTAGGCTTAATAAACCCATGTATTTGAAAGAATCAACCATCATTTCAATCAAGTTATCGTAACTTTCAATTTGATTTAACATCAAGGTGAAAACAACCATTGGGTTGTTATGTGCCACTCGAGCGAGTTGCCGTCCCATATCTTTCACGTTTTCCTTAGACATTCGTTTAAATATAAACTTTGTTGAGATTGATGTATTGACTTCAGACTCAATCTGGAGAAGTGGTTTAGGTGGACGACTCATGCTCCGCAATGCCGCCTTTTCCAAACCAAGCTTTCTAGAGGAGCTATACAATGCATATCTGATTTGATATGGTAGTAGCATTAGTACTGACCACAACTCTGAAGCAATAGCAGGATTGTTTGGGAAATGAGAAATGGATGGAACTAAAAATAATTCCAAAAACGAGAGAACCGTTGGATCTAATTTGTCGACTTGAACAACTGATGCATCATCACCGGAAATAATCTTTTGTAAAAGAACTTTCACGAGACGACATAGTTTCACGTATAGAATCGAGTGATGAGCTATGCAACTCGATGATACTACAGCATCAAATACATCTGATAATCCTTCACAAACCTCAACCAACGAACTTGAAGTAATTAATGGTTCGTAAACGTTGCTAGCTGTAGCCAACAGCAAAGAGTGCAGAGGATCTAGAGTGTTTCTTGTCGGTCTGCGGTCCTCTTTAATTAAATCAGAACCTATATCTTGCACGGTTACTGAGTACATGGTAGATAATCTCCTTTCTAACAATTCACACAGTGTTTTCCCCAACTTCGGGTAGATAGAGCATGCATTAGTTGCGGTAACTTTTCCATCTTTCCCAAAAATACAAATTGCATGATTCCATTTCATACCAACTTCCAATAAGGTATGAAATAACTCCAGAAGAGAGATAATCTCTGAGTGATCGTCATTATTTTCTGCTTCGATCTTTTGCTCGTCGTTTTCATCAGTTTTTGAGGCATTCAAAGAAACGACACCAAGTTTACGAATTCTTGTTTTTGCATTCTTTTCCCATTCGCTATATTTTGACCGGACTAAATTCGACTGTGGCAGATGTGGACGCAAGACATCTAATGAAACCAATTCATGCTGAATTAGAATAGATGTTGTCACATGTAAACTTTTGCTAGCGCCATCCTGAATATTAGTGTATTTAAAACCAATCAAATGCGAAATATTCTCGATAGGAAACAACCGAATGATAGACAACAACTGCTTAATAGCTATACAATGAGCTGGTGCATTGCGAACGCTATCGTAGATACTCACATGCTCATCACTGATAACTTGACTGATATGTGCTTCGAGAACATCTAAAGTTAAGTCTAAACATCGATTGGGGTCAAGATCAAATGCACCAATAAATTCAGAAACCCTTAACTCCATTTCTTTCAAACCGCTTTTCATATTGTCTTCTCCTTCCGCGTCACTTGCATTATGACCCGAGTTAGTATCATTCATCAGTGGCAGAATGGTGAGGAACCTCATGTACTTGGAATATCCCTCACTCTCTTCTTGCATGAGGTTGACCTTTTTCTGTCTATAAAACATTTCTGTATTAACTTTCTTCATTCGTTTGATGAAAAAATCAACAGATTTATTTGGTAGTAACTCAGATGCCGCAAGAAGACTTGGCTCGAGAGATAATTGAAATCTACGAACTGGGATTGGGATAAGCTCCTCAGCGCCCATGGAGGAGTCCAGGTCTTTAGCACTCGTAGTACTGGACAATAGCTTGATAAGCTTACATAGAGATTTATGTTTTGTCTTTAATATTTCAAGCTCTTCGTCGTGAGCTTTCTCATCGCCGTCTTCCTTTGCGGGTGTTTGCGGCCGGATACTGTCTTCTATCATGGCACCTTTTAACCACAATGCATCAACAACTATACTTTCCGCCGTAGAATACTCATTATCATCACTGGCATCATTTCGAAACTGATTTAAAGCTTGCAAAATTAGAAAACAGGTTTCCTTTACAGCTGCATCAGTAGTAATGTCGTTCTTTTCAAGAGATAACTCAATCACTTCTAAAATCAGCTTCCGCCACTCTTCTTGCGACTTTGAAAATCCTTTGAGTGCTTTATTAGCATCCTTACTAGATGGAAGTGAGGACATTATTGTATCTAAATTTCCTATGGCAAGTGTGCACTCTAGCTACTAACCAGGAACGATTGGTTATTGATTTGTATACAAGTACAGCATACAGCACCGGATTTTGTACGGTGGCAGTGTGGATAGAGGTAGATACCATTTTTTCTTTTCAGAGATTCATTCGGTAACCAGTAAAAGACTTTCGATGTCATTGTTCTTCAGTACGAATGAATATGTAAAATACACAATTATATATCTATTAGGTTCATATATATATATACATTAGATGTTTCTAAATAATCCGATTTCATATGCAGCTGCCTCAGTTTCAGGGTGATCTTCACCTAGCACATTTCTGCTAATCTCATGAGCTTGCTTATACTTTTTCAGAGATTTCTCATACTCCCCTTGACGTTTGTAAGTGGCTGCCATCTCGAAATATACAGTGGCAGTAAGGGCATCTTCAAGGGGAAGGATGTCAAGAGCTTTCTCAAAGGCTTCTAGAGCTTCTTCATATAATTCAAGACTCATGTAGGTTGAACCAATACAGCGATAGACATCAGCAATAATATGTTCATTTGTTTTATCAGGACTTTTCTGATATGCTTGTAGTGCCTTTTGATACATAGTCAAGGCCTCATCATAATGTGTTTCCTTGAAAAGCTCCGCTGCAATGTCATTGCAGATTTTCCCCTTGATTTCGTCAGCTTCGGCAACACTTCTCGTTTGAAGAATGTCTAAAGCTTTGCGATTCATTTCCAAAGCTTCGTGGTGTAATCCTTGGTGCATGTATACTTCAGCAATTTTAGTATGCACGAGTGATTCCATGTAGCCACAGGGGTGCTTCTTCAATGCTTTTAGACAACGCTGGAGCAAAGAAAGTGCCTCATCATAGGAGCCACGATTCATGCATTCTATCCCTTTGGTCAAGTAATTCTTGGCGGTCGAATCGGAAACATTCAGATTTGTGATGCTTTCTGGATATGAATCATTCATATCATCCATTGGTTCACTTGGATTTTGAATCATGTTCTTAATAGTATGTAAAGTATTTCGAATATATGTATTGTTCTTTTATATGACACTTCAACTTGTTGGAGTCTTATTCCGAAATGAGAAGCGTTGCGTATTCATATTTTGTGAGAGAATGCAATCTGAATATTGCCCCCAAAAAATGAGACAAAAGTGAGAGGAATCGAACAAATTTAGTAGAAGAATGGTTGGGTCACTCTCTGTCATCATAAAAGCTCTATCGATCGAAAGAGTAGATCAATTAGCGGAAGGAACGACAAGTGCACATCTAAAAATCAGTACAGGCTCTTGTTTATGTGGTGCACTCACAGGTTATTTGCTTTCATCATTCTTGTCATTTACATTCCATCCGCGTCGTCCCTCAGCTGTTTTCTGAAAAGCGTCTCATCGTTCAAGCCCCCGAGTTACACCAGTCAGGGGAAGTCCAATCTCCAACACATGATCAGCAAACAAGTCACATCTCGCTTAAACATTTCTAGATTTCACTCTGGTACAACTGTTGTTTCATCTTTGCATGCGTCAGAAACAGATACTCTGGAGCACTCGACATCATTACAAACCCTTGCAAAGCGACTCGCTCTGGTAAATGCAAATACAACAACACAAACTACATCGAACGTCAATAATAATGTCAAATTAACATTTGCCATCGCAGGAGGAGGATCGCGGGCAATTAGCGCTCTTGCTTCAACACCTGGAGCAAGTTCGATCTTAGGCAGTGGCAACGTGTTGTATGATCGAAAATCTTTTGGTCAATACGTTACACAATATCTACCCTCCGATTATGCAACTATGAATAGTCCTAACACCGCGATTACCAGTCTTAATCGTGATGGACGCTTTGGATTTGCATCCAGTGGTGCAGCGGTATTACTTTCTAGAGCGGCTTTGAACCATGCTTTGCATATGACGAATTCTCTCAAAGGGATGGAAGATGTGATTGGAGTAGGGTGCACTTCTACCTTGGTTAGTCATGGCAGAGAAGATCGGAAAAGTAGAATCCATATTGCTATATCGAAAGGAAACACGCCTGTAAGCGTACTGTATAATATCATCCTTGGAAATGGTGGGAATGTTGAATATGAAGTTCATGACGATCAATTGAATACTCCTGTTTCTGTTAGAAGAGATAGGAATGAAGAAGAAGAATTAGTTGCAAAGTTAATTTTGAGCAGCATATTACAAGAACTTAGAGAAGATTGTCCCTCAAATGAAGATATATTGAGTTTGGATGCCGGGGATAGTATCGAAATGATCGAAATTGGAAATGCTTTAAGTCAACCATCTGCGACCACTGTAGTTGGTAAAATTATTGACCAGAATGAATCATCCGTAGACGCTGCTATACTGACTCGATCTTCTCTTGACGGAAAGATGAAACCACTTTCTCAGGTAAAAATACCCTCAGATCCTATTATATTTCCTGGAAGTTTCAACCCACCGCATATTGGACATATATCTCTTGCACAAGCTGCCGTTAAGGTCATGACAGAGAAAAAATGTAATGAGATTGATGAATATTTTAAGATGAAGCAAAGTGGAACGAGTGATAATGTTTTAGGAAGTCTATGGAATACTGTTGCATATGAAGATCTGAAGTTGATTGATCTTAATGTTGAATCGCCTTTTACTGTACTCTTTGAAATGTCACTTACTAATGCAGATAAGCCTGCTATGGAAGTGTCCGAGGCCATGAAACGTATTTCGCTTTTCGAGACGTTGGAATCTAATATTAGCGAGACATCCGAATCACTTCCCAGTGACTGGGGTGTTTTGTTGACAAGCGCGCCTTTATTTATTGATAAGGTGAATTGCTTGAAAAAATATCTTTCCAGCCCTTACGCAAATAGCACCGGAGATCATATTCGTAAAATGACATTTGTGATAGGTACTGATACTATGGTACGTCTGATCAACCCAAAGTATTATGGTAATAGTTGTGATGCAATGTTGGCTTCTTTGAAAGAAATGCGCGACGAGGGAGTTCATTTCGTTGTTGGTGGGAGAGTGTCTCAAATCAAGGATGGTGCTGATGATTCTGGAGACGCTCCGTTTGTTACTGGTGAAGAAGAGCTTGAAAGTCTACCGAGAGATGTACAGAACATGTTCACATTGATGCCAGAGTTCCGTATCGATATCAGCAGTACCGAATTAAGAAAGAAATTAATCAATTAAAGTCGAAGAGTAAGTCGATTACACTTTATAACAATCCATTGTTTTATCATTTTATTTTAGCGTAAGTATAAACCTCTAAAGCTCTATCTTAGTCTTAGTGGAGGTGGATTTTGTTCTTCTCCTTGCATCCATGGATGTGCTCGAACTTGTGACAAACTTAGTCTTCGCCTTGGATCCGCCCAAAACATTCCTTGAAGCAAATCCAGCAACTCTTCGCTCATATCTAAGTTCCATGATCGTACAGTCTGTCCCAAGTATCCATTTGAAAAGTAGTAAAACCTTTCATCAGCATTGGAGGCTTGTTCCCATGGTGGAAATCCTGCCACCATTAGGAACAGGATTGGCCCTACTGCCCACATGTCAACTGCATGACCATCAAATGGAGCAGCATTTCTTCTAATTTCAGGGGACATGTAATATGGCTGTGACAACGTACAGTTTGATGAGATTTCGTTTCTTTCTTTTACACAAAAATAAAAACAATTTTGGTATGAAATACATTACGAATCAAAACTTACCTTTCCACATGCTCTATCTCTACGAATTAGGCATCGTTGCCTAGTTCGATAATCTAACAGGTTGGATACGGCAGTTGAATTCAAATCATCCAGATATGGTATTTTAACACACATTCCGAGGTCAATTATAACTGCATCTCCTCGATCATTGGTCAATAAGTTTTCTAAACTCATGTCTCGATGGCAAACTCCTGCTCGTTGTAGTGTTTCAATCCCATTCAATACCCTTTTTATCCAATAGCGAGCTTCGCCCTCGGTGAATTTTGATCTTTCTTCCAGCACAGCAAATAATTCACCTCCATTGCAATATGGCATTACTGTGTATAAAAATTGGTTATCAGATAACACATCTAATGGCATCATGACATTTGATTCAGCCATGAGCTCTTCAGCTCTTTCTCTCATCATATCATCCGTCCATTCTGTTATTTTCCTATCTGATGTAATGCCCCCGGCATGTATTGCTGCTTCTTGATTTGCTTTCAACAGCTTCAAATGAAACTTTTGAAGATGCTGCATGGCTGCAACTTCTCTTCTTGGATCTTCTGCGGATCCTTGCTCTTCCATAATCCGATGCCATCTATACTCTTTCACAGCACAGGATCTATCGGTTACTTGCCATTGTGGTTCATGTTCTGGAGCATTTAACCGCCGTTTCAGTATTCGACCGACCCAAACCTGTCCATATATCGCCTCTGCTTTTGATTTAGCTAGCCAATATGCATATTTTGATCGTTCCTGTGGAACCTGATCTTGAGGAATTCGGGAAGATCCTCGCATTGAGTTACTAGCCATATTTTCATCATCTGAAACACCGGATTCATCGTACTCCAAATCTTCATCACTATCGCCACAGTCTTCCATCAGGCTTTCTTCATCATCTTCATATGAGTTTTCAAGACTTTGTTCTGGAGCAGGTTCGATGATATGATGCGCTGTTACGACACGGTTACCATCTAAGACACGCGTTGTATATCGGTGGCACTGCTGAATCTGTGGAGGGTCAAAGTGATCGAACTTTTTGACCTCACGATCTTCTGGTGGATAGTCATCATTCATCATTGTTGTGGATGATGTCTAAGAAGTGAACGATTGCCGTGGTTTGCTGTTTTAATGTGGTTAGCTTGTTAGATAAGTAGGTATGTTGAGAGTTTGGGGGATTTAGGATCGGTTCGGGGGAATCCTGGGAATCCCAATGCACGACTCGGATGACGTCACAGGTTCTCCCGGCACTCGATGACGCTCCAGCATTTATTTTTTGGAATTTATCTTTAGATGTTGAGGTGCCAACCGCACTCGACCATACATTATATGCTGTGCATTCCATACAATACATAACTTGTCTCTACGGAAGTATGACGCAGATTAACAACAGATTTATTGTATGGGGAACTGATCAAAACTCCTTCATTTGCCACCACGAAAAATCGTTTCCAATACGATCCTGTCTTACCGCCGATATAAATTCAAGTTATGAACTGAATTTTGTAACGTGCAGTTTTCCATCTGAGAGTTATCAAATAACTCTTTTCAAAATGATAAGTTTTCTTTCTTTTTTTTTAGAAAAAGCACTGAACAAACGTCGTACTTATTTTCACTTGGCAATGGGAGATATGTCTAATTGAAGGTACGCAAGCACCTTTCTTCCCAATGAAACGAAAAGAGATACCCGATACCGAGCCATAGAACTTCTTTATATCGTGTTCCCCCTGGGATGAATATCCGTCGTGAGTTTTTTGGCGCGATTTTTTTTTTTGAGTTCTCTACAGAACGTCAAACAACAACAACACACCAAACACGACAATCAAACATGAAATCAACCAAAAGTACATTAAAATT
>Ga0213868_10004177_pt1 | contig 13238 bp, 15 predicted proteins | sample PICome_9_FD_160087 | JGI IMG/M metagenome (GOLD analysis project Ga0213868, IMG submission 160087) | Coastal seawater microbial communities near Pivers Island, North Carolina, United States - PICO127 | ecosystem: Environmental > Aquatic > Marine > Coastal | place: USA: North Carolina...
CCCAGATCCGCTGCGGCGCCATACCACTTGCCTAGCTGACCAGCCACGTCTTCTAGCTCACGCCCAGCGTAAACCAGCTTCTTCACCATATTATAGGCTTGTGTGGCCCCAGCAATGGCTGTGATTGGATCTATCATCAGGCACCTTTGCCCACCTTTGCAACTGGTGGACACTTAAAGTTATACGGTATTCTTATAACATATGGGTAGTGATAATAAAATCCGGTTGGGCATCTGTATATACAAGCGTTGTACAGCACATGACCTTCTACGATAACGCCAACCGCTATACCGGCCAGCGCACAGATCACTTTGCTGCCATCTGTTCTAGTGTGGATCTGATTGACTTTATATTTTCGTCAATCCGCGCCATAGTTAGCGCCTGCTGCTGGGATGTTTCTTCCAGCTTTGCTATGCGCACTTCATGGCGAGCTATTTCACGCATGTTCAGTTCAACATTATTATGCAGAGTTGAAACATACCAGACGAGGCCCGCAGCCTGCAAAAACACTGCCAATATAACTGCGAGCCTCTCAAGCATTATTCTGCCTCTTTATCCAGATGAGTTTTCAGCGCTGACATAAATGCACCTCTGCCCACCTCTAGTTGCGTTAAGTTAAATCTAGCAGAACTTATCTTCTGATCCAATGATTGAACGTGATTTATGCAAATCTTTGCCTCATCGCTCAGTTGATTTTCAGTGTATTCTACATCGTCAATCTTAATGACCTTTTTGTCTTCAGCCATAGTGATTTCCTTTCTAGGTTATTACCAAGGCACTCCTGCCTCAGTAGTTGGATTAGCTATCGCATCAATCTGAGAAGCGATAGCAGCTTCAGTATCATCTTGTGATACATGACCCCAGACCCAGCCTTGCGCTTGAGCCTCAGTAATATCGTCATACGGTGTAAAGTCAGCAGCAGAGGCATCGTAGGTTAAACCACAAGTGCCATAAGCTGATGCGCTGTTGCCATCGTCATCAACGCCTGTGCAGCGCCAATGTGCAATGTAAACGCCGCCGTCAGCGATTTCGTGCTCCAAGGTTGGAATAGTCCAAGTGTAGGTGATAGCCATAGTGTTTCTCCTTAAATTGCTGCAATAATAAAGGCAAGAAGCTCACTGTATCTTACGCCCATTCTAGTTCTTTCTTCGCCAGTTTCTTCGTCAGTCCATGTGCTTGAGATAAACATGGCGTAGTCACCAGCGTCTAAACCTTCAGCCGCAAATGCAGCTTGTAGATCTTGTGCAATAATACCAAAGTGTGTTCTGGCTTCATCACCCTTAGCTTCTACTGCATCACGCCAGCGGAACTTACGCATCAAGCCTTTAGCAGCTACAGCTACACGTTGCTCTGCGTCAGATAGCTCTGCAATGTCTTGCTTTTCGTTGCGGTCAGATGTTTGGATTGTGCCGTTGGTGGCGTAGATGTCATCGAAGCGGACGCTGTTTTGACCTAAGTCAATAGTATCGTCTGCAAGTGATCCCGTATGGTTAAGAGGCAGCAAGACGTTTTGACCAAAGTACAAGCCTGCACCAGTGGAACCATTTGTTCCATACATTATCATTCTACCATTTATACCAATACTCCCCACCGTGGAGCCGTCTTTGTGGAACGTAGCTATGTCACCATTAGATGTACGGCGATTAAGTGCCAATGTTGACCCACCATTGCGTGTAATCCACACACGGTCATTGCTACCATTAATTTCAATACCATCAGTACCAAAAGAGGCACCACTCGTCTTACCCACCAGCAAGTTACCGCCACTGATGCGCATGGCTTCAGCATCGCCAGTCCCAAACGTCAAGGCGGGTGCAGTGCCTCCTGTTGCACCAATTCGTGCCTGTTCTTCGGTGCTACGCATTCCAAAGACAATTTGACCGCCAACACTGCTATTAGTATTAGCTGGATTTTCTAGATAAATAGTTGGCCCTACACCTACTTGACCATCAGTTGCTGTAGCAGAATATGCTGTAGAATCTGTATTTTTTAGATGCAATAAGCCGTCTGGTGTAGCATGTCCAATGCCCACCCGATTATTGCCGCCATCAACAAATAACATGTTTGCATTGCCATTAGACTCAACCCGAAAGTTAATGTCTTGTGACCCATCGTTAAATACAGCCTCTGTAGAGTAGAAATTTAAACGTGACCGACTAGTGCCTGCAACCATAGTGCTAAGAACTAGTGTACCGTCTTCAGCACCATTAGTTGCATCTTCTATTCTACCTTCAATTTCAGCATACTGAGTATCGTTTCCAGCTACATCTTGTCCATAATAATGCAGAGTACCAATAACATCACTTGCTGCACCAACAGCATTTCTATATAGTCTAAGTATTGGGCCTTGAGAAGCATCTGTATCTGTAGAGACAAGATTTAAAGCAACAGAGTTATCGTTTACCGTAATGATAGATCCATCGGTGGCAGTAAAAGCACCTGTGATGCTTACACCTGTGCTATTGGTGGAAAGTTTAGTAACGTTATCATGCCTAAGCGTAACCGAACCATCCTCAACAAATGAAGCAAGTGTTTCAGTACCAGCAGCATTTTGAAGAGACAATAAATTGCTCCGTAATGTAAGACCACCAGTTCCAGTGTCTTGAATAATACTACTACTTCCATTATGGAAAATCTGTAGATCATTGCCAGTTCCAGCGATAAACTTTTGCCCGTCTAACAGTTGAATACCACTAGAAGTAAACTCACCACGCTTAACTCCAGCAGTAGCGAAAGCTATTTCATTGGCTGTATCTCTGAAGAAGCCTGTGTCTTGATCGTTGGTAAACCTAATAGCTGGTGAGGCAGCAGAACCATCGCCAAACTTACCAGCGCCAGCATTGTCTACAACAGACTGATAATCAGTAATCAAGTCAGTTACATCAGATGCTAACGTAGCAACTAAGCCTTGCGTAGGTGCAATAGCGTAGCTTTGACTTGATGCTGTAGCTCCACCATAAGCTGGTGCAATCGTAAGTGATGTTGCACTGTTGATTGCTGTAATTTCATACAGCAGTTCGTTAGGGCCAAGAAACCCATCACCGACTTGAGCGCCTGATACAAAGTTAGTACCAGTGCCTGTAACTGTAGTTGATGCGTTTGTTACCGCAACTGTTCCTGTCTTATACCATGCCATTATCTAAGTCTCCTTGACTTTATTTATATCACGTTTCTTGAAGTGATGCTAACTGCTCTATTGCCCAAGCAAAGTTTTCGTCTGTGGGTTTATACTGAATGACAGATATGGTAACTGCCTCCTCCTCTACAGAGGTAATGGTGTGTAAAGTAATCCCATCTTCATCCTCAAAACCACTCACAAGATCACCAATTTCCATCATGTCACCCTATATATTTTCCAGTCGATATTAAAAGCCTGAGGACTTGTCCCAACCCCAGACATACCCGTTATATACTTGCCCCAAACCTCAAACCTCAGCCTTAATGTTTGGGGGGGGTTCCATTTCGTCAACGGCAAGATTACCACTCTAATGCCCCAATAAACATTCCCAATATTTGCCTGAGAAGGGACGCCACTAACTGACACGGCACTAATGCCAGCGGTTGCTAGATAGGTGTTACTTGAAGCTTTCCATGCGTCTATAGATACGCCTGTGGTTTCTAAGTTGTAAACTTTATCAATGTCGAAGCTAGAATTAGCATTACAAGTAAAAGAAGACGCACTAAATGTTCCACTATCAACCACTAAGTTCCTAGAAAGGACAACACCGTTAAACTCTGCGGAACCATTCTTATTTATCTTCCAACCAGTAGACCCAGCAGAGTAGTTTGTGGATTGAATGGTATTGCCAATTTTAGCATTAGTAATAGTGCCATCTTTTATGTAAACGCCATCTAGGTCAGTACCAGCACCAAAGAGAATGTCTCCATCTTCATCTGTGACTGTAATGGCTTTTTGCACAAACACGTTATCCATGTATGTACCGGCAGGATATGTAACTCCGTCAATGGTTCTGCTGCTTGTAAATATGCTGAATGGCGTACCACCAGACGTACCATTAGGGGAGAATAAGTTAAACTGGTCAGCCCTTACGTTGAAAGCTGAAGGTGAACCAGCACCCGATAATAACTGGAAGCCACTTATGTTGCCATTGTTATCAATCTCAACGCCATATTTAGCCTCAACACCGTTGACGGCCTCTGACACAGTGGAAATAGAGGCTGTGTTGGTCCCTACCGTAGTTGAAAGTGTAGTTACACTAGATGCAACTGCTGTAATGTCACTATCAAGATTGCCTACAGTTACTGACAGACCAGATATAGCTGAAGCGTTAGAGGTTACATTCCCATCTGTTGTTGTAATGCTAGACTGAAGGTTTGTTATATCTTCAGCTATTGAGGTAATGTTACCTTCAGTCGTTGTAACTCTAGTCCCAAGACCGCTTACAGCAGAAGCATTAGCGTCAACTTCAACCTGAACGTCACCTATCGCTGTTTGAATACCACCTACAGTAGCACTCAAAGATACAACATCCTCAGCGATAGCACTATCAGCATCGGCTCTAGCTGTCTGTTCTGCTACAATAGCTGCAAGGTTACTATCAACTGAAGCTGTTAAGGTGGTTATGCTTGTTGCTAATGCACTGTCTGCATCGGCTCTAGCTGTCTGCTCTGATACTATAAGCGCAGAGTTGTCATCAATCAAAGCACCTAGCTCAGTTCTGGCCGTAGCTAAAGCAACCCTTTGATCGTTGACATCAGCTTGCAAGCCAGTTCTGACAACAGCAATGTCAGCATTCAAATATTCTCTATCTCTGTAGCGGCCCAATACGTCTCTCAGGCTTAGGGTGCTTAGGTCATCTTGACTATCTACAACACCCTGCAAGTCTACTAAGTTTTGTGTGATCGAAGCTGCATCAATGGCTGCAATTTCTTGCTCTGCTACTGTTACTCGACCGCTTACGTCACTAAGATCAGAAGATGATGCCTTAGTAGTAATCTGACCCTGCAAAACTGTAATGTCAGAGGTAACGTCAGAGATTTTAACTTTACCATCTACAACATCAAATACTGTACCAGAGGCAACTAAACTAATCCTAGCTGTATCGCCAGCTTCTTGTACCTTACCTGTTCCTGTGCCAGCACCTGTAGCGTAAAATGTATGACCTACGGTGTTGCTGTCAGCGCCAAAGCTAGTGAAGTCAGTAGTACCTACAGCATAGATTGTGTAAGTCTCGCCAGTTACCATCTGATTGGCGTCTAAGACTGGACCACCGCCATCAATCGTAAGCTCTACATCATCAACACGGGCTATAAGATCATTAAGTGATGCAAGGTCTGCACTATCCAAAACAGCAGCAGCAATAGCATCATTCACATATGTCTGTGTAGCTCTAAGGTTGATTGCAGTTTCAGCAGCATCTAAATCAATCTGAACTTGGTTTACTGTATCGCCAAGGGATGTAACAGCTTGGATGGTAACTTCACCAGTCGTAGGATTAACGACAATACCAGCATCAGTAATTGTACTTTGAGCTTCACTTACATTGACAGCAAGCTCTAGCGCCTTCTCAGCTAAGTTATCTGCGCTTGTCTCTAGGTCATTTAGGGCATCAACACTCAGATCATAAGTGGTCTGTAATACATAATCTGCTAAATCAGATGTGTTAGCCTTATTGGTAATTGTAGTTTGAAGGGATGTATCGAGTGCCTCATACGGTATGATAGCATTACCAATATCAGCAGATGTAATGAGTTTGGTTGTAGCACTCTGAGGGCCAGCAAATTGAGCTTCAGCAACGGATGTTGGGTTGCCTGAGAAGTCTACAGCCCTAACCCAATAGTATCTAGTGACGTTAGGGTTTAAGTTCCCCCTGATAAAGTTAGAGCCAGATGATCGACCAACATAAGCTGCATTGCCAAATGTATTGTCTGAGCTTTCGTATATCTCGACATGGCTAAAGTCAGCATCCGCTGGATTAACCCACTCAATATCTATGCCACCCAGAAGCCCAGAGGCTGTCAGCGATGTGGGTAAAGCTGGCGCAGTAGTGTCACCACCAGACGTAGCTGTAGCTGAAGCATACGCCCCTCTAAAGCCCGTTACTGATACGCTTCTAACCCTTACAGTGTATTCTACACCATCAATGACCGGAGCTAATACTACAGTGTTATCTGATGTTGTCAGAGACTGCCTGTTAGCGCTGCTGGTTTGGCCCCACTCAACTTCATAATAGCTGACAAAAGAGTTTGTAGAGGCAGTCCAGCTTGCGACTAAGCTATTTTCAACTGTACCATCGCCTTGAACCTCAGAGCCACCATCAGCCAAGCTAAGTCCAAGAATGTTAGTTCCCGCCGATACACTAGGCAGCGTAGTGTCATTGCTTGTGATAGCAGTTTCTTCTGCATTCCAATCAAAGGCTGCTGCTGATGTCTCTCTAAGCGTCAGTGTAATGCGTAAGTCACCAGCATCTTGATTAGAAGCAAACTTCCAGCCAACAACCTCAAACTCTTTAGCGGAGAAGCCATAACGCTCATTCGTAAAGCCTATGATGTCACCAACTTCTACACTGAAAGCCTCTAGGCCAAAGTCAGCGCTGAAGGCCATCTGCTCACGACCCCTAAACAAAGTAAGCTTAGCAAGACGTTGTGCAGCAGATGCGCTAGTGGTAAACGGTAGCTGTAAATCTAGTAGAGCTTCTTCGCCATTATCCTGACCTAAGAATGCACTTGCTTTACCTGTGCCACTACCAGCACCCGTAGCTGTAAAGGTTACGCCTACAGTATTAGAAGCAGCACCTAGCGCAGTGAAGTTAGTGTTGCCAACTTCTGTAATTGTGTAAGCATCGCCAGTAACGAAGCTGCCAGCATTGGTTGTGCTAGTCAGTTGCGGATAATCAGCAGTGATCCAGTTTTGTGCAGCATCGTTGAACGTACCGCTAACCCTGTTGAAGTTATCCCGCATGGTAATGCGAGTGTCTAGGTTTATTGGGCTGCGTAGATCATCGAGCGTGAGGGTTTTAACAGGTGCAGAATATGCTCCAGCTTTAAGCTTCCAATAGCCTGATCCCCAAAACAATGTACCAGCGCAAGCTGTAACCATGTCGCCTAAGACATCGCCCACTGGTCTATTGGCTTGAACTATACCATTAAGCTCATACCTATTTTCTGTGCCACCGCCTGATAGACTTATGCTTTCATCACATTCATTAGCAGCAGCGGCAAAGGAGACATCATCAATAGCTGTATCAGCTAAACCATAAGATGAGGTCAGAAAGTCACGAATACATAATGCGGCGTTGTTACTGTAGGCTGTGCTTGTTGTGCGTGGGTCATAGACCTTCTTGCCCCTGACGATAGCCGTTACAGTAGGTACACCACTAGCGAAAACATCTTGGTCATACTCATATCTGACATAAAGGTAAGATAATCCAAGCCCCTTGAAGTTACTATCTACACTTGTCTCAGATACTAAATCACTATCTGCTGAAGTCTGTGACCCGTCATATTTCTTAATGCGGATCTTGCTATCCCAATCAACCTGCTCATCACCAGACCCAGCAGTTGTAACAAAATCACCACTGAATGTAACTATCTGATCGTTGATATAGATGTCATCTATACTATGGACCTCATGTCCAGCTAAGACAATGATCTGATGTAGGTACTTATTCTCATCGCCAGTTGCCTCAAAGAATGTAACAATACCGCCCTTGCGAACCCTACCGTAAACAAAGTCTTGGGCTGCTACGCCACTAATAGCATTAGATAATATTTGACCAGATGTTAAAGCTCCACGATCTGGTTTAGGTGCAAGAGCATTCATTGCCCAAGAGGTGATTGCAGTAGTGGCTAGGTAGCCTACAAGGTAAGTCCCAAACCCCGCAGCAATGGTTCCTGCTGCAATACCCGCTGCGGCTGCACCGTAGCCAATGCCTTGCGTAATCATAACGCCAACGGTTAAGGGATCTCTAGGAACTCTATCCCAGCTATTCCAGCTTTTTACCGTGTAATCACCTAGCTTGTATTTGCTCATATTTGTTTAACCCATGCTTGGTGAATGTAATCTAAGGGCAAATATAGCACACCTTCCTTAGATAAGAAAACAGCCTTAGTACCCGTGCAAATCCCCATAGCCACACCAATAATCCATCTTTGCGCTTCTTTAGTTGTAACCAATGCTCCAAGAGGCGGGATGTGGTCTACACGGTGTAGCTTCCTATCTACGGCAGAGGTAAAACTTGAGAACCCAAATTCTTTCTTTAGCTCGCTTCTGCGCAAGGTGACGGAACCCCTCATATAACGCCCAAGCCAATCATCAGCCCAGCCTTCATTATACATGGCTTTGTAGGCGTTATTGGTAAATGTTAAGCAATCATGCTCACCCCACTCAAAGGGTTTGTCATTAACTGACTTTATGTAGTCGTTTAGGCTTTCTCTCTGCCCCATACTACGTCCTTGTCCTGCAAGCTTGTGACATAAGAAAAGAATGTGTCGCTAGGGTGCCTAGCAACATGGTTTTCTTCTGTGTATCTGCGGTTGCTGGCTTTCTCCAACCTAACCAGTTTACTTTCTACAGTTAAGGTTATGACACTACTCTCACCACTATCTTCAATGGTCATAGTATTCATAAGGCCACTGAAGACTTCTATAGGGTCAGAAGTGTCTGTAGTGCCAAAATAAACCTTACATTCACGCCTCTGGTAAGGTTCATCCAAGGCTATAGTCACCAAAGAAGAGGGTACACCAGATAGAGACAAGGTGATGTTCTTAGCCGATAAGTCACTAGCCTCTTCTAATCCACTTATAGTTAGCAGGCTGCCACCACCAGTATAACTATTGGTAAATATTGTTCTATCACCATAACCAGTCCACAGACGTATTGGCGCACTGTCAAAATCAAGATCAACAGCGTAGTAAGGTTGAACCTCTGGCTGACTAAGGGCTGTAAGTAGCGCGGATGGAACTGTGCGGCTCATACTGCCTCCATTGCTCCGAATGTGACGCCATATATGCTTGCTTCATTTATGCTGAAAGCCTGTTCATTGCTAGACAACCTAAACAAACCCTGAGTATTTTGAACGGTTATTAAGGTGTTATCCGCAATACTGGTTCTTACATCAGGCCATACATCTATGCTCGCTTCGCCCAAACCATTTGTATCAACATCTGTAAGAACCTTGAATAACTGTCTAGCGCTTCCAGTTCCCACCTGAACGTAATCACCAGCCTTGAGGTAGTCTGTCTGGCTGGTAGGCGCGCTGTCTACAGTAATAGTGCCGCCAGACGATACGGCAGCGTTGGTGAATACAGTATCCGTATCACGCGCTGAACCCAACGGCGTAGCCGCCACAGGATCACCAAGATAAAACGTGCCTAGCTGACCCTTCAGCGAAATAAGCCAAGCCACCCATCTTTCCGCATCTTCGCGCTTCATCGATGGCAATGTGACATCAGCCTGCCAAGCCTTACCAGCATAAGCGTGAGCTTGCCCCGCGAAGGTAAAAGGCGATCTGCTATAAGCAACTGCGTTAGTCGCCCTTAGTTCAATCTGAGCTATGCCCGTATGCGTAGGCAGCGCTAAAGGATAACTGATAGCCATTATGCAAATGCCCTTCCATATGATCCACCACGCCGCTTGGCGTCTACTACAGCAGCCTTAGCGCTGTCTGCTATCTGTGGCATTAACTGCTTAATCTCAGCACGCACCGTTTGCTGTACGCCTGTGGAGACGTTGATAGTTTGGTTGACTACTACGCCGCCACCGCCAAGCTGGTTGTTTGGCACGATTGAACCTGAGCGTGATGGTACAAACATCTCTGGGCCACGCTCTCCAACAACGTAAGACTGATTAGCCTGAACCGGCCCACCAATCGCTTTACCACCACCACCAGCGGTTCCAGCAAGCTTAGGGGCGAATGCTTGCTGCAATCCCCCCGTAATAAATCCCGTAACTTGCTTGACCACGAATATCCGGTAAAGCTCAGAGATAATGTCACGCGCCATTGATCTAAACGCGTCCTTGGCTGTCATTGTGCCATCCACCATAGACATCATAGCGCTCTCAAATGAACTGCCCACCATCTCAGATGCGTCCTTGATCCGCATAAGCTCTGGGCTTAGTTCGCTCTTGATGATCTTGGCGGTTTTCTTGGTTCCAGATTGTGCCGCTTCGTCTGCGTCTTCTTTAGCTTTTCTGCCCGCAGCTATTTGCGCAAGGTATTCATCTAGGAAGGTGAACTGCCTTGGATCAGCACCACGACCACCCTGAACGCCACTTCTCCCTATGACTACAGCCTTTTCTACGATCTGGCCCATCACAATTTCTTCATCAGACAACTTCTTGAGATATGCGTCCTTGTCTTCATTCAGTTTCTTTTGAGCCGCAACCATTGAATTGAACAAGGCGACATTGTTCCCAGTTGTTCTAGCTATATCTCTAAATATTTGGTCTTGGCGCTCATATTCGGCTGAAGATTGCTTGGCTGATGAAGTAGTATCCTTATGCGCAGAAGCAGCATCTTTCGCCTCTGAGGCAATGGCACTAGACAATCCTTGCTGGCTTTGGAACAAGTCTAACTGATCCCTAAGTTCAGTTGTCATCAGCCCTTCTTCATAAAGAAGGGCAGTAGCATTGGCTAAGCTTTCAGCAGCTTCTTGCCTCGTCGCCCCCCTGATCCCAAGCACAATCTCAGTGACCCTAAGCCTGTCATTCTCCATCTTTAAAAGATGGTTATATATAGTTTCTTCTTGCCCAAGAAACTCTTGATTTCTCTTCCTCGCAGTCTTTAGGGATTTAAGTTGGTTTTGCAGCCCTTTGTCCAATGCGGGTGGAAGATCACCCAAAACAGTCTTTAAAGCCTCATCTCTTCTCTCTTCAGCGGCCTCTCTGATTAGCCTTATCAATGAAGAATATTTCTCCAACACAGGGTCTAGCGAAGATGACATTTCGCTCCCAATGCCATCGAAGTCTATACTATCTAACGTATCATAGGCCGCTGATAATTGAGTTACCGCAGTTTCTACATTATTGGTCGCACCAGCAGCCTTATCAGCAGCCATCTTGAATGCAGAGAATACAGATATAGCAGCACCAAGCACAGCACCGAATGGCCCAAATATCTGGAAGAATTGTCCAGCCTGTTGCCCAAAGGCTTGTGTTGCACTCGTTCCATTAGCGACCTGAACAGCATAGTCACCAATTTGATAACCTGCTTGCTGAACGCCGCCTAATGCGAATTTCCGCAAGTTCTTAGTAGCGCCCGTCAGAGAGCCACCAAACTGGTTCATCTGGACTGAACTTTGCTTTATCTGACGATCAAAGTTTCTGACGCGACCTTGAACTTGCTGAATGGGCCGACTAGCGCGATCAACCGCAAGAAGTTCAAACTTTAGCTGTTCTGCGCTTGCCATCTTCTTCCCGCCTTTCGTCCACGATCTTAAAGTATGCGACCCATTCATTATACTCCGTTACCGTGATTTTCTCAATCTCGCTAATGGTGCGGCCTAATCTATCTGCTAACGCGATTAAATTAAACCTGAATGGGTCTTTCCTTAGTTTCCCTCAGCTTCCTCAACAGAGCCAGCAGACATCATGGGTGCGCTCAATTTATAGATCACCTCATGTGGAATGCGCTTCAGCTTAGGCTTATGCTCAATCGTATAAGCCTTTTCGCCATCCTCCTTTAGAGCCTTCAAGATAATCAGATCGATCAAGGCGTCTATATTGGCAGATGGAAAGTCAGAATGCTTCCGCTGGATAGATGACATCTCTCCAGAAGTCATAGGGGTATAGTAAACACGCAGAGGCTTGGCCCCTGCGCGTAAAGTTACTTCTATATGCCTTGTTTCGATATTTGACAAATAATCGTCTAAGGCGTCTATAGGGTTAGACATGGGTTACACCGTTGTAGCTGTTAATGCCCCACTACCTTGCACAGTTATTGATGCCTCCACAAGACCATCAAATGATGATGACCGTGTAACGCCGGTAACAATGGCTGTGCCAGTGTAATATGTATCACCAGAAGCATCACCCTCTGGATAAACGTTGAGCGTAACAGAAGCACCGATAGTCAAAGCACCTTGACCAGTTGTATCGGTTTCATCCCAGAAAACATCAACCGATCCAGTGAATGTTGTCAGAGATGATTTGTATGTGCGAGCAGTGTCGCCCATAGTTGTATCTTCTAAGGTATCTGCGCTTTCCTCTAAGCTGAAAGAGCGGATTTCTGCGATAGCGTTAGCACCGACCTTTACGGTTCCTTCGCTGCCTGTGTGTGTAGCCATTGGAGCCTCCTATCTGGCCGTTTCTACGTCATCGATAGCTGTATCATACCTTACATCAAATGTCAGCTTTGCGGAACCTACTGGTTGTTCCGCTTCGCCTGAAAAGTTGATGTCTGTACCGGATAACACAGCCGACTTTGCAAGACCATTGACCGTGAAGTCATTGGCTATTGCCTCTTCGATCTGGACAGCAATCGCGTCCACATCATTATCAAAATTAGTTGTTGCGCGCACATATGCGTCCACCTCAATGGAAACAACACGCGCAGATGTCTTTACACCAATGGTTTGCAGCGCAGATGCCTCTGATCCCGCGTAAACCGTAATAGCGGGCAAATCAGCGTCAGTCAGAGAATAAACCCTAGTGCCATATACGCGGCTGCTGACCAGCGTGACGTTAGTGGTAAGCACAGAAACAATGCGCTCTCTTATTTGCTGCCTAACGTGAGCCACTATGATTTCTCCAACTGGATGACAGTAACGCCAGTGCCATCATGTATCCACGCCCGCACATAATATGTCACCGCATTGATAACCATAGCTTGGTTGTACGCTATGCTGGATATGTCTGTTGTTCTGCATGTCAGACGCGGCTGCTCTTCGTGAACAGAAACATAACCACCCGTATCAACAGGGATTGTCTCATTGTCAAAAATGCCGTTAATCGTGCCACCATCATAAGTGACCGCAGTGGCAAATTCATCAACGTCGAATATGTTTGCTAGGTCATCAGCTAGTGGCAGCGCCATCTTCTTCAGCCTTTTCTTCTTTTACATATGGCTTCGCGTATCCGCGATCAATTAGCTTCTGAGCGATACGGTCATCAACTGTATGGCTTGCACCAGCCTTACCATTCTTACCGCTCCAAGATGCGTCTTTAATCAGCGTAATCTTCATTTCTTAGCCCTTGTGGTCTTAGGCTTCGCAGCCCGATCAGTCGGAGCCTTCACAGGCTTAGGCTCAGGAGCATTATCAATGCGCCCATATCCCTT
>Ga0213868_10004178_pt1 | contig 13237 bp, 10 predicted proteins | sample PICome_9_FD_160087 | JGI IMG/M metagenome (GOLD analysis project Ga0213868, IMG submission 160087) | Coastal seawater microbial communities near Pivers Island, North Carolina, United States - PICO127 | ecosystem: Environmental > Aquatic > Marine > Coastal | place: USA: North Carolina...
CCCTATTAAATATCCCAATTTGTCTTTCTGGTGTTGGTGCTGCATTTATTCTTCCTCTTTTTGCTGAGTTTTTTTTTGTTGCTGTAGTACTCTGCCTCTTCCTTTTTCTTGCTGGTGTTGCTGTAGTACTCTGCCTCTTCCTTTTTTTTGCTGCTTCTTCTGCTTTTCTTGCTGCTGCTGCTTCTTCTGCTTTTCTTGCTGCTGCTGCTTCTTCTGCTGCTTTTCTTGCTGCTGCTGCTTCTTCTGCTGCTTTTCTTGCTGCTGCTTTTCTTGCTGCTGCTGCTTCTTCTGCTTTTCTTGCTGCCTCTTCTGCTTTTCTTGCTGCTTCTTTTCTTGCTGCCTCTTCTGCTTCCTTCACCTGTGTCTTCAACCTCACCGACCTCCCCTTATCGTCTCGACCGATTGGTTCCTTCAACCTCTCCGACTTCCCCGTTTTGTCTCGACCGTAGCCGCCTCCTTCCACCAATGGTGATGATGTTCTTTTTATTTGTTTTGTATTTTCACCTGAAGTGTTATTATTATCCATACTATACTCTATTAATAATAAATAAAAATTATTTTAATCCCATTTAAGGTTTTGAAATGTTGTTTTTATACTTTCAATTCTTGAAGAGCACTTTCTATTGATACTTCACCTGGTTCCATCTTTCTAAAGATAACCCAACGATTTAAGAAACTGAATTGTTTTTGTACTGTATCATTTGCTAAAGCGTGTAGGTCTCTATCTAAGAATACATTTCTGTTTCTATTATTTAATACATCTTGATATAGATTATTAAATGTTTCTTTAAAGAAACCATCTTCTACTAATTCTAATTGGTACTCTCTTGCTTTTTCTTTTAATATTTCAAAATGAACTAAATATTCTGGAATAAATTGATTAGTATTTTCAAGGAATACATCAATTAATTTACCATAAGGACTTGTTTTAGTGAATGATTTATACATCTTCTGAATTGCCCAAACCATATTTCCATTATTTCTTCCTTCTACTTTCTCTGGTTTATTAATTAGCTTATGAACGCTTTGACCATCCATAAATGTTGCTATAAATATACCATTTGGTTTTAAATTATATGATACATTTCTTAAGAAACCTTCTAAGTATTCCTTTGTTTTAAAGAAATAATGGACGGCAAATTGACAGGAAACAGTATCAAATAACTGTGCCGCTTTTCCTACCAAACGATAGTTATTCAAGTAATTATATTTTTCGTAAGACCGTCCTTGATATAACATTTTAAGTAACATTTCAGAATCACCATCTTTTCCTTTTGATGCTTCACCAGTTTCGAGTGGTAATCCACAATCACCTATTAAGAATACTGCTTGAGGATAGAATACGTTTTTACTACTTCTTTGTTTTTTGAAAAACTCATGTCTTTGATGTAAGAAACGACTATATGAACCGTTTGGTGATTCAATATTATCTTTCACTAAATCAATACCCAATATAAACTTATAGTTATTATCTCTCCATCTTGGTAAATCTCCTGCCATACCACAAGCAAGTTCTAATAACATTCCTTTATTTTGAGAAACTTTATATAACATAGATTTTATACCGTGGTTATGGAAGTTTAACATATGAACTGATAACATATGGTTTCTTGGTATATCACGTGCATAATATACATCATTAATTCCAAGTAGTCTTTCTTCTATTCCAGGAGACAGCATAGAGTTTGAAATATTATATTGACCGATTATATGTTCAACTTTAACAGGATTATAAATATTGTGCCAAATATTTAATGCTACACTCAAATCATTAGCTGTCTTTGTAATTTTATTTGAAATACGTAGCAATCTTGTTTTATCCTCACGAACACGTAAAGCATTCCAACATAATGATACATTCTTATTTTTATTGACAGTATATGACATTTCAACAATCATATGATTTTCAATAACTTCATTATTTTCAGTAATAGCTTGACCTGCTTTATTAATTGGAACTAATGCGATTGATACATTTGGATTATAATTCTCAATTGGTTTAAATAATTTTGCTTGGTATTCTTCATCTATTTGATACTTGTCTTTGTAGAATACTTTTTGAACTCCTTTATATACTGGTATGTTCTCCCACTGAGTAGAATTATAACCTGTATATAATTCAAATCTTTTATAATTATTATTATTTTCGTCTGTATAAATCCCTTCTTTCTCTTTTACAAGGAAATCAATAGTATTTTGTTGAGGAGGTTTCCATTTAAAAACCTTTTCCCAAACTACACTTGAACCTCTTACTTTCTTGTATTGATTAGGATAATAAGAGAACACAGCTAAATCTACAGGAGTAAATATTAATCCATCAATTTCATATTTCCAATTATTTTCCAATATTTCCTTACAAGCTTTAAACATATCAGTTCCATTTGCTTGAATATGATTTTTAGCAGTAATTTCAACAGTAGTATCACCATACTCCCAGTAAGAATTATCCATAATTAGTTTCAATTTACTATATCTACTTGGTTTTGAACCATCCATAAGTGGTAAGTTCATAATATTATCACCACCTAAGAAATAGATATCAAAAGCTGCAAACATATCTTTTTTAGTATCTTTCATTTGATACATAGTAATATATTCACCATCCAATAAAGTATTGTATATAGCGTTTGATTTAGCTTTAATCCCCATATTTTTAACTTGGTATGTATTGTTAATTAAATAACAAGTACCAGTATCGTCAATATATAATAACATCCTTTCACCATCTGCTTTATCAGTTACAGCATAGTTTTGTAAAATACTTGTTACTCCAATTGCTTGTTCATAATCAATTAAGTTCTTAATTTCTAATGTAACCGGTTTTGGAGCAAGGAAATAAGTTTTAGGATTATATTGTTCAAACTTACTTAATTCACGTGCTTTTAGTATAAGTTTATTATATTTCTCAATAATTTTGCCTTGTTCTTCAATTACCATAGGATATTTATCATTTTCAAACTCTTGATACATAAACATCATATACCGTATCATTTCAATAAGTTTATTTTCTAATTCTGTATTACCATTTAATACTACACTTATACTATATTCAGTAGGTCTATTCGATAGTAATGCTTGTTTCATATTGTTATAACTTATAGAATAATTAGAACGTATTATTTTTATAACATAATGAATACCTGAAGTGTGTCTATAAGTTATTTGTTTGTATTGTTTGTAATATTTACCTATATCTATCCATGCTAATTTATCTTCATCTACTTTTGTTTCTTTTTTTTTACTAATAACCGAATAAAAGTCCATATTATAATGTTTTTTAATACTTACATTTGATAATTCAGATACATCATACCAGTTATGGTCAATTAATTTAAAGTTTTCAGTATTACAGTATTGACTAATATTAGGAAGACCTTTAATTTCTAATACTAAATTACCGTCCAGTGTGCTTACTTCTAAGATATCATCATCTTTTTCAAATACAAAGTCTTTGTATGTATCAAGTATTTTTGAAATATTTTCAATATCAACAAGTGTAAATGAACGGTCTGGATTATTTAATGAAATGTTCCATGTCCAATCATCATCTTGTAGTTCTTGTAATTGGTTATTTAGAACATCATATACTTTCTCTTTTGATATGTTCATCTTAAAATTATAGTGTTATGTATCTTCTCTATAAAATATAAAACAAGTTTTCTTTTTAAGTTTTAATTAAAATCTAATTTCATTTTTTTAAATTAACTTTAATCTATTATTCTCAATCTTATAATTTATAGTATCTTTACAAATAGAATTATTGAAAGATACTTCTAAACCATTTAGAACAACGATTTTCGAAAATATGAAAGACATCAAATATGCTAAAGCATTTATATGATTATCTGTCATTTCTATTTTATTATTGTCAAATAGTTGTTTAATATAATTGTGTTTTCTCCATCCTACAAACTTATAGAAATCATTATTATATACAAAGTCACGCAAAGTGTGTTTCATAAATTTAGTACGTTCTTGTTTTAAGTTATGTATCATATTAGTAGTTTCATCTATAATACAAGCAAATGTTTCCCATATAGAATTGGTGTATAAATATTTATTTTTATTTATGATTATATCTTCTTCTTGATTACTATTATTTTTAATATTCTTTCTTTCAATTGTTTTTTGAATCGGATTTGGCTTATCTCTATATGTTATATTCTGTTGAAATAAACTGTCATAAGTTATATCGTCACTCTCGTTTGTGTTATTATCAAGTTTGTCTATATAATAATAGATTTTAGGATATTTACCTGCAATTTCTTCCATTTTGTAGATATGTTTAAAAATAATGGTTTATTTAAAATAAATAAATAAAGTCATTTTTTATTTATTAAAGTGTCATCTTTAAATAATTGTCTATCTTTTTGACTTGCTATTATATTTTGATTTATATTGCTATTTCTTGAAAATTTCTTTTTTAGTAGATAAAACTTCATACTGGAAGATACCTTAGGAACTAATTTTTTAACAACCTCTATTGTAGTATTATCATCTAATAATATTTTTTCATCATCAATTAACTCAGTATCTTTATTATTTGATTTATCATATAAAGTTTCATTTAACTTTTTACAAATTTTTTCATATTTATCAACCTCTTTTTTTGACTCATTACAGAAGTCTATAAATATTTCTATTTTTTTTAATAAATCTTCTTCTAACCAAGATAAATTCAAAAATACACCGTTATTGTTTAGTGTGTATTTACAATTATTTTTTGTTAATATTTTAAATAGTTCTTCAATTTGTGTAGAACTCAATTGTTTTATTTTTCTCTCAATCTCTCTATATTTCTCTTGATTATACATGATCTATTTATATAAAGTTATACAATTTATATCCTTAAGATATTTTATATTATTTCATCAACAAAGTCATTATCTTCAAAATCTTCATCAAAATCTTCATCAAAATCTTCTTCATCAAAATCTTCTTCATCTTCAAAATCATCTTCTGTATCTTCTTCCTCAAAGTTATTTTCTTCATCATCATCTAATATTACCTTCTTATTCTCATCATCCTCTACTCCATCTATTAAACCAGTAACATCTTCAATTTCATAATCTTCATCATTTAAGTCATCTTCTACTTCATCAAACTCTATATTATTTGCTTCTTCAGTAATATCACTTGATATTACTCTTCCTATAATAGAAATTTTCTTATCATTTAATTGATATTTTTTACCAACAACTTCTATTTTAATAACATTACCGATTTGTAAATTATCTAAATTGACTTCAGATATAATACCTACAGAGCGTATTGGTATAATAATATCTAATATAGGAATTTTATTATCATTCAGTTCAATTGAACTTTCAGCTAATATACCCATCTGATTTTTATTACGTATTACTGCTTGAATAATTGAACCTTGAATAGGATTACATACTTCAGCTTTACAAATAATTTCGTATTTAATAAATCCGTTAAAATGCTCTTTTATAAAATTACCATAAGACCTTTTAAATATTTGTAATGTATCTGGTTTAATAAATCCAAATTTACTACATTTACCTTCATATTTTTCTTTTAATTTATCTACAATTCTTTCTTGATAATTTGAATCTAATTCTTCAGAACTTAGCTGAACTATACTTTTAAATTTTATTGGTAAAAATAACATCTTTTAGTAGATATAGTAGTTCTATACTATATTATAGTTTTTATATTTCAATTTTTTAATATATTTTTTACTTTACGTTTAAACATAGGAGGAATAAATACACGGTCTTTCTTTAATAACTCTTTTACTAATTCAAAACATACTTGAGACTTATTTAATCCCTTCACTGACAGATTCTGTTTGCTAATATTTTTAAATTCTTCTTCAATTAATTCTTTCCTTAATGTATCACATACAATACCAGTTTGATTTGATTTATTCGCAAATAATAATTTAATCTGGAATATATTAGGAGTAGATTTTTCATATAGTTGAATAAATGCTCTTGTTTTATTTTGTTTATTTTTCAAATCAATAAATGGAACTTTACGTCTGTTATCTATAATTTTGTTTATTTCAGTTGGTGTCGCTTCGCGGAATTTTTCATCATTCTGATCCCAAAGTATTACTTCAAACTTATCTATTTTTGAAAATATATTGACATATCCAATATACTTAGATTTATCAATTTTAGGAATATCTGGAAACAACTCTTTTGATAAAATAAATGAACCTTGTTTTTCTAATATTTTTAATATTTTATCAATATATGAATATCTTTCAGAATCTAAAACCAGACTTTCACAGAATAGTTTCCAAGAATTAGAATCTATAGACTGATATATATTTATAATAGCAGAATACTCATCATCATTAATAAATTGTTGGAAAATATTAGGTAAATTAGATTCTTTATTTATTTCTTTTACTATTTCTTCTTTATCTATCTGTAACCTGGAAGGTTTTATAACTTTTAGATTATTTTCAAAATTAGTCACATAAAATGTATCATATTGATATATTAAACCATAGTTTCCCCAGAGTTTATAAGGATATAGTGTCTCTTCAATTGTTCTATGTGATAATTCTTTATTTTTATGTATAATATCAAGTAATTCCTGGTATGAATAATTTGTAATCGCATTTTTATAGTTATCTTTTAATTTCTTTACAAGTTTATTCTGAAGTGTAGGTATAAAATTATGATAAGATTCTTCTCTAAAACTTCTTACATCAACTACAGAACTCTTTTTACTTGTACATTTAATTTCCATATCTTTATCGTCTCCATAATTATATGGTATTACTTTGCCATTAGACAATCTTATTGATGTTGTAAAACCAAACAAGTCTCTTGGAAAATAATTATTATGTTTCAATAAATTACAGTCCATTGCATTTTCTTTTATTACTTTATCAACTTGTGATATAAGATTATACTTAGTAGCTGATAATCTATAAGCATGTAAGTCTTCTGTTTCAATATTATTATCAGGAAGAATAGCAGAATGTAACATTACAGATACATTTCTTTCTTCTAAAGGAAGACTTGAGTGAGAACAGTTACGGATTGCTCTACCAATTGCTTGTTCTGTAGTATTTAAATGATACCAAGGATCTAAAATATGTATTTCTCTAATATTTTTGAATGATAATCCTTCACTAGCAACTGGAGACATTATTACAACTTTGATATTAGAACCATCACTATTATTACTATTGTTGATAACTGATAATAGGTCATCTATTTTTGTGTTCCCCATTATTTCCTTTTCATTCTCACTTGATAATATGCAGTATTTTGGATTCTTAATATCTTTGTAATTAACTTGTTCTGTAACCTTTCCTCTCATATTAAGTATTTCATTACCACCATATCTTGAGAATCCCATATGTTCTAACATTAGTGCTATAGGTATTACACCACTCCATATAAAGTTTGAATATATTATAATAGTTCCTTTTGTTTTCGTTATTAGATTAGAAATAGTATATAATTTACAAGAATAATTTTCTAATAGTCCAAAAGATGGGTTAAATATAGGTTCTTCTTTATTTAAATACTTTAATTGTAGTATATTTCCATCTTTTCTACTAAATACGCTAAATAAACCTTTTTTACCTTCTGTATATTCAAATGTGTTTTCTTTCAATTGTTTTTTATAAGTTATATTATTCATTTGACGTAATATAGAAATAGGTGTCTTCATTCTGTTTAAAATAATATTATTCATATTTTCTAATTGAACTCCTTTCATAGTAGATGGTATCAAACCATCTTTGATATACTGTAACCAGTTTTTATCTAATACTTCTTCTTGTTTTATATTAAGTTTAGGTTCTTTTTCTAACGTAGAAACTCCTAATAATTTTGGATTAATACGAGTAGCAAATGTAAAAGGATTATTACCACGTACATATGAAATATATTTTGAAGATAAATTAGCAATTAATTTAATAACTTTCGGATCTGCTTCGTTATTGTTAAATATTTTAGGTATATTATACGGGTCTAATATATTTGTTTTATCATTCAAAGTAAGTAATGATAGTAACCATAATATTTCTTCTGGTTCATTATACATAGGTGTAGCTGATAATAAAACAAGACGATTACCCTTACCAACTTTTAATGTTTTTAAAAGAGGTTCTACAATTTTTTTTAAATCTTTATTATCTTCTGTATCTGTAAATGTATCTAAATATCTTATATTGTGTGCTTCATCAATTATAATAACTTTATCTTTTACTTTTTCTTCAAGGATACCTTCGTTCTTATATTTTTCAATCGTATTTGCAAACTTTTCATATCCAAAAAACTTATAACGTGATTTAATAACTTGTTGAATCCTTTTTATTAATTTATTTCTTTCTAATTGGTCTGCGTTTGGTATTAATTGATAATATTTATCACCATTACACTGTGATCTTAAATATTCAGGAGTTAGTAATAAAGTTGTTTTAAATATTTCTTCCTCAAATGATTTTTGTAAGCCCTTTTTAGAAATTATCCAAATATTTGGTTCAGAATATATACGTTGTTGTTTTATAAATGCTTCTGCTATTGTAATTGCGGAACACGTTTTACCAGAACCTAAACCGTGGTATAATAATACACTATTATATGGTGATTTAGGAGAAATATATTGACTGACCAAATGTTGGTACTTTGTTTTCTCAAATTGGCATAAAGATTCTGTTTTTTTAATGAATTTATTAACGTCTGTAATACTATCTAATTTATCTATTTCATATATACCAAAGTCTTCTATAGCTGCTAGTTTTTCAGCAAATAATGGGTCCGATATATCAGGATATACCTGTTTCTGTTTAATAGGCATTTATACTTTAATATATTAAAATATATAAAAATATAAAAATATATAAAAATTAATTTAATAATTTTTATATATTTTTATATATTAAAATTAATTTAATAAATTTTTTTGATACATGTAAATATCTTTACATAATAATGTATCGTTTAAAGAATTATGTAATACTATATCAGGTATATGATTAAAATATTTTTCATATAATGCTGCTAATTTAGGCCATCTATCACCGTCACATCCTGACAACATAGTACAATATTTTTCTATTTCTAAGTATTTTTTTATATCAAAAAAAACTTTTTCTTTTTTCTCGTATAACTGTTTCCTTCTATATATTTCAGAAAGAACAACGTCATAATCAAAATTAATATTATGAGCTACTAAGGTATCGCAAACAGATATATCTTTCAAAAAATCTTCTAATACAATATCTAATTTAACACCTTCATTTAAAGCTTTTTCAGTAGATATTCCATGAATATTTGTTGATGCTTCTGGAATAGTAAATTTATTAGGACGAATAATATAGTCTTTTTCTTTTACAACTGTTCCTTCTTTTTCACATAATAACCAAGACATTTGAACTATCCTACAGTTATTCCATTTTTTATAATTTTTAGGGTTTTCATTATTTCTACCATTTCTTGGTGGAAATCCTGTAGTTTCTGTATCAAATACAATAAACATTTTATATATATACTATACAATTCTAACCTTTTTTATATCATTTTTTTATAATTTTTAGGGTTTTTATACTATTTCTTGGTAGTAAAATCCTGTAGTTTCTGTATCAATCAAATATACATATTTTTCAAAATGATAATAATTAATAATGTTATTAATATTAGTACGTATATATATACTACATATTTCCAAGATCTCCAACTATCATATGGAACATAATCTGGTAAAGTATCTTTATTTCTGTCTAAGTAATAGTTAAAATCTGTTATTGTTTTAATACCAATATATATTGATAGTATAAACAATATAGAAGCCATAACCTTAATTATATTTCTGTAATTATAAAATCTATTACTCAATCCAATAATAACAATTGCTATAGAAGAGGCAAGAAACATATTACGTAAGCTAGAAACCATACCATTATATACTGTATTAGGATTATTACTGTAATTTACCATTATTTTAAAGTTTATATTTACTACTATTAGTAGATATTTTTAATGTTTCATATTTATGATATCACTATCAACTGTCTCAAATAATAATTTTCTTTCTACATTATGTTCTCTAATATGTTTCATTACTTCTTTATTTGAAAACCATTTTGCTTTACCAATTTCTCTTGCTTGATTAATATTATTTTTATCAATAATAATATCTTTATCTATATTGTTAATTAATTTTGCAATAAAATATACGTGTCTGTATTTAACGTTATTAGTTCCATAGAATATTTCTTCATAAGGAACTTTACAATAATCAACCTCTATATCATTTTTATTAAAACCAGTTTCTTCACAAAACTCTCTTATACTACAATCAATATCTTTTTCTCTTAATCTTCTTCTTCCTTTAGGAAAACCCCATTCTGGTTCATTATATTTAGTATTAATATTACTTAGTAAGTATGTAATATTAATAACTGTCATTATACCATTCTCATCTATATCTATTACACCTTCTTTTAATGACATATATTTATCTTCTGATTCATAGTATTCTTTAGTTCCTTTAATTGGTTTATTATAATCTTGATACCATACTTTATTCCAAAGTTCGCTAAACTCTTTCGTAATTAGTAGCGATCTCTCTTTATCTGTCATAAATGACATTAGATGTTTTATATACTCAAAATTATATAAGTCGTATTTACCACGTATAAATTCCATAAATGCTAAACTATCTCTCCTTTGTACCATTAAATATTCAATTTTATTAGATATTTTACGATAACATATTATTCCAAAACTCATAATAGGTTTTTTACATTTTTTATATAAATGACCATATGCTCCACAATTACGGCATATTTGTTTATTATAATTTTCTAAACCATTTCTGTCATTATAAACATTATTGATATTATTTATATTATTATTATAAATCATATTTTTATATTTTTATTAATTTCAATTAAATTATATAGTTAATTAATATAATTAAGCATTTATATTTTAAGTAATTTCTTATCTTCTTATAGATTATTTATATGAGTATTTCCCCAAATATTTGGGGTCCTAGTGCATGGGCATTTATACATTTAATGACTTTATCAGAAAATGATACTATTACTCAAGAAAGATTAAAGCATTATAATACGTTTTATAATACTCTTACTCATTTATTACCTTGTGCTAAATGTAGAAATCATTTAGAAAAAAACTTATCAGAAATGTCTCCAATAACTTCTGTAAAAAATAAAGAAGAATTATTTAAATGGACTGTAGAATTACATAATAAAATTAATACTATAACTGGTAAGAAAGTAGAAAATTTTGACAAAATGTATAAATTATGGACTGATATATCCTTAGGTAAAAAAGATTTAAATGGTAAATATTGTTTATCTTATTATTTGAAATATATATTTGCTATTATATTAATAATAATTATTGCATTAATAATTAGTAATTATTTCCCCAAGGTGCTCCGCAAGAACTGAATTCTTCTACAGTAGCATTTACAACTGGTGCTTCTTCAGGGGCTTCTTCAGGAGTGGGGGGGATAGGTTGTTCTACCATATTATTTGAGTCAGGAACAGCAATTTCAGCTTGGTCCATTACAGGTCTTGAAGGAACTTCACCTTCCATTAATTTTTTTGCTTCATCGTTGGATTCATCTTGTTCAGCATAGAATTGTTCTATCTTTTGGGCTTCAGCATTAGCAGAAAGAGATAATACAGACATAAGGATAATAAGAATACTGTATAATATGATTAACCCAGAAAGTAACCAGGCATATATACCACACCACCAGGCACCTTTGCTAGTTCCAGTTACAAGGCAAGTAATTTGGAAAAGAACGTATAACATAGAAGGTAGAGATAATAAGAACATAAGAGCAACTACCATTAATTTCTTACCAAACCCAATCTTTTCTTTACTAAATACTACAATAAGAGCAACAGCAAGTAGAGAAGCTATAATTGCCATAGCAGCGTATCTTGATTGCATACTTCCGATAAAAACGTCGAGTAAAGCCATTTATAATATATCTAAAAAATGGAAAGAAAATAATATTAAAGATATAATAATAAAAAATGATAGTAAATGTATAATTAAGTAATATTATTTATAAAAGTATAAAAATGGGGATCCCACATTATTTTTATGTTATAACTCGAAGTTATGAGGGAATACTTTTAAATGAATTACCTAAAAATGTTACTTGTAATCATTTTATGATGGATTATAATGGATTAATTCATCCAGCAAGTTATAAATATCTTAAAAATATAGAAAATAAAAAACCAAAAGATATTGAAAAGGAAATTATTAAAGAAGTTTGGAATACTACACAAGATATAATTGATATAGTAAAACCAACTAAAACGGTTGAAATTTTTATAGATGGTGTTGCTCCAATCGCAAAAATGAATCAACAACGTAGAAGACGTTTCTTAGCAATCAAAAGAAAAAAGATGATAAACCAAGATATTATTTGGGATTCAAATGCAATTTCTCCAGGAACAACTTTTATGACAAAATTACACGCTTCTATTAGAGCTTATATTCGTCATAATAAAAAGGATTTCAATTACTATTTTAGTAGTTCAGATCAAGCAGGTGAAGGAGAACATAAATTATTTGAACGTTTAAATAGACTTTATAGCTCTTCTGAAGATGTAAAACTTATTTATGGTATGGATGCAGATTTAATAATGTTATCATTACTTTCTCATATTAAGAATATTTATCTACTTAGAGAAAAACAAAATTCTCTCGAAGAATTTATATATCTTGATATTGATAAATTGCGTATAGGAATTATTAAAGATTTAAAATATAATTATGGTTTCAGATGTAGTCAAAATGCTATTGATGATTCTTATTGTATTGAAGCTAAACAATTAATAGAGAGCTATATAGTAATATGTTTCTTATTGGGTAATGATTTTCTACCACATTCTATTGGACTACAATTGAAAAAAGGTGGTTTGGAAGAAATATTACAACAAGCTTCTAAATTATGGAATGAATTAGATATTCCAGTTGTAGATATAGAAACTGAAACAATTCAATGGACGTTTATAGCAAAATTATTAGAAAGTCTCTCTAAAACAGAAGATCAAAAGTTTTTTGATGAATTGTATAGATATTTCAATAAAAAACCATTCTTTGATACAGAAGAACAAGAACTTGAAGCATATCCTTTAATAAATAAAGACGAGAATGTAAAACAATTATTATTTAATATTGATAGAAATAAATGGAGATCTCATTACTACAATAAACTATTAAATTGTAAAATTAATGATTCT
>Ga0213868_10004181_pt1 | contig 13233 bp, 10 predicted proteins | sample PICome_9_FD_160087 | JGI IMG/M metagenome (GOLD analysis project Ga0213868, IMG submission 160087) | Coastal seawater microbial communities near Pivers Island, North Carolina, United States - PICO127 | ecosystem: Environmental > Aquatic > Marine > Coastal | place: USA: North Carolina...
TCAAATTCGCAAGATTCTTCAACTTCAGGTTGCGCCGACGACGATTGCTGCGCTGTGACAGATGTGGCTGTGCTATCTTGATCCCAGCTGTCTATCTTGTCCTCGTCCATTTCGTCTTCGTCCTCGTCATCCGAGTACACTTCCTGGTATGGCGTAATAATCATGACCTTTGTCAAGCACTTCCAGACTGGATTTGGGTTGGGGATATGGTCGTCATGATCAAGTTGCTTGATGAGCATCCTGCGCACTTGATGGACGCCCTTGTGGAGCCAATCACCGCTGTCCAAGCCAAGTATGTTCTGACTAGATGTCAATGCCCCTATTGACACAATTGTGCTCTTCTTCGCCTGCGACTTGTGTGAAGGATCCCTGTATTCGATAACATCGCCAAGTTGCAGGAAGGTGTTGAGAGTGGTGCTGCCGCTCCCGGCTGCAGTGTCAACCTTTCTCCTGTCGATCAAGCCCTGCATCCCAGTGGTGTCACCTATGTACAAAAAATAGTCAAGACGATAAAAATGAGAACAGAAGCTGGTATTTAAAATCATGGAGACTCCACGATTTTAAATGGTGAGAAACAAGTAAGAATAAAATTGTGAAACTCACCACTGCTGTCGTACATCAACGCCTCATCTTCGTCTAGTGACAATTCGTCTATGCCTTTTGACCAGTTTGATCCACTGCAGACGGATGAGTCATCACCGATCTTCATGTCATTCGTAATTATCACAACATCATCGTCATCTTCGGACACCTCGTCGTCCGAGTCTGCAAACAGATTGACTGCTACTCCATCAAGCTCCTCTGATATATTTGTTGCCGGTGCTCTGTGACTTTGATACTGTTCAGTTATTGATCCGAGCATGTTGTGAATTTCCACTCTCATCCGAGTGATATCATTTCTGGTAAAGTTGAATATCGGCTCGTCTGATACATAACGCTTCAACTTGTCGTGTATATCGCTCATTTTGACAGGTTTCTTCAGCAACTCAATCGCGTTGAAGGCATAGCGACACGTGAACAACCCACAGTCAACTGAATTATTCTGGTACACGACCTTTGGTGTAAGCAAAGGCAAGCATCGATGAGTGAACGGCCTTGCTGTTCTGTCCAACGTGACGTTGTAGTGTCTATCCCATTCACTGTTCAAGACAAGCCTGACGGCCCACGAAATATCACGGCCACTGTGCGTGGTTCGTTGCCCGAGCGAGTCGAAATGCACCATGCAAGCCACCTCATTAGAGTATGAAGCATCGCCCCAACGCCGAGAAGTCTGCTTAATAAGACTAGGATTGAACACTGCAACCAAACTCCAGTGACCAGCGCCATGAAAAGGGAACAACAGCAACTTCTTCTCGAATATGTTGATTTTGCGAAGCCAACGTTTCAAACCCGAAGAGTAGTTGTTTGTCAAAACGCTCGAAAGGAAGTGACTCGAGAAGACATGCACTTTAGAAGCCAAGTCGTTGGGAGATCGTGGTACGCTAACCCATTTTATCCAGAAGTTAACGATTGCATCATTCAACCATTTGTCCGGCATTAGCGTATTGACGTCCATGCCATTGATGATAATCAAGTCTTTCCCGATAGTGTCATGAAGAGAGTTTTCGAAGTATTTGCTCGTACAAGAATCACCATTGCTACCACCTCGGTGAGTGTGAATGACAGATGAGTGCTCATCACATGATAGAAAATGTCGACTGGTCGTTCTAAATGGCAAGGTGAAGCAATGTTCATTGCCGACGATGAATGTTTTATATTGAGAAGTTGGCTCTGATCTTTTGAGAAGTGGCTGTCCACTCGCTACCTTCTTCATAGTGTCGTCTATCAACCCTTTGCACACCACACGAAACCCCGGGGACGATGGATCAATCTGTTGCAGCGAGAGTATACCCGGAGAAGATATTGCAACTTGTATATCTGGACCAGGCCTTGCTCCCGACGGTCTGAAATCCAAAGCAAATGATTCCTCACCTTCCTCAAATCGATCGATGATATCATTAGCCAAATCTTGCACATCGTCCTTCTTTATGTAAAGTAAACCATGTTGTTTGCGCAGTTCCCGAACTTTAGCTTTGAACCATAGATCCAAATAGGCCAAGACGTGCTTACGAGCTGTTCAGAAGGAACGATTGTTAGTACCTTAACAAATGTGCAATTATAATAATAAAATACGGAACACATCGATTACTTACATATCTTGGTCTTGGACGGGGACGGAAGAACGAAGTTATTATTGACGTCCATCGTTTTGATTCTTAACTTAATGATGTGCAGGCGGATTACTTCAAGATTGTTATGAGCGGATGGCTTTCCAATTCCGTGCAGATGGAAGATACATGCGCCAATCGCAATGTATTCGAACGAAGTTGTAGTTTGTAGGTTTGAATCTAGATGGGTGTGCGAGACGGGTGTCTTATAAGAGGAATCTTCGTTGACGGGCATAAAGGTAAAGGGGAGGAGGACTCTGACGTTGACATAATTTGGAGATCAAACACCTGCTGTTCCAAATGAATGATAACGAACCTGGCATAGAGCGCTGTGGCGCATGCGCTAACACAAGCAGTTCGCTGATGAAATGCTCTGGTTGTCGATTAGTACGCTATTGCGGCAAGGTTTGTCAGGCCAACGACTGGTCGCTACACAAGCAACTTTGCAAGGAAAAGAAGAAGGCGGACCAAGAAGTGATTTTGTTTCAAAATCAAGAAGGGAACCACTTCGGCGAGTGTCCTATCTGTTTACTTCCATTGCTTTTTGACGCTGACAGAATCATGGAAGCGGAAGACGAAGAGTGTTACCATTTCATGGGAGAAATGACACACAGTCCGTGTTGCTGGACGGTAGTATGCACTAAATGTTTTGACGCTCACATCATCACTGCATGCAAAGATCAGAAGAAGCCAACTTGTCCATTTTGTCGATGCAAAACACCCGATACAGAAAAGAACGGCGACGAACTGCTGGAGTTGTCGGCCGACCAAGAAAACAATCCCACATTATTGATGAAGGTCGGTGCATTTCAGTACAGCAGAGGAAACCATGGTGCAGCTTTCGGCAGTTACAAGAAGGCCGCCAAACTAGGCGACGCCCAGGGAATGTACTTCGTCTCAACCATGCTCCACTGTGGAATCGGTGTGACAATGAATCACGGCAAAGCCGCCGCTTATGTAATAAAAGCGGCTGCAGGAGGACATCCAATAGCAAGATACGAAGCAGCAATGGACGAACTATGCAGAGGTAATACTGTACGAGCTGTAAAGCACTTCATTATCGCAGCAAGTCAAGGGGTAACAAAATCGTTGGAGGAATTAAAGAATGGGTACAAAAGCGGTTACGTTACGAAGTCAGAATACGAACAAGCCCTGCGATCGAACCAAAAAGCAAAGGAAGCTATGAAAGATAACGAAGAGACGAGACAACAAATGCTGGCAGAATCAAAAAGAAACGTGACGTTCCACTATAAATAACCTCAACAGGCAATATTAAAAGCCATTCTCGAATCAAACAACAACACTACTCTACAACAGTACAACTACATACCAGTAGATTGACTCGACTACGACTGCCATGTAAACTTAGACAAAGCCAGATGAACGGGTCAAAAAAGCGAGCGTTTAAAATCAGGGTAACTCCATCATTTTAAATTAGAGTCTTAAAAAGCTGATTCTTAAATTTAAATCATAGTAGTCACCAGGCATCAGAAACTCAAACACCATCCACCCCTCAACACGTCCTCTGGTTATCTGATATAGTTTGGTTACCAATATAGTTAGGTTACCCGCTGATTGATTCCTCGCTGATAGCGTCCCACTCAGGAAAGAGACCATTTTTGTAGATGAACGAGCGTTCATCATCAGAAAGTTCGTCAAAACTGCTGTAACCAAGAGAGATCAGGAACTGCTGGATTGTGAAGTCACAGAAGTGCTTGTCAAAGTGGTTGTTATAAACAATGCGTGCAAAACCATACTTGAAGGTGTCTTCGATATCAGCCTTGAACATATCTTTAAGCTCGCCTTCGTTTTTGTAAGGGTTGCCCTTCTCGGTCCCTTTATTGTAATTGCCGGCGAGGAAATTGTTGACCATGCCAGAAGCGTTCTCTTCAAGATTGTTGAAAAGGTAAGACGCAAGAACGCTGCCATCATCACACATGGAACGAAATGTGGACTCGAATTTCTTAGAAAGAACTTCTAGAGGGAAGCCAGACGGGTTACTCCTGAACTCACAACTGGGCTTGCTAACAGGATACGGCAAAGAACCGTTGGTACTTCGGCCCCTACGTTGCAACTTATTTTCTCCGTGATGAGTACCGCGGATGAATTTGTCATCCCATGTCGAATAACACAAAGCTGGATTGGAGTCAGCAGCGTTGGACCCCTGCACTTTGAACCAGAGCGCAAACGAAGGGTTAAGCGAGTCGGCCTTGAAATACCACAATGCATTGCCCATGTTACTAAGGATGCCAATGTGGACCTTCTCGCCTGTTCGACGATCGGTAATACCAGACGTCAATTCAAAAACCACTCTGCTGCGAGAGTTGATTTGCTTCTTCTTTAGTGACTCCAAGACTAAAGGAGAAGAACCCCACCCACTAACTTTGTCATTAACATTGTCAAACCTGCTGCCGGGCTTAGAAGGCAAAAGACTATCGGCATTGTCGATCTTTCTTGGATCAGCTTTCAAATAAGGATTGACCCTGATCTTACTGGGAGGCAAAATAATGTCGGCCTCGTGTTGTTGACGCTTTTGAGGAGTTACGAACAGTCCACCTCCTTGTCTACTGCCGTGATCAGCCGCTACAGCCTTCAGAACACCAATCCCATCATGATCTCTGCTGCTCGACGACCCAGCAATGCCGACATGCTTGACAGTAGATGACATGCGTTTGAGACCACTCGTATTAGATGTACTTTCCTCATCCAAATCCGTATCAAGCAGATCTGTGACTGACCTAACTGGGACGTAACCAGAAATTTTGAGTGACTCAAAATTGACAGCGGCGCGAAACATCAAAGGTTCGACTTCGCTACGCTGAACTACGGTCTGGTCGATGAATGCATCATCATCCGACTCCAATTCACTTTCCCCAGTAGGGAAGAACTCTGAGCCACCTTCGAAGCGATAATCACTGTAACGTGTCGGGCTAATGCTCAATATCCGAACTGAAGAATCACCGATAGACGGTGGTGATAAAACCATCAATGTACGATTGAACAGCTTCGATAATGCACAGAGTACGAAGATATTCCACCTGACTGTTCTCTCGCTAGACACTTTGCCGCCCAAATAAGATGCCAACAAGTCTGACAGTGCCAGTTTTTGTGACAAAGTCAGGGGAACGCCACTTGCGGTATTACGAGTCTTCATCTGCTTGCGAAGATACTTGAGAATTCTTTTCAAGGAGTCAAAATCAGACGAGCCCTCCTCAGCGAACAAAGTGACTAAGGTCTCCAACACACCGGTAGAATGGTTGTCTGATAATTCCATCAGGTTGTTGTCGTAATAAAACTCACGACAACGACGCTCGTAAGTACTTGCAAACGCATCTTCGGTAGGAATCTCAGCTGGAGAGTAGTCATAAAGAATATCAGTGTTGTCGCTGCTGTCGGACATAACACTAGATTCATCTTCAGACTCTTCATGATCCGACTGCTTCGGCATATCCTCAGAATAGACACTGTTTGCAAGCTTACCAGCATTAGCATTAGCTGCAACATCCTGTTCATATGACCCACCATCGTCACTGTTGACATCGTTGGCGTCACTGTCCTCGAGTACCTGAGAACGAGTACGTTGTACACGTCTACATTTCCTATCACTGTGCACACGTAAATCATCATTCTTGACATCGTCATCGCTGCCAGAAGTGTCATTGTAAGGATCATTGAGCCTGGCAAACTTGCTTGTGTTGCTATTACCAGCATCATTAACTGATTTGATCGAGGATGATAAGTCATCAACTGAGACAGATGAGTTTGCTTGATGATGTTGGCGGGCCGAGGAAATTGACCTCAATTTTACTTGATTTGGCCCAGCTGGAGACAAGAAGTAACTATCGACACGGTTGCTACCATCTTTGCGAGGAACATCGTATCGACTCCATCCAGGACCAATAAGGTCGTCGCAAGCAATCAAAATGGGAGTAGTATCGAAAACACTATTTAAAATGATGGAGACCCCACGATTTTAAAGGTTAGAAATGTGACAGTGACATGACAACATAAGGAACACAGTGAGCACAAGCGAACACACCTGATTTTACTACCGACCGCAGGGACAATGCCAATCGAGCTACGGCGGCGAGGCGACACAGACACCAATGAAGCCGAAGAAGCCTTGCCTTCAACAGCAGGAGACAAGCCCGCATGATGCTCGGATGAATTATCTTGACTCAAATGATTGTTGTCGTAACGAATAGCAAGAATAGCTTTGATTAAAGCAGCTTTCTTCGTCGGGAAGGGTGACTGGCTAAACCCAACTCCTTGTAAGATGAACGCTAAATCCTTTGCCGAGTAAGCGTTAAAAGCCGCTTTGCCAACTGCGTGATCGTTTGTTGGTAGTTTGCTGCGTCCGCCAAGCTTGTCGGCAGCAATCTGGGCCAAGTAAGAATCCTCGACTGAACTCCACACAATACTTGTAACAGCTGGCGGAACGAACTTCGTTTTACGTTGGCCCTTGCCGGCCTTGCCGGCCTTGACTGAGGAAGCTGGCTGAGAACTACGATCGACTAACATGTTAAGGATGAAGGAGTGATTAAGATAAGGTAACAGATAATGGACTGTCAAAGCTAACACTGACAATGAGCAGAAGAATCAGAAAGCTATAATGGTGTGAATTTATCTGAAGTACTGATTCCACCGCAAGATGTGCTAAGTAGCATTCCACTGGAAAGATACGAAAGCTGAATCGTAAGATCGAATACGGCGAGCAACAAAATTTCGTAAGATACAGACTTCAATGTCAGTGGCCTGATAACCAAATGATAAAGATAAAGCAAACCACCGAAACACAACGTACCACAATTTTCAACAGATCGACAAAGCAACCAAGAGATATCATGACAAACACAACAGTAACAAGCCGCCTAGAAGCAGAATCTCCGACTGCGAATCTGTCCAAAGACGACGACGCGGACGCAACGACCTCAACAGTTACAGCGTCGGGGCATGGGCTTAACGGCGTCACAAACAGCAGTGCAAATCAAGTTGCAATGAACAAGAATACCGATATCGTCGACACACGTGAATCGAACATAATGGTCTTAACTGATGTGAAGTGGCATGCAACTGTGCTGTTACTATTAACGCATGTTATTGACGGCCGCGTAATGGAAGCACCTGTGAACGCTAACCCTGTTGTATCCGAAACGACAAGTAGGCTGCAAAATACACTCGCCGGGAATCCGAACGAGGCGAATTTAACAGAAGGGGACGTAATCTCAAGTAGCATCGTTTCAGTACTGTTAACGAACAAACCAAACACAGACGAGATGTGTGACAGAGTGAATAACGTAAGTTACCAAATAATGTGCATATAAAATCATGGCGACTCCGCGATTTTAAAGATGAATCTTTTGATGTGTGCAATTAAAATGATGGAGACTCCACCATTTTAAACATGAGATATTTTGAAGCGAGCATTTAAAATGATGGCGACTCCGCGATTTTAAAGATGAGCTCGTCCTATGTGTGCATTAAAATGTGAACCGACAATTTCACTGATATGTTCTAATGATATTTTATGCTTGCACATTTCAGCCAGATACAGATATATTACTCATCGACGGAATGAATGGGATGGGATCAGTGGTGCACAGTAGCGGCCCGCAGTGTACACCTTGTGAGCAAACGCAAGATTTAAAAGTCTTCCAAGCATTATCAATCGACGACCTTATTATGTTGTTTGGCAACAACGTCGCTACTTCATCCGGAAGAATGAACTTTGCCGAGCAGTACAATCGACACAACTTCCAAAAGAAGTTCATTTGGAAAGATAAGGAGGAAAAGAATGTCGAATCAGACTCTGCCTGGACGGCGTTCATGAAGTTCAAGAAGGCGTTCGACGGCATTAATACACTTATGATCAGCATGGAGGAGGGCAACCATCGCTTACTTGCATCCTTTTTCACTTTTGCGGGTAGAAAAGCGCATCCAAAGTCAAAGCTAACAATGGAAGAACCTCCTCCGCTTGAAAAGCTGACACCGGAGTATCTGAAGAATGAAGGAAAAAATATCAACCAGAACAAGCTGACAAAGGAAGGTGGAACAAATTTGCAGTCGAAAATACAAGCAATTTTTTTGGACGAAAAGGGAACGCATGTGTGTGTTAATGGACTCTTGTGCATACCATATCGGGCAAACACAAAAGAGTATCCTGTCGAGAACACGTTGAAAACCTGTGTTGTTAGGAGCAGATCACTTACAGTTGCAAAGCACGTCAGTTCAGAAGGAACCTGTTTAATGGAAATCGCAACAATAATGAAAACGGGGAACAGCACAAACGTCGTTAACTCTGGCGTAGTCTTTAACAAGTGTTTCTATGTGAGCTTGGATGGAGAATTAAAGATGTTTGGATTGAGTAAGCCGAAGAACAATGCACCGAAGACGAAAAAGGGTGACAGCAACGGTGGTAAGAAGAAGAAGACGAAGAAAGAAGAGGTTAGCAACGACGCCGTGCTTGCAAACCCACTACGTCACTATACTGACTACGAGTCCTTTTGCAACGGAGACTGCAACACAAAAAACGTGTATGTGACAAGTGAAGCGGGAGACGTGGTGCTGTGCTATTTTGCACAGAATTACACCGATGCAGCCAAAGGTGCCAAGGAAAAATTCGACTTTCACGAGTTGAATTTGCTTATTACCGGGCCACTAATTTTTGAAGTCTGTCTGAAACAAGGTGGACTGGATCGGGAAAAGCGGGAGCAAATCGCGGAATACTTTGCATCGCACGGGTTCTTTAATCTGAGCTTCAACAGAAGCATGCAGAAAATGCCTGCTATAGATTATCTGGGTGGGAAAATTGGCGATTACAGTAATGACAAGATAGCCAAAGCAGTTTTCATGGAGAACATACACACAGCAGCATGTTTGTTCGACAGAGGCGAAGATGCCGTGAGACTAATCGACTCATTGGGAAGGGAACAGAAAGATCAGTCACACTACTGGGACGGATTGAGTAAGTGGCGTGCACTATTCGTTTAAAATCGTGGAGTCTCCGGGTTTTTAACTAACAACCTTGTCTTCCTCCTAATCTCATCTTGCTAAATAACAGGATTAGCGTACGGACAGCTCACTGCGCTGACATCTATACAGTACAGGGTGATGACGCACACATTGAAAGGAGACGGCAAACAAATCGACATGGGTTTCTTGCGTAACATGTTGTACTTTGCTAACGTGGATATGCTCATGAATGTCTGGCTATTATACGGGTTCAATCCAACGCTGAAAACAGATTTACAGCCAGACAGATTCACTGACGATACGGCTACCCAGGAATACTTCACAGGCAATCACCAAGGAACGAACGACCAAGCATTGCAACGACTTAGGGAAAGCTTGAGAAAAGTTATCGGACCAGACGTCAAGAAGCTCAGTAATGTGTATGACATTCTGGGTTGGAATCACCTTTACACAAACACCGGAAGCTTGGTAGGATATAACAAACTCTTAGTCGCTCTTTGGGTGTATGTATGGGACAAAGTGACCATCTTCGTAAACGTTGAGAAAGAACTTGGCGACAACATCACACAGGATGCGCTTACCAAAAAAGGATTGTATTTTTGGAGAAAGAATTTCCGTAGGGTAGTCGGAGGAGACACTACAACACTCAGGCAAAATCTTGAAGCGGCAACACCAACACCGGATACAGAAGAAGACAACTTCGAGAGCGTCCAGCTACAGGACTACCAGTCGGAATCATCTGATGAATGCAAGACCTTCGCGGCAATAGTGGGTTCGCTCTTTGAGCCCCTGGTAGAGAACACCGACGAGGGGAACACAACACTAAAATTGACGATGGGTAAGCATAAGCAAAAAGGAGCTAACGCAGCTAACAAACGGAAGAAGAAGAAGGCGAAAGAAGACGATACAAATCAGACAGCGAAAAAGAAGCCGAAGCAGACCAAGCAAACCAACAAGACGGAGTCGGAAGATGACGGGAGTTGCTCGAATGGCAGAGAGACTCGAAGTACCAACACAGAAAGCACACGAACTACAGCCGTGACAAATTTGCTAGAAGATATTGCCAGAAGATATGACAACATCAATGATAAGCCAGTGCTTCTTGTGCTTGAAGAGATTGCCAGTGGTGGCGAAAACGGAAAGTACAGCGACTTGTACAATATATTAGCGCCAACAGTGTCAGTGGGTGACGCGGAACAAGACGTGGCTGAAGTAGACGTGAACAATGAAGAAAAGTAAGACAGACCGTTATGCAACTACTTCCTTGAATGAGATTGATAGCATATTCCTCAACAAATTCTCATTTTTCAACATAATACACCACAGCATACATTCTGAACAGAATGACCCTATTGAACAGTTGTTGAACGGTAAGATGGCTTACCTTAGCAGATTCGGCTGGCGTCCTTTGAACGACAGGCGACCAACAAGGCTAATGTTCATGCCAGAAGTGAAGCAGGCTATTCTGGATGCATACAACACTACACGAGACCAGGTAAACCAATTAACTATGGAGCAATGCGACAAGGATGAGATTGAATACTACCCTGCTGGCGTCTTTGAAGATGGTCAGTTACATGCCGAGAATCTAAAAATGTGGCTAGGTGAGAACTATATAGAGCACAGTGTATTCATGTACCACGATGACGAAAGTGACAGGGAAGAAGATAGCAAAAGGGACAAATCGAATAATTTTGCTGCGCCACCACTCTACAAAATATCGGATTACGACAACGAAAAGGGAACAACAAGAGTACTACAGGTCCGGCAACAGCCGACTAATCAAGTGGAAGGATATATATTCATTGAGGAAGCTGAGCAAGGTATTATTGACAACCAGAACTTCTCAATTGAAACAGAAGTGGAGAACAAATAAGGCAAACGAAATGGGACAAGAACAGGGGACATCAACCAATTTACATAGCAGTAATTAGGGGTTAAATTATATTTAAAGTTGACTGATATTGCAGTACTTTATAATATTCGGGCAGTAATCGGCTGTGACGGAGAACACCAAGGAATATCGTAGCACTAAAATCATAACGTACAAAACAGCTCTGGACTCCTCGACATGACAGGGAACAGTATAAGCAAACGAGGAGGACACACAAACGCCCCACTCATTCAAATCTAATATCACATGAAGTAAGTCGCTTGGTGGCGACAGGCGAGTTATCATCAAATCCAACAGCTTGATTTGGTACTCAAGATAGCTAACCGATCGATCTCCAAACAAAACAACCTTGCTGCCAAACCCCCATCGATTATGTGAGACAAAATACTTGAATAAGTCCAACAAATCCCTAAATAAGCTAAATCCAACAATGATAGATGACAAAGGATCAACAGACAGGCCGAGCGAAGACAAGGGCTCTAACGTCGGTATCAAAGGTAAGAAATCACCACAACACCCAATGTTGTAAATTGAACAGAAGGTTGATAAGTCCAAAGTAACCCAACCACTACGCATAACTAAAACGTCCCACAGCCGCCAGAAACGGTCGTCAAACATAAAACCAGACCTGTTATGCCAATTCACCGCTAGGGCAGTAGAGATCAATACGCCGCCAGATGCAAAGAAGGATTCACATGAATCAATTTCCTGACTAACGACAGTCGAAGTGATAACTTCAATAGTACAATCAACTTTGCTGCGATAAACAGACCTAGCACCATTGAACAACTCAACATTCAATCGATGAATCAGAGTCAACAAAGACGCCAAACTGATGGGCTTGTTAACGCATGAGCGCGACGGAACTGATGAGTGCCAATCGACCATTGATGATAGAGGTGTGAGAAAACATATAGTATAACACTAGAACGAACAGAGCCGACTCATTGGTGTTACTCCTACACAAGTAAGATGATGATGTGGTGTTGACTGCAAATAGACTGTGAAAGTGGTGTGGTGGACAGAGCGAGAAAAAAGAATGGCGGAAACGAGAAAAGAAGTGCCATTGGCGACGAATAAAATGACACCACCAATAAGCCACTCTAGATGATGAAGAAGAGCAAAGGAAAGGACCAAGACAAGCAACATACAACACCCGACCTACCATGAACAATATAAGTATAGAACAAAACGGGAGCAAAATACATAGTGCCGACACAATCACTGCATTGTCAAAAGAGCTTAGAATGGAATTAGGCCTGGCAGATAATGCACTGGGCAACGCTGTGGTAACAAAAATAATAAAACAAGCGAGCGGCGACAGTATATTAGCAAAGAAGATTATTCCTGTGTACAGGACAGCAATAAAAGAACAATATCCCGACGACCTCGACGAGTTGATAATTCTAGATTATATGGATGACGAAGAGTATCACAAGACGAGAGCGCATAATATGAAAAGGCCAGCTTGTCGATACGAAATACGAAATAATGTGCCAAAAACAGTATTATACATGCAACATTCGTGCTACAGACCAAGCCTAGAATGAAAAGACAATAACCAGATAGAACGAAAACAAACCGAGGAAAAAGAACAGGCGAGCCAAAAGACAGGACAATTAAAAGCAATTCCCACGTGTTATTTGTGACACGAGTTATGCAACATATTACCTAGTGTGGCCTACTTCGCTTTGCCGCCCTTACTCGCTAACTTCTTTGAATACAGAAGTGCGATAAACTGAGTGTATAAATGACTTAGCTTACGAGCATAAAGGGAAGAACCTACAGCCTGGGCAAGTAAAATAGTGGAGTTGCCAACATTTTAAAGAACAGGAAACTTTATCAGTGGGCAAAAAGGGGGGGAGCCAAAGTGTGAGCAGTTAAAATAGTGTACTATCCAGCTTTTTAAATGGAGATAAATAACCATACCAATAACACCAGTGAGAAGTGTAAGAACACAGTCAGTATTGCAGAGCAACTTTATAGTCAGACTTAGTGACTAAATGATAGGAGACATGACAAACCAGCACAAGGCCCCGAGGGCCACACTGCAGCAAGGCCCAGCCACACAAAACAGCACACAACGCACACAGAGCACTGCAGAGACATACCAGTTTATATTAAAAACGCAACAGACGCTGAGACAGAACGTAAGTCGGT
>Ga0213868_10004183_pt1 | contig 13229 bp, 15 predicted proteins | sample PICome_9_FD_160087 | JGI IMG/M metagenome (GOLD analysis project Ga0213868, IMG submission 160087) | Coastal seawater microbial communities near Pivers Island, North Carolina, United States - PICO127 | ecosystem: Environmental > Aquatic > Marine > Coastal | place: USA: North Carolina...
TATTACAAGCATTCCAATTAATAAGAAACTTAACAAATAGTAATAATGTGATTTTTTCATAATTGAGGATTTTTATTTATAGTTCGTCGGGATGACAGGATTAAAAATATTATTATAAACCATTGATAATCAAAATTTTAATTTTTAATTCACAAAATAAGACACCTAATAGGACACCTAAATACAGCCTTTTAGCTTTCTAATATAAAAGTAATACAATTGCTATTAAATGACAACAATTCTAGTGAACTATATTCCTTCGGTTCTAGAAAATTCAAGGTAAAATTTTAGAGCAATATGTGTGCAACAGAAATAATGAAGATGATTTTATCTTTCCTAAATTAAAAATAGCTAATCTTAATGACACCAAAGACCTTTACAACAAAATTAAAACTACCAACAAAAAATTTAATAAAAATTTGAAAGTTATAGTGTTGAAAGTTTGAATTAAAAACTAATCTTTCATGTGGCTCATTAAAGCTTTGGCAATATTGCTGGTAATAAAATCCATCAAAGAATGCTTCAAAAACTATGTAGACTTAGTGATTCAAAAACCACTTTAGTTTATCAAGATAAATTTATCCATGAAGAGGCAGATGGCGCTTTAGTAGAAGTGATTAACTTTTTAATTGAATAGATAATTTAAAAGACTAAATCTACTTAATTTAATACTAACCAGAACACTAATTCAATCATTTTAAGTTTCAAAAAAGTGAGATATTATCTATCTTTTTTACCAATAAAGAAGTTTAAGGCACATTTTTTGGTGTATTAGAATTCTAAACCATTAGAATTCTAAATATTTCTTTTGGTTTAACCCTAATCTCTATTCACAATAGATTTAAGCTTAATTATTTTGTTATTAACAAATATGAAGAGGTATGGAATTAAAATTACTATCCGATAATTTAATCTTGAAATTGAAGGAACTTGAAAATGACTCCTTGGATATAATAAGTATCTCAAATAGAGCAATAATAATATGTCGTAACTTATTGACTAGATATAAAAAGCACATAACCAAGAATGGATTTGAATCTACACTAGATGAAATTGAATTTTTCAAATACACTAAACAGCCAACACTATCAAATCTTATTTATTATTCTGAAATTCGTTCTTTTGAAATGCAATTTCCAAAAGTAAATCATGATGCTCAAAAGAAATTCATAAAAAAGAAAATAAGTAAACTGAATAGGTTTTTTCTTTACAATATGGATTTTTGTCAATACATTAAATCAAACAACACACATTTTGACCAACAATATTTCACTAGAGAGTATTTTGATAATTTCCCAATAACCTCTTCTAAATTCTATTTTCAAGATCCAGACTTCAGCACGCCACGCTGCATGCTTTTAGGAAAGTTTAAAGCCTATACCCTATTTATCGTTTATCTACAAAATAGACTTATTGATAAAAACAAATCAATTAATTTAGACCCAGATGCACTAAACAGTGATATCAGCTTGCAATGGACTTCAACCAAAACAGCACTTACTGAGTTAATATACGCACTTCACTACAACAAAGCCATTAATAATGGTAATACTGATATCAAAGAAATTGCAACTGTACTTCAGAAGGTTTTCCATTTAGACCTAGGTAATTTCTACAAAATCTTCTCAGAAATTAAATCACGAAAGACAGATAGAACTAAATTTTTGGATAATCTTTCTAATGGTTTATTGATACAAATAGAAAATTCTGAAGAATAAAAATCCCAATATATTTTAACCACATACGGTTGACCTCCTGCTTTCTGAATTTTGCATCTATTATTTTATATTTCTTATTAAAAATTCAAAAATATTGACCCTAAAACACACTAAATAGAAACAAATTTAATAATGTTAAATTTTGACCGTATACGGTCTAACTTGTGAATAAAATCCACTAATACACTTCAAATTTGCAGAACGAAAGTCAAATCAGGTCAAGGACTATCATTTTAGCTAAAATCAAAATGGTAGTTCTTTTCTAAAAACGGTTCTACTATGCCTGCAACAATTATTACTACAGATGATCTTAGAGATTTCAAACTTGAATTACTCGATGATATTAAAAAACTTTTAAGCAAACAAGCAGAAGGTAAATTGAAGAAATATTTAAAATCTTCAGAACTCATGGACTTACTGCAAATTAGTCCTGGCACTTTGCAAAATCTTCGAATTAATGGAACACTTCCTTATACAAAGGTTGGTGGCATTATTTTTTATGATTCTGAAGAAATACAAAAGGTTATGGACTGTAATCGAGTGCATCATCAAGAGGAATAAACATGTATGAATTATATAAAACATCTCAATGCTGTCTTCCAAAAATTTCATTCAGACAAACGATTGAATCCAACTCATATAAGCTTATATATGGCATTATTTCAATATTGGAATATCAATCGATTTCCAAAGGAATTTTATATCGACAGGCAAGAAATAATGCAACTCTCAAAAATTGGATCAAAACCAACCTATCATCGCTGTTTAAAACAAATGACTACATGGAAATACTTAAAATATATTCCTTCTCATAATCCGTATAAAGGAAGCAAAATTAACATGCTCATATTTAATACAAGCTCTGAACAAGTTGTAAACAAGCATGAAACAAGTACTGAACAAGCATTGGTACGTAATATAAACATTAATAAACAAATAGAAAACATTAATAAAACTAAGCTACCAAAAAATAAATTTGAAGTGATTGATTTTTTTAATAAGAAAAAATGGCCAACTAATGAAGCTCAGAAATTCTACAACCACTATCAAGGCATCGGTTGGAAAATTGGTGGCAAAATAAAAATTGAAGATTGGCAAGCTACCGCAAGTAATTGGATGCTTAAAGCCAATGAATTTAAAACTACAGATGTGGTTTCTCAAAAAAATGACAACCTGCGAACCAGTAAAAACAAAGATTATGGTCAACCCTTGTGAAATAGTCGAAGAACATAAAACCTATTCCATTGGCTCGTTTGATGGCAAGGAGGTGATTTACGATTTTGAAAAAATCTTAATCTATCTCGATGCTAAAGGAAAAATGCTCTTTGGTAATGGTTTTAAAATCTACCTAGAAGACCGCCCAACCATTTTAAAACTCTGCCAATATTTTATAAAAGACAAAGAAAATTGCGATAAAAATGAAATTGATCCAGATAAGGGTATTTTACTTTCTGGACCTGTTGGTTGCGGAAAAACAAGCTTGATGCTGTTGTTAAAGAATATCGTTCCATTACAAAAACCGTACATCCTTATTCCTTCTAGAAATATTGTATTTGGTTTTAATCATATTGGCTACAAAACTATTGAAGATTATGGTTGCAGGCAGTTTTTCTGTTTTGATGATTTAGGTGTTGAACCTGTTGGAAGACACTACGGAAAAGATTGTAATGTCCTAGGCGAAATTTTAATCTCACGTCATGAACTTTTTATAGATCACAAAATTAAAACACACGCTACTACAAACCTAAATGCCGGAGAATTGGAAGATTTATATGGCAATAGAGTACGTAGTCGCATGCGAGAATTATTCAACCTAGTAGCATTCGATGAAGATACCAGCGACAAACGAAAATAACAAATTTCCGACTTCACGGAAATGAAATAAATATGAATTCAATGAAAATAGCCACCTACAACATCCAGAATTTGTTTCACAGAGATAAGAGCCTTTTGGAAAAACCATTTGGCAAGAATCTCACAAATTGGATAACTGAACTTGATTCTTTAATGCTTCAAACTTCTAAATCTTTGAGTCAACAGGATCGGATTAGAGAATTATCATTTTTAATTGGTTTTGAAAAATCAAGTCCGCGACCTTATGCTGTTTTGAGACGAAAATCAGGCTTTCTGTTTATGAAAGGTTTAAGCCATTCCATTGACAATAAAGCCAGTAATCTCACAGATTGGAATGGATGGATAGAACTTCAAACTGTTCCCATTCATCCTAAGTCAACACATCATAAAGCACAAGTTATTGCAGATGTCAATCCCGATATTTTATTACTACAAGAAATAGAGGACAGAGCATCATTTGAAGATTTTAACCAACTCATTCTACCAGAATTTGACTGCAAACCTTTTAATCAATCTTTTGTGATTCAAGGAAATGACATGAATAGTTTAGAAATGGGAATAGCGTTGCGACAAGGCTACAACCTCGAAACAGTTAGAACTCATAACGTAAATTCTATTAATAATGATGCTGGCAAAAACCTCATTGAATACGAAATTAGCACACCTTCAAAAGAGACTATTTGGTTATTGAATGCCTATCTACAAAAGTCCACAACAGACAAAAAGCAGTCAGATAAGATTAGAAAAAAACAAATCTCAAAAATCGCTGAAGTTTATAACAATCTCATAGCTGAAGGCAAAACCAATATCATTATAGCTGGTGCCTTTAATGCGCCATCCTATTGTGATTCTTTATCGCCTTTACTACATAATACAGACCTAAAAGACATAACAAAACACCTATCGTTTGAAGTCGATATAGACAAAGGAAATGACGCTACTTATTTTAGATTAGGCGCTTTCAGAATGGGTGTAAATATTAAGCAGAAAGATTACATGCTCTTCTCTCCTGATCTATTTGATAGAATGATTGATAGTGGGTTAAATCGCAAAGCCATGTGGCCAGAAAAGCTTCCGCAATGGTCTATCTACAAATCTGTTTCTAATAGAAATGTTGCTGCTAGTGAGTATCCTTTGGTTTGGGGGAAGATTGAGTAATGTATAGCAAAAGAAAGCAATACACATCTCGATAGTAGAATTATTTTCTTTTCAAAACATCACGATATATGGCTGTCGCTATTTCCTTGATAATCTTTACAAATGCTAAATACAACTCACTCATACCCCTAAAATTTTAATAATTGATTGAAGTATAACCAAAGCAATCGCATTTTGAGACTCTTCTTTAGATAGATATGTAGCCTCATCGGTTTGAGATAAAAACCCAAGTTCTAAAAGAACAGTTGCTCTACTATCGTGGTTATCTCGTAAGACCTGAAAATTTCCATATTTCAATCCACGTTTTTTAATGCCAAGTATATCAACTAATCCCTTTTGAATAGTAAACCCTAAATAGGCAGATTCCTCCGCTTGCACTTCGTTTTTAGGATAAATAAAAACTTCTGTTCCTGATGCTGTTCTATTTATAGCTTGATTGCAATGTATCGAAATAAATATATCAGCTTTTAGTTTTTTAGATAGTTGCGTTCTATCGTTAAGAGATATTAATGTATCTGAATATCTCGTAAGAAATAACATCAAAGGGTTTTCGACCAACTTGCTATTTAGCACTACTATTTTAGAAGCAATACCCAAAGCAATATCTTTTTCCTTTATACCTTTTCTGGTCGTTGCACCAGAATCTTTTCCGCCATGTCCAGGATCTATTACTACAATAGTGCTCCTTGCTTGGTCTTTGCTATTTTGTGCATAAGTAAGATTTAGAAAAACCAGACAGAATAGTAAGAATGTAATTTGATTTAATGTGTTCATAATAATCGTTTTAGATTACACAATATTCAAGAAATCAATTACTTCCTTAATAATCTTCAAAAGTTTAACACCAATTAGCGTTAAAATTTAGAGATTTTCTTCCTTCAACCTCAAATCATAATAGATTTCACAAAAGTCTTAGCAGACGGCGAAGTATGACGTACTGCACGGATACTAAAAATTTAAAATCTATTCCTTATGAAAAAATCCATTTTAGTCTTACTCGTATTCCTGTTGGCATCAGCATCAAGCTTCGCGCAAATTGGTGGTATTGAAGATTCTGTTAATGATGTTTCAGATACCATTAGAACCATTTTCCCAATCATCCTTGGTGTCATCTTTCTTGTTGGATTCCTATTTAATGCTGGTCATTTCTTTGGCGAAAACGCAGACCTAAAAAAGGGTATTACGCGTGTTCTAGTCTTTGTCCTCATTGCAGGTGCTGTGGTTGGTATATTCACTTACTTAATAAGCATCGTGGTATAATGCCACTCATCAAGGGCTCTATTAAAATAGTTGTATGAAAAAATTCGAAGTCTATAAAAACATAAGAAAACGGGCAGTCATTTTTGGATTGCCCATTTCCCTGTTTGCCTTAATGATGGTTTCTATTCTTGCTTCATTATTAATCATCATTTTCTCTTTTAGCTTCGGGATGATAATTGGCATTCTAATTTTTAATGCAGCTCTATATGTTGCCTTGACACGCATAACCAACAATCCACAGCTTTTTCAGATGGCAAAAACCTTCCCACAAATTATAAGCAACAAAAGAAATTCCGGCTTCGATTATGAACAAGATTAACATTTCAGCATATCAACCTATTATAGATATCCAAAACCATATCGTATTTGCCAACAATGGCAATGTGGTCTTATGCTATGAAGGGAATTTACCAGAAATCTATTCCTTATCCGAAAAGGATTTTGAGGATATGCATGGTGCCTGGTTTCAGGCTTTGAAATCGTTGCCAGTTGGAACTGTCGTTCATAAACAAGATATCTATCTTAAAAAATCATATTCTTCAAAAAAACTTCCGAATAGTACCTTTTTGGAAAAAGCCACACACGAACATTTTAAAGGTCGCGGACATATTGAGCACCGATGCTATTTATTCTTTATTCTGACCAAAAACAAAGCACTCAACAATCCAAAATATGTCAATCCCTTCAGAAAAATTTCAAAAGGAATCGTTCAAGAATTGGATGACAATATCAAAAGTTTCGCCAACTCGGTAAGCGATTCCGTTTCCTTTATAAACAATAGCCGAAAAATGACATTTCTTCAGCTTAAATCGGAAGAGATTCAGCAACTCACAAGTAGCTATTTTAATGGTTTCAATGAAGGGTTTGATACCGATATTCTATTGGAAAAGAAAAGCGTCAATATAGGTGAAAACCATTTTGATGCCCTAGCCATAAACAGCGAACTATGTTTTGGCGAAAGTGTACAAAGTAGCAAAACCAATGAGAAATTCACTTCTGACGATTTCGTGTTTCATCAAGGATTTATTGATGGTCTAGGTCTTACACTTAATGAAAATCATATTGTCAATCAGATTCTCTATTTAGATGATAAACAAAAGTGGCGCAAGTTATTGGATAAAAAAATAGAGGAACTTAACAAAAGTTCCAATTTCGGTTCACAGAATAAGGTGGTTCTTGGTAAAATTCAGCACATTCTGGATCAAATTAATGCAGATGACAATTCACGTATTATACGTGGTCATCTAAATATTGTGTATTGGTCGAAGGATGCTAAAGCGTTAGATAAAATAACTTCTAAAATTAAAACAGAATTTAAAGAACTAGATATCACCCCTTACTATCCACGAGGCGAAGAACGTAAAAATTATATTCTCAATAGTTACTGTTGTTTTTCTTCTAATTTTTCAAACTACGATTTATATGTTACTGACCTAAAACATGCACTTTGTCTGTTCATCAACAACACCAATTACAAATCGGATAAAACAGGCATCATCTTTAATGATAGAGAGCATAATATTCCGGTATTAAAGGATGTTTGGGATGAAAAAAAGAAACGAATCAAGGCTCGAAACTTTGCCATTTTTGCGCCTACTGGCGAAGGCAAATCGTTCTTAGCGAACAATATTTTGCGTCAATATTTTGAAAGTGGTGTTCGTTTGGTCATCATAGATTTGGGTGGTTCATACACCAAATTTGCCAAACTCTATCCTGAAAAATACACCGTGTTACGATATGAAAGCGGAAAAAACTTAGGCATCAATCCTTTTTACGTAAGCAATATCGATGATTTGACACCAGAACGTCTTGAAGATTTGTCTGTTTTCTTATTTGAATTGTTTGCTTCAGATTTAAAAGTAACTAAAGCGCAATCGGTTTCCGTTAAAAAAATATTACGACATTACTACAATAGCACCTCAGAAAATCATTCTTTGGAAGGCTATTACAGCTTTATAGAAAGGAACCAGAAAAATCTTCTGACTACTCTTAAAATCCATCCCGACTACTTTAACGTTACAAGCTTCTTGCATGTGATGTCTGAGTACGTTGGCGATGGTCTATATAGTTTTCTATTTGAGGTCAGCGAAGACCAGACTTATAAAATTGAAGACAAACGCCTAATTGTTTTTGAACTGGATGAAGTCAAGGATAACAAGGAAATTCTGTCTGTAATGCTCAAACTTATAAAGTCAGCTATCCAAAGAACCATTTGGAAAAATCGTGCAGAAAAAGGCATTATCCTTTTTGACGAGTTTGCCAAACAACTAAAGTTTGAAAACGTACTAGAAAGTGTGGAATTCTATTACCAAGCCATTAGAAAACAAAATGGTGCTATTGGTATTATCCTGCAATCTATTAACCAGCTTCCAAATAATTCAACATCAGCAAGCATTTTAGAAAACACACAAGTTATCTACAGCCTGAATAATGAAAAGGGCTATGAAGAACTAGTCAAAAGACTCAATCTATCTAGCCATGATTTAAACCAATTAAAATCCATTAAAAACAATCTTTCTGGTCCAAGAAAGTATACCGAAATGTTTATCAAAATCGGAAAGGAAAGTAACATTTTTAGACTTGAAGTTCCGAAAGAAGTGTACGCAGCCTATTTAACTGATGGACAAGAAAACGAGGCCATAATGGCCATTTATGAAAAAAGCCAGAATATGGAATTGGCTATAAAAGAATTCACATCTAAAACATAATAATATGAACACAAAAATCAAAGCAATTTTATTCGGACTAATTTTAACGGTTGCCATTTTATCGCCCTGCAGTACTACTGCCCAGGGAATGCCTACTTATGACAATACCAATTTTATCAGTTTGGTAAAACAACTTGTAGAATCAGGCAAACAGACAGCTCAAATGATTAAGTCTGTGCAATTCTTGAAGGACGCCAAAGAAAGCATAGAGAAAGTATCTAATGTGGTACGACAACTCAGAGCGGTTGAAGAAATTGCTAAAAACAATCAACGCCTTATTCAGGTTATGCAGAATGATTTACAAAACATTTTGAACTCGCCTTACATAAAACCAGATGAAGTTACACGAGTTGCAGAATCATTCGATACCATCGTCCAAAACTCTTTAGATATGGTAGATTTTATAGACGAAATCCTATCCAGCGATTATCTAAAAATGACTGATGCCGAGCGTGCCGAAATTCTAAAACAAAAAGAGTTAGAATCGAAGCAAATGGTTTCCAATATCACTACAAAAACGAAACGGTATAAGGATATTATTTCCTTCAGAAAAATGCAGGATAAAGTCAATAATCGCGAAACAAACTATTAAAAATGACCGCAACCTTCATTTTAGGAATTGGGCTAGAATATATCGATACGGTTTTTCAAACCATACAAAACAGCAGTTTTTCTCAATATACAATTGCAGGAATGAAAACGCTTGCTGTATTGTTTTTTCTGGTCAATATCCTAAAAAAATATAATGAAGGTATTGCGGATAAAGATGGTTATTCTTGGGGATTGAGTCCTGGCGAACTCGCAAAGAATTTTGCTGTGGTACTCTTAGTAATATTTTCAACGCAGGTGCTTGGGTTTTTTGATGGTATTTTAGTTGCCATTGAAGGACAATATCGAGGGACTGCACCTGCGTTATTACCATTGCAATTACAGGATTTACCTCTTGAAGAAGATGTAGGACTATTGGATGCAGCAAGTATGGCCATGACATTGCTTTATGAAGCTTTGGTTACACCGCTTTATGGATTCAAGATCTTAGCCTTTATGATCAGTACCTTCTTGTGGATTCTTGACTTGTTTATATACCCTCTATTTTTAGCAGAACGCTTCTTTCTTTTAGGCATTATGCAAGCGTTTTTTCCTCTGGTTATAAGTCTGGCTGTATTTGAAAAGTTCCGTTCGCTGGCCTATACGTTTTTTAAACTCTATGCTGCTGTCTATATGTTAGTGCCTGCTTTCTTTTTGGTTAATGTATTTGTAAATGCCATATATACTGAAATAAATACCAATTTCTGGACCAACTTATTTGGCACCGATTTTGGCCAAGGCTTTTTCGCCCCAGTTGTACAATTAGGGTCGGTAGGCTTTATCGTCTTTCTGAAATTCAAGTTATACAAACGTGCCACATCCTTTACTCTTAGATTATTTACTGCCTAAGGCAGATTAAAGATAAAAAAATGAAAACACCTTATAAAAACATTTACAACGTCCTAAAGCTGAATCGATTTATTGTTTTGGCTGTAGTTGTTTGCGCATTGCTATCGAGTAGCTTTTCAGTCTGGATGGCATTTACTACAAACAAAAATGCTATGAATAGTGCATTTGCTATTAATACAGATGGCAGCATTATTCCGCTGAAGCTCGTAAACCAAAAAGAAAATTTTAAAGTTGAAGCTTTGGCTCATTTATACCTATTCCACAACTATTTCTATAACATCGATGCTAGTAACTATGAAAAGAATTTAGAAAAGGCGCTTTGGTTGGGTAATAGTTCCGTAGATAATTTATATCGCCAGAAAAAAGCAGATGGTGTCTATAATCGATTATTGCAATATTCCTTAGTGCAAAAAGTACTTAGCATCGATTCGAAAATAATAGAAAATAATGGTACATACAGTTTTACCACAACCACCATTTTTGAAATTAATAGAGGTTCTATAATTGATACTTATGAGTTGGTTTCCACCGGAAACTTAATTATGGTTGACCGAAACTTTCCAAATAATCCACATGGACTTTTAATTACCAATTATTTTGAAAACACTTTAAAAAAACTGAACAATGAAAGTCCATAACCTGCCTACTGCAGGCAGGTGGGCATTTAAAAACCACTCTTATGAAAATCGAAAAAAACAAAATAGTATTTATAGCAGTATTGGCTATTGTTTTCATATTCCTTATTTCCTATTCCGTGATGTTAATGGGCGATGATGACAATGAGAATGACCACCTTAAACAGACCATGATACCCGATTTGGAAGAAAACCAAAAAGAGTACGATTCTAAATTAGACGCTCTTAACGATTTGAAAGAAGTCCGTGAAAACAATGCACCAAGTATCTATGATGAAAAATTAATTGATTCTATGGGTTATTACGATCCAGACCTGCCAGAACGTGAAAAGAAACGTATTGTAGATAGTATTTATGATGCTGGTAAAATTCAATATTCCGAAAAGAAATACCAAAACTTTGGACAAAAGAAAGTCGAAAAGAAGCAACCTGTAGAAATTGATTCTACAGCAATACTTAGAGCACTTAAAATTCAAGCTAAAGAATTGGGCCTGGAACATCAACTATTTTTTGCTGCTGCGCCAAAACTTAATGAGCTATCAATTATCGGTAATACTGATACCACCATTTACGTGGTTGTCGATGGAAACCAAATTGTAAAGGCAAATACCAGATTAAGAATGCGTCTTACCAAAGCTGCAATTATAAACGGCAAACTAATGCAAAAGAACACGCCGGTTTTTGGCTTTATCAGTTTTCAACCTAATCGTGCTTTAATTGAAATTGAGAATATCAATCATCATCCCACAAAACTAAAAGCTTTCGATTTGCAGGACGGTAGTGAAGGCATTTATGTGGAAAACAACTTTAGAGTTGAAGCGACAAGTGAAGTTCTAGACGATGTTATAGGCGACATCAATATCCCAACTATTCCGCAAGTAGACGGAATCACAAAAGTACTTAGGCGTAGTAATCGAAATGTAAAGGTTACCGTATTGAACAATTACAAACTTATTCTAAAACCAAAATTATAAGTCCATAATGGACATTTAAAATTTCAACCTTATGAAAACATATATCAGCATTTTGACTCTAATTATTGTTTCCGCTTCTATGAATGCGCAAATAGCAAATAGCCTTGACACAATTTATGCAAACGACACCAAAAACGTGGCACTCTTTTTTCCTGAGCCAATACGTCAAGGTATAACAGGTTCAGAAAATTTTGTTTTTACTTACAATCGTGAAAAAGAACAATATTTTGGCTTACTTCAAGCCACTCCAGGAAACGAAAGCAATCTACTGGTAATCAATAGAAATGGTTCCATTTTTTCATATATCATAAGGTATAAATCACAGCTTTCAAAGCTCAATTATTTTATCCCGATGACAAGTAGCATCGGGAATGAAAAACCGAAAATTATAGATTCAATTCAGACTCAAACTTCTGAAAAAAGTATTGATAACAGCACCTATTATTATCAAAAATTTTGCTCTTATCTTCTTGATAAAAGACAATATCTTGGAAGGTATATAAGGCGAAATGATGGTGTTATCATGAGGCTTGAAAATATTGTTTTTGATAAAGATGAACTCTACTTCGTTATTCAAATTAGGAACAATTCTACTTTGGATTACGATTTAAATTTCTTAAACCTTTCCATCGAGACTCGACAAAAAGGAAAAAAGAAATCTTTACAACGTTTGTACCAAGAGCCTATTTTCAAATACCATCTGCCTTCTAAAATTGTAGCCAATGAAACGGTAAGATTCATTTATGTCATGCCGAAATTTTCATTATCAAATGACCGAAGGGTAATTTTAGAATTGAATGAGAAAGATGGCGAACGAAATATTGAAATCAAAATATCACATAAATATATCAATAACCCAAATTAATTACATTATGAAAGCTTTAATTACTTCCATCCTTGCATTATTTATTTTATTAATACTCTAATTTAAGTCCCTAGACATTAAAAGCACTAGACATCAATGCTATCTCCGAATTTTTTATACCGATTCTATTTGCAACTGTTTTCCAATCTTTGACCACAGTTAATACGTCATTTAAAATGGTCTCCATTTCGGCATTGTCTAACCTAAAATACTGGCCAACACTTTTAGCCAAATCGAAGCTTAAAGCATTGTCATCCATATCTATATTTAGAGACAAACCATTTTTTTCTATCGAGGGGTTTAAATCATAGGCGGGCGATAAGATCCAGCCTTTTTCAGTTAATATAAATCCGTGATTTCGCAAATGGTCATCCGTATTAGAAATAGCTATGTTAAATACGCTACGCCGCCAAGGTTGATGTAAATTAGCTTCCACATCTGTACCATAATTTTCTATGAACTCTACAATTTCAAGATAACTTGGTGCAGACTCCTTTATAATATCTTCTGTATTTCCAGTCATTGTCATAGCTGAAGCAAAGTGAATGCGTTTTCCGTTGTCTCTATCAAATCGTCTGGTTAGGAACGTGTGATACTGACCGCTAATCTTTTCTATTTTA
>Ga0213868_10004188_pt1 | contig 13211 bp, 14 predicted proteins | sample PICome_9_FD_160087 | JGI IMG/M metagenome (GOLD analysis project Ga0213868, IMG submission 160087) | Coastal seawater microbial communities near Pivers Island, North Carolina, United States - PICO127 | ecosystem: Environmental > Aquatic > Marine > Coastal | place: USA: North Carolina...
TTTATTTTTAACTGGTTCTTTATTTGAATTTTTCCATCCATTTTCTTTCCATTTAAGCACCCATTCTGTAATGCCATTTTTGACATAAGTAGAGTCAGTATAAATTGTAATTTCAGAATTCGTATTTACTTCTTGTAAAGCCATAATAGCTGCTGAAAGTTCCATACGATTATTTGTTGTATTTTCTTCTCTGCCAGAAATATTTTTTTGTTTATTCTCATTATCAAAAATTACTGCACCCCATCCACCAGGACCTGGATTACCCGAACAAGCACCATCTGTATAAATTGTATATTTCATTAAAAGAAATAATCCTCATAATTTTTGGAGTTTTTGTGAAACTCAAGTCTCTTTAAGTATTCAAGAGGATCTTTAACTTTTACTATTGCTCCTTCAACAGTGTTTAAAGCATCAAATACTCTTGTAAGCAAAAATCTCAGCGCAGCTCCCTGAGATAAAACTTTAATACTTTCTTTCTCATCATCTAAAAGTTTTCTTATTGAAGAATACCCATTAATGAAGTTTTTGGCTTTTGTGACATTAAAACTTAAATTATTTTTTTTACCATCAAAGCACAAAGCATTAAAACAAATAGCAATTTCAAAAGAATAAAAATCATTACATGAAAAATAAAAATCAATTATCCCATTCATTTTTTCATTGTGAAAAAAAATATTATCGCTAAATAAGTCGGCATGTATAATTCCGCTAGGTAAATTTTTTGGCCAATTTTTTTCTACATCTACTAGATTGGCTTCAATTAATTTAGGAAGGTCTTTATTGATTTTGACACATTGATCCTTAACTGAGTTGAAGAGTTTTCTCCACGAATTAATAGATAAGTTATTATTTCTTCGAACTGTAAATTCTTTGGTAATTTCATGCATTTTAGCCACCTCCACACCAACCTGCTTACAGTCATCAGGTGTTAGTATTTGTTTAGCTTTACCTTCAAGAAAAGAGACGATCATTAATTTTTTCCCATTATAATCCGAGATTGTTTCCTTATGGTTATTAATAATCGGTACAGGACATTTAAAATTCCTGTGGTTAAGTCCTGTCATTAAGTCTGAAAAAAAAGGTAAATCTTTTGGGTTAACTCTTTTTTCATAAATAGTTAGAATATATTTTTTTTCTTCTACCAATAAGGAATAATTTGTATTTTCAATACCTTCTTGTATTCCTTTAAAGGATTTTAATTTTCCAATAGAATAATTTGATAAAATATTATTAATATCTTCTTCTTTAAGTTTTGTATAAACAGCCATTTAGTTGAGTTGTTTAGGTAATTTAAAAATTACTTTCTCTTCAGCAACAATCACCTCTTCTATTGTTATTTCTCTATCTTTTTTAACTTCATTTAATAAGTTTTGAACCAATTGCTCTGGAGCAGAGGCCCCTGAAGATATACCTATAATATTAGAATTTTTAAGTTCTTTCATCGGAATCTCTTTTTCAAAATACATAAGCATCGAATTTTTACATCCAGCTTTTTTTGCCACTTCAACTAACCTTACCGAATTGGATGAATTACGACTACCTATAACAAAAAACATATCACATTTTGGAGCAATTTTTTTTACTGCCAACTGACGGTTCGTAGTTGCATAACAAATATCTTCTTTAATAGGCTGTTTAATGTTTGGAAATTTTTCCTTTAATTTTGAAATTATTTCAGCTGTATCATCAACTGATAATGTAGTTTGAGTGATATAAGCAACTGGTTTAGAAAAATTTTTATTATCTAATAAAGAGGCGTCATTAACTGTCTCCACAAGTTTAATAGACCCTTTGGGTAATTGACCCATTGTTCCAATAACTTCAGGATGATTGTTATGACCTATTAAAATTATATCATAACCTTTTTTAAATAATTGCTCAGACTCTCTATGAACTTTAGAAACAAGAGGACAAGTTGCATCTACAAAAGATAATTTTTTTTGCTGAGCTTCCTCAGGAACACTCTTTGGAACACCGTGAGCAGAAAAAATTACGGGTCTTGTGCTGTCTTTAATATCTGAGAGTTCTTCAACAAAAACTGCACCTTTTTTTTTTAGATCTTCAACTACTTGTTTATTGTGAACAATTTCGTGTCTTACATAAACAGGCTTGCCATATTTTGTTATGGATTTTTCAACTATATCGATCGCACGTTTTACCCCTGCACAGAATCCTCTTGGTGATGCTAAATAAATTTTAAGATTTTTTTTCATTTTTTTCTAATAAATATTCAAGCAATATATGCGGAAAAGTCAGTGACGCCAAACCAATAAAAATGACCTTATAAATAGCTTCATCGAGCATATAAAAATTATTCAAAAGATACACTGCAGTTAAAAATATTACTCCAGTGATAAAAGTTAGAGGAATTGCTCTATTTATAAATTTCTTTAGCCCTAATTTAAAAGATTTATCTAGTTCAAAAATTAATGTAATTGAATGCCTTATAGAATGAAGAAAACAAAAATAAAGTGTGAAAGCTAAAATAGGAGTTAAGAAAAGATTTAATATTATCAACGAAAAGAAATCCATAAACATTATTCCTTTTAAGTCAGCATTTTTTTGGTTTGAAATATACAAAGATGAGAAAAAGCTTAAACATAATAACATTATTAAAAATTGATCAGTAAATATTTGAGATTCAAAAACGTTGAAGTTCAAAGTTCGAAATATTTCATTAGTTTTATCCTTTTGAAATAATAGTGGCGCTATGATTACTGTTGAACCTTTAAAAAAGAATAAACATTCAGGTATCAAATATTTTCTTTTAAAAGAAAAAACAGTATCTTCTTTACCAAAGTGGTATGATGCAACAATTAGAAATAATAACAAAATGATATTAGGAAATATTAACCAGCAAATAATTATAAGAAGTGAAATCAATACATAAGTAAGATAAAAGGATAAAGATGATTTATAACCGAACAACTTTGAGAGCTTCTTCCCTTTAATATCATCTAATGCACCATGAGAAATTCCTAAAATTAATATTAAAAATAGGCAAAATATTATTGGTTCAAAATTTAATAAGAAGTAAAATGGGCTTACAAAAATACAAAAATTAAAAAATATTATTGAGTGTCTAAAACTTATTTTTTCCATTAATAAAATAATGCTTTCATAAAAATTAATTTTGGCATTTTACTTATAATATTAATATCTTCAAAGACATTGCTTTTATTCGATAAAAATTTGATAGCAGTATTTGAAGAAGTTCTAAACATATTGAAGAATATCTTTGGCATCTTTTCTGGATGATTTTTTAGAACCTTTAAAAATATTTTATCTAAGAACTGATATTTTTTTCCTATATTGTATGCCATTATTTTTTCAATTGTATCAATATTTTTTACAATATATTTACTGTGTTCTTGGATGTTTAAAAAAGTATATCCTGTACTCAATCTAGTCATTCCACCAGCTGAACCAATATTGATGATTTTGTCATCATTTTTAAAATTAGGATAAAATAGGGGTATAGCGCCTTTTTCTATGAAATTTATTTTATAATTTTTAATACCTAAATTATTTTTTATATAATTTTCTAACTGTAAATCATAATTCATAAGACTTGGGTCTTCTAAGTTTGATAACCATGTAGTTTCAATTAATGCTGTGTTTTTACTGAAGGGTAGAGTGTAAAAAAAATGTACATCATTTTTTTGATCACAATTAAAATCCATTAAGTTTACAATTTCGTCATCAAAAATATCATTAGACGTTTCTATTTCAATTCCTTGAAAGTGTTGCCATAGTTTAGATTTATCTAATTTATCTTCAAAAACACTGTTAAATATTAATGAGTTTTTCGAATTTATTTCGTTAAGACTTTTAAAAAAACTTACATTAGGATTTAAACTGAGTTTCAAATTTATTTTTTTATAAAATTTTTCGCTATTAATACTTTGATAAGGAAAAGATTTATTTATTAATTCATGAGAACCTTCTGAGGAGTTAATTGTGAAATTATTCCAACTTTTTATTACGCAATCTTCAAAATTATGATCGGAAACTTTCCAGAATGACCATGTTTTATCTCTTTTGTACTCATCACGAGTTTCAATAATAGCCAAGGTTTTATCTTTCAACTTATTATTAATTTCAAGTTCATAGGCTAAGGATAAGCCCGCACATCCACCACCAATAATTATATAGTCAAATTCTTTCATTCAAATTTATCTCTTGTTCTAAGATATTATGATTTAGGTGATTATCGTAACTTAAATTCTTGACGAATAATAACTTAACAAAGTCAAAAATTGATAAAAAAGTCTGAATTACTTTTTCAAATAAAGGGACATAGATTTTGCCTGCTTTATTATAATTTTCTATATTTTGTTGCTTAAGAATATAATCTCCAATTTTTTTATAAATACGTCTTGCTACGATTACCGAAAATTGAGACCTTATTGTTATACTGCTGATAGATTTAAAAGATTTTTGATAAAAAATTTCAGAATCATATATTGTTTCCTTTATTGAGGAAAAATCAGACTTTATATATCTCCTATTACGTTTTTTATCTTCACATACATCTCTAGCGATATTTGTAAGTTGCATGGCTATGCCGAGATCAATTGCTCCTCTAAGAGATTCTTTATTATTTACTTTCAGTATTTTTGACATCATTAACCCAACAGTTCCAGCAACCCTATAAGAATAAACAAGTAAGTCTTTTTTTGAAGTAATTTCTACTTTTTCTTCTAGGTCTGTTTCAACTCCATCAAATAAATCAATTACAATTTTTTTAGAAATATTTTCACTATCAATTATTGACCACATATCATTTATAATTTGATTGTCAGAATCTTTATTTTCAAAGTCTTTTTTAAATTTTGAAAAAATTTCTTTTTTAACCTCTAGTTTGTTATCACCATCAACTATATCGTCTAATGTTCTACAGAAGTTATATAAAGAGGAACATTTTTTAAAAACGTCATTTGATAAGAAAAAGCTTGCCCAATAAAAAGATTTAGCATGCTTCTTTAATAAATTAGTTTTCATTAAAATAATTTATCTAAAACTTTTGCAGACGAAAGAACACCAGGCATTCCCGCACCAGGATGAGTACCTGCTCCAACAAAGTATAAATTTTTAAATATTTCTGATTGATTATGGAATCTAAAATATGCTGACTGTGAAAACTTCGGTTGAATTGAAAATCCAGATCCATGAAGAGTTGATAAATCTATTTCAAAATAATCAGGAGTTAAATAAAAATCACTTATAACATTTTCTTTTATTCCCGGTAAAACAGTTTTATCCATTTTTTCTAGGATTAATTTTTTAAATTTATCTCCTTCATCAATCCAATTAATTTTAGATAAATTATTAGGTACTGGCACCAGGACATAAAAAGCATCTTGTTCACTTGGTGCCATATTTGGATCTGTTGCCGACGGTCTATGTAGGTAATAACTTATGTCATCAGAAAGCACTTTCTTTTCAAAAATCTTATCCAATTGTTTTTCATAATTTTATCCAAAATAAATTGTATGATGGGCTACATCGTTATATTTTTTTTTTGAACCAAAATAATATACAAATAATCCCATAGAATAATCCATTCTTTGCATTTTCTGTTTAAACAAAAAACTATAATCTTTTTTAGATTTAATTAGATTATTGTATACATTTGGAGGATCTGAATTACAGACTACATAATCAGAATTTATTATCTTCGAGTTATTTATTTTCACCCCTTTAACTTTTTTATTTTCAGTTAATATTTCTGTTACTTCTGCATTTTTAATTATCTTAATATTTTCCTCATTCATTAATTTTTCTAAGGCTTTAACAACACTTCCAGTTCCTCCCATTGAGTAATGAATACCCCATTTTTTTTCCAAGTATAGAATTAAAGTATAGATAGAAGTTGTACTAAAAGGATTCCCTCCAACTAAAAGAGGATGCATGCTGAAAACTTTTCTTAATTTTTCATTAGATATATAATTTGAAACTAAATTGTAAACAGACTTATAGCTTTTTAATTTTAATAAAGACGGAATTTGTTTCATCATAAAAATTAAATTATTAAATGGTTTATCCGATAAATCTGTAAAACCTTTATCAAAAATTTTTTCAGTGAAATTAACTAATCTTTTGTAACCGTCATAGTCATTGGAGTTAAATTTTTTAACTTGTTCTTCCATCAATCTGTCATCTCCATTGTAATCAAATGTATCTCCATCATTGAACACAAACCGATACCATAAATCTAATGGAACTATTTTTACATAATCAGAAATTTTTTTATTAAATAAAGAAAATAATTCTTCAAAAAGATACGGCGCTGTAATAACAGTCGGTCCGGCATCATAAATAAATTCACCTTTTTTGAAAACCCTAGCTCTTCCTCCAAGATCAGGATGTTTTTCTACTAAAGTAACTTTATGACCTTTAGCCTTTAATCTTAACGATGCTGCCAGGCCACCAAAACCAGAACCAATAACTATTATTTTTTTTGCCATTGTTGTTTATGGCCTATTCTAACTGGATTTTTTCTTAAGTGCTAATTTTGTTTCTTCAATGCTAGACAAGTAAATCTTATCTAATTTGCTTTTATCAAGTGAGTTTTTTAATATTTTTTCGACTGACTCAATAGCAATTTTAACCGAAGTATTTTTAATATCTTTTAAAGCTTGATTTTTTAACTGTTTAATACGCTCCTCAGCATTTTTTTTTCTATTTTCCATTAAATTATGAAAATCATGATTTGTTTTAATAATATTTTTTTCTGCTTCCTCACTGGCTTTTGTAATCATTAATTTCATTTCAGTCTTTGAATTACTTATTTTTTTTTCATGTTCAGTTAATATATTTTTTGCATCTTCTTTAAGTTTGTTAGCTTCATCAATCTGGTTTTTGATATTTGAGATACTATTTTCAAGGGTTGTCTTAATTTTCTGAGGTATTTGAAAATAAATCAATAGCCCTACAAATAGAAAAAAAGATATCATTACCCAAAATGTTGCATCTATTGTCATAAATATTTACCTATTTTTTTCTTTGAGATATCTTCTACAGCTGCTTTAATACTATTCTCGTTTAATTTATCACCTGATATATTTTCAATAATACTTGAAGCTAATTCCTTTGAAATATTTTGGATATCAGAAACAGAGTTTTTTTTAAGTTCACTAATGTCTTTTTGAGCTTTTGTTATTTCAGCTTCAATTTCTTTCTCCATTACATTTTTTTTTGCTTGTATATCCTTATCTAACTTATTTTTAGTCTCTAAATGTATTTTAAGTACTTCTTTTTTTGAGTTTTCTAGAATTTTTTCGTATTCTTTTAATTTTAATTCAGACAATTCTTTAAACTCATTAGCAGAGTCCAAATCATCTTTAATTTTACCCTCCCTATTATCAAGGTTATTTTTTATTTTTGGTAAATAAAATTTCGCAATTGAAATATATAAAATTGTAAAAACTAAAATAAGCCAAAATGCTTGTGAGGCCCAATATGTTGGATCCAGCTGAGGCATACCCGCCTCAGCTGCAAACAAATCACTTTGTACTGCTAAAATAGTTACTATTAAACTTAAGTGACGATTCATTTTATTAAATTAAAATGCAAATAAAATAATTAAGGCCACTACTAGTCCAAATAATCCTGTTGCTTCAGCCAAAGCAAATCCTAAAAGTAAATTAGGGAATTGTTTTTGTGCTGCAGATGGATTTCTCATAGCTCCAGAGAGGTAGTTACCAAAAATAATTCCGATACCTACGCCTGCCCCAGCTAGTGCGATTGCAGCAAGACCTGCTCCAATCATTTTTGCCGCTTCTAACTCCATTTTTCCTCCTTTTTAATTAATGGTGTAAATTTAATGCATCATTTAAATAGATACAGGTTAATATTGCAAAAACATAAGCCTGAAGAAATGCAACTAAGATCTCCAAACCAGTCAATGCTACTGAAAAACTAAGTGGTAACCACCCACCTAATATTCCTAAACTAATAACAAAACCTCCAAATACCTTTAACATTGTGTGGCCCGCCATCATATTTGCGAATAACCTTACTGATAAACTAACTGGTCTACTTAGATAAGAAATAATTTCGATTATGGTTATCAACGGTAATAGAACAGCCGGTACTCCACTAGGTACAAAAATACTTAGATATTTTAAACCATGTTTTGCGAACCCGATAATTGTTACTGCTATAAAGATAAATAAGGCTAATATTAAAGTTACAATAATATGACTTGTAACTGTAAATGAGTAAGGAAGCATACCTACCATATTACAAAATAAAACAAACATAAATAAACTGAAGATAAAAGGAAAATAGGGTTTTGCTTTTGGACCAGCAGTATCACTTATCATTTTAGCTACAAAACTGTAAAACATCTCAGCAATCAGTTGAACTTTATCTGGTACAATTTTCTTTTCTTTTGTTCCTAAGAACAAAAAAAGCAGAATGACAGAAGCACTGATAACCATGAATAAACTTGCGTTAGTAAAAGACAAATCAAAGCCAGCGATTTTTATTTCTGGTCCAATTTTATGGACACTAAATTGTTGCATTGGGTTTCCAGCCATAAGTACCTTTTATTTAGTTCTCTTTTTGCATTCGGTTAGCAGTTCTGATTACGTTTAACATGCCTGCAGCCGCACCTAAAAAAAAGAAAATTATTATTAACCAGGGTTTAGTATCAAACCAACTATCTAAAATAAACCCAATAATTGTCCCAACTGCTACAGAAGCTACAAGTTCTGTGCCTAATTTAAAAGCGTTGCCCATAAATGAGCCCCTTTTTTCACTATCAGATTGAACTTGTTTTTTCATTTTTGATTTTGCAATTTTTAGGCGAGTTTTGAAGTCTTCGGGAATAGTCATTTATATTGTTTTAAGCAACTAGTTCTTCTGCTTTTTGTAAGTCAACTGATACTAGCTGGCTAACACCTTGCTCAGCCATCGTAACCCCATAAAGTCTATGCATTCTAGACATAGTTAATGCATGGTGAGTAATAATTATGAATTTTGTTTTTGTAATTTTAACAAGTTCATCTAACAAGCTACAAAACCTTGTAACGTTAGCATCATCTAATGGAGCATCTACTTCATCTAAAACACAAATGGGAGATGGGTTAACTAAAAATACAGCAAAAACCAAAGACATTGCCGTTAAAGCTTGTTCACCACCTGAAAGTAGAGATATTGACTGCAATCTTTTTCCCGGGGGTGAAACAAACATTTCTAAACCAGCCTCAAGAGGATCATCCGAGTCCACAAGCTCTATCTTTGCGGTTCCTCCGCTAAAAAGCTTAGTGTATACTTCATTAAATTTTCTATTAACTTTTGTATAAGCTTCAAGTAAACGTTCTCTTCCCTTCTGATTAAGTTCATCAATACTTGTTTTTAATTTTACAATTGCAGAGTAAAGATCGGCTCTGTCATCTTCCATCTTTTTAATTTCAGTTTCATATTTTTTTGTTTCTTCATCAGCTCTAAGATTGACTGAGCCAAGAGACTCTCTTTGTTTTTTTATTTTTTCAGATTTTTGAGATTGTTTTTCAAGTGAAGGTAAAGCATCTGGGGAAACATCATTTAAATCAGATAGAGGAAGTAATGAAGCTTCATCATTAATATTTAATTCATTTTTAACTGAATGTAACAAATCTTTTTTTCGATTTTCTATACCCTCTACAGTAGCTTCATTCCTAGCTTTATTTTCTTTTAAAGCAGAAAGTTTTAATTGAATTTCTTTTAAATTTTCAGTAATTAAATTATATTTTTTTTCAGCAGCTATAAGCTCACTTTCGATTTCTTCATTTCTTTTTTTTGTATTTTCTAGGTTTTGTAAATTTTGACCTTTAGATGTTGCTATACGTTCTGGATTTTTTTTATTATCACTTAATTCTAAAAGCAGCTTATCTTTACGATTGCTTAATTCTGAGCTCATTTTTACGGAATTAGATTTCAAATTTCTCCAGTTTTCTAATTCAATATCAATATTTTTAATTCTTTCTTTCCTTTTAATAGAGTCACTTTGTATTGATTTATCTTTTCCATATTTCTCAGCATATTGTTCTTGCGAAGAAGTTATTTTTTTAACTAGTTGTTTAAGTTCTCTAAAGATCTTTTTTGATAACTTTTTATCTTCATCAATATCTCTTTCAATTTGATTCAACATTGTATCTAATTGAGATTGCAAGTCATCCAATTGTGCTTTTGATGCCTTAAGTTCTTTTGATGAGCTAGTTTCTACACTTAGTAATTCATTTTCTGTTTTTAAAAGAGTTTCTTTTTCCTTTGAAATTCTTTTTTCATTTAAATCAGAATCTAGTGAAATACTTCTTTCACGCTCAAGATCAGACTCAATAGTTTTAATAGATTTTTCCAATTTTTCTTGAAGGGACTTAACTCTAGACTCCTCTTCTATAAGGTTAGCCATGTCTAAGTTTAGTTTTTGAAGTTTTGCTGCGCTTTCCATTTTTTTATCTCTTAAAGGTGCCAGCTTTTTATTTTCTTCTTCAAGTAAGGTATTGTTATGGTTAAAATCTATATTTACAGCACTTATTTCATCATCTAATTCACTAAGTTTTTCAACTATTTGTTTTTTATCTTTTTCTATTTCACTGATTTTTAAATAATACAATCCAGCTTCAATTTTTTTAATCTCTCTAGATATTTCTTTATAACGCGTAGCTTCTTCAGCTTGTTTTTTTAAATTATCTAGTTGTTTTTGTTGTTGCTTTTTTAATTCATCTGCTCTTTTAAGATTATTTTCCGCAGCATTTAATCTAGTTTCAGCTTCTTGTCTTCTTACATGAATTCCAGATATACCAGCAGCTTCTTCAAGTATAGATTTTCGCTCTATAGGTTTAGCTGTTACTAGTTGACCAATTCTTCCCTGGCTTATGAGCGATGGAGAATGGGCACCAGTTGATAAATCTGCAAAAAATGTTTGAACATCTTTAGCTCTTACCTCTTTGTCATTAATATAATATTTTGATCCTTTATCTTTTTCTATTTTTCTTTTCACAGAAATCTCATCAAACTCTTTATATTGAACCGGACCTTCTTTATTTTGGTTATCTAAAAGTAAAGAAACTTCGGAGATATTTTTTGAAGGTCTGTTTGAAGTTCCTGAAAAAATAACATCTTCCATTCCAGAGCCTCTCATACTTTTTGCTGAATTTTCCCCCATACACCATCTTAAAGATTCAACAATATTTGATTTACCACAACCATTGGGCCCGACTATTCCAGTTAGTCCATTTTCAATTAGAAAATTTGTTTTTTCTGAAAAGGATTTAAAACCAGTTATTTCAAGTTTTTTAAAATTCATTTACAATTTTTTATCTATAGCCTTTTTAAGTTCTTTATAATCAACTTTACCTGAATATTTTTTTTCATTTATTACAATCGTTGGTGTAGACTCTATTTTATAATTTTTTTGAGCCTCTATTCTTTGTTCCAAGATTTGATCTTGAACAAGATCATTTTTAAGGCAAGTATCCATTTTTTCATTGCTTAAATCAAAATTTAAGCCAACTTTTTTTATCAATTCATTTATTTTATTTATATCAGACCCTACAGCCCAAGTAGTTTGTTTTTTATATATTTCGGTTAAGAGTTCAAATTTTTTATTATCATCATCATGACATCTGACTATAATTTCAGCGTTTAAAGCAGCTAAATCCAATGGAAAAGCATGGTGTTCAAAAATTACTAATCCCTTGTCAATGTAGTCCTCTTTTAATTTTTCATAAGTATTTGTATGAAAATTAGCACAATGAGGACAAGTTAATGAAGAAAAAACTTTAATTGTTATTTTAGCCTCGGGGTTTCCAATAGATAATATGTTACTTTCCGCTTGAACAGAGAAGGTAAAAAATATTAAAAAAATTATTTTAAAAAAAAATTTATTTGTTTCTTTCATTAAATGCCTTTAGAAAATTATTAAGAGAACTCCTAAGCTCCTCATTATTAACTTTGCTCATTTTTTCTTCAATTTTTGATAAGTTTTTTATTTTTGGAAATACTTTATCATTAATGATGACTTTATCTTGCACAATTTTTAAAATAACACGACTAATACAATTATAACCAAAAAAACTATTTATCTTATCCATTATTTGAGTTTTTTCATACTCTATTTCCATTTCTTTTCCATGAATTACGTTTAAAACTAATGTCCCATCTCTCATTTCTTTACCAATCTTAACAGTAACAGGATAGCTGGCATCAGAGATTTTTTTACTAACCATTTTAGTCCAATTATCAACGATGTTAGAATAATTATAACCACCCTTTCTCAGGTGCTTTTTTAGAGTTTTTGGAATTGAACTTGAAAAAGGTCTAAGGCCTTGTATGAAAGTCTTGTTTTTATTATTATTTTTACTATGCATTTGAGTTCAACATTATCAAAAAAAATTCTCGCTTGGTATGATAATAGCAAACGAAGTTTACCGTGGCGTGTGAGCAAAAAATCGCCAAAAAAGCTTTATTACAGGATTTTAAGCGAATTCATGCTGCAACAAACTCAAGTTAAAACTGTTATCCCTTATTTTTACAAATTTATAAAAAAGTTTAGGACCCTTAAGGCATTATCTAAAAGTAATGAGAAGCAAATTTTAAAATTGTGGGAGGGTCTAGGTTATTATAGGCGAGCGAGAAATCTTTTAGCCTCCTCTAAACTATTAGTAAAAAATTATAATTCAAAACTACCTAACAATATTGATGAGGTTAAAAAGTTGCCAGGAGTAGGAGAGTATACAGCAAATGCTTTACTTGGGTTAATTTACAATCAGCCAAAAATTGCAATAGATGGAAATGTCAAAAGAGTTTTTGCAAGGTTCATTAATAAAAAAAAAGAAAGAATAAACTTTGACAAATTAATTTTGATAAACAAAAAAAAAATCTTTAATACAAATAGAAATGCAGATTTTGTTGAGGCTTTAATGGAGTTTGGGGCCTTAATATGTAAACCAAAGGACCCAAAATGTAGTGTTTGTTGTTTGAATAAAAGCTGCAAGTATTTTAAATCATCTAAAAAAATTACAACAAAAGAAAATAAAATGATTAAAAAAATGAATTATGATATTTTTTGTTACTTAAATAGTAACAAACAAATAGCTTTAACAAAAGAAAATAAAATAAGTTTTCTTAAAAATTTTAATTTACCAGAAATGAAAGAAACAAAAAAAAAAATAAAAAATAAAAGTTGGAAATTTTTAAAAAATTATAAAAATTCAATC
>Ga0213868_10004197_pt1 | contig 13186 bp, 29 predicted proteins | sample PICome_9_FD_160087 | JGI IMG/M metagenome (GOLD analysis project Ga0213868, IMG submission 160087) | Coastal seawater microbial communities near Pivers Island, North Carolina, United States - PICO127 | ecosystem: Environmental > Aquatic > Marine > Coastal | place: USA: North Carolina...
ACAAGGAGGAATACAAAAATGCAAAAACAACACATTGGACATTTTAAAATCGCATCAAAAGCGGCAAGCAATGGGAACAAGGAATACGCTGTAAAGTATTTACAATCGATGCTTAGATCTGCAATGAGTAAGAAAGCAATAAAAGAGATTCAAACAGAGATAGTTAAATACCTATAACCAATTCTAAAGGGGAATGACATGATAGCAATCGTAGAGATTAAGAATAATTTTGGGAGTGAAGCCATATATCCCGCTTGTAACAATTCTCGATTATTGGCAAAGCTTGCTAATACAAAAACGCTTACAAGAGAAACTATACAAGTAGCAAAAGAATTAGGCTTCAAATTTGAGACAAAACAACAATTAATTTAAGGGGTCAATATGAATATTCAATTCGTAAAAAAATCAAGTAATTCTAAAACGGGAGCTATACCCACTACCACCAGTGATCGTAAAACTTGTCCTTCATCTTGTCCTTTTATAGGTGCGAATGGGTGTTATGCAGAAGCGGGTTATTATACCCGCATGAATTGGGATAAGGTTTCCAATGGTGAACGAGGCGATTTATTTCCTACATTTATTAGCAATATAAAGAAAATCAAAGCGGGTCAATTATGGCGACATAACGTCTCTGGTGATCTTGTCCCTGATCCCAAAGATGATACAAAGATAGATTCGGATAAATTGCGACAATTGACGCAAGCTAACAAGGGCAAACGAGGTTTTACATATACCCATTATTCGGACAGTAAACACAACATCAAAGCAATCAAACAAGCTAATGATAACGGCTTCACTGTCAATCTATCCGCAAATAATATACGCCATGCGGTCGAACTATCCAAATACAAACTACCCGTTGCTTCCGTTGTCCCTATGGACCACGGGAACGAGACAAGGGTTATTGATGGCAAAAAATTCGTAACTTGTCCCGCAACATATCGAGACAATATTACTTGCGAAACGTGCAAGCTATGCTCTGTATCTGATAGGGATTATATCATAGCTTTTCCAGTACATGGTACTAGATCTAAAAATGCCGACATAATAGCGAGGGGTTAATCATGAGCGATAATGAAATTATAGACAGATTCGATACAAGCAATATCACTATCGAGCAATTATCTAAAATATCCGGTAAATCGGTAAAGTATATTAAAAAATTATTAATGGGGGGTTAATCATGTTGGTATTTAATTATCCAAGCAAAAAGTCGCTTAAAGATAGTGGAGGCGAGCGATTGGCGTATATAGAAACGAGCATTTTTGGTGAAGAATATCGGCGCGACGGTGTACTTACGGGAGCAAATCGCCCTCATATCACTGGTCAGGGCAGGGAATTTTTTGCTCAAGTAACAATGAAAAATGGTTTAATTCATAAAGTTACATAAACAACAACAAACAAGGGGTTAACAATGAGAGATTTCAAACACTTACACGATCCAGATAAACTGTACGCATGGGAAAAAAAGCCTAGTAAATATAAAGAGATCGCTCTTGATATTTGTTTGGGCGGATTAGCGGGATTGGCACTTGGTATACTGGTTTTTACATTATAAGGGGTGAACTATGAATATTGAGATGACAAAAAAAGAAAAGCTTTTTTTAAATGCTTATTTACAAGCGATTGATTTCACAGAATGCGGGGAGATGAATCAACCTCAAGCGGGATCTGATTTAGATGAGGATTTTTTGAGGGAATCTGTAATTGATTGTCTCGCATTCTACTCACGCATTCAGTGTTTTCTATCAAACGATAACATCGAACAAGCAGGACATGATTTTTGGTTGACTAGAAATGGTCATGGTACTGGGTTTTGGGATAGACCAGAAATTTATGGGAAGTTAAATTCAGAAAGCTTTACCAAATATTCTGAACATTTTGGAGTAGTGAATGCTTATTTTGGGGAGATAGAGTTATGAGTAAAAAAGAATTTATTGACTACATAGGACGAAAAGAATTTCTCGACTACATAGAAGGTCAGTTGATACCTGATTTAAAAGAAGCGGAACAAAATGGGACAGCCGATGATATGGAAATATTGTTAAGAATTGCCAGAGAGGGCTTGCGTCATGCTTAAATCAATAGATATAGGGGAGCATTGCGTAGACTGCTATCGTTCGGTAGCGTGGCGTAGCGGGCTTTACGTTAACCGTATACCCGCAGATCGTCAGGCTTGTTCAAAATCCTTGCATATCGAGGGATGGTTGTGTGCCGATTGTCAGATGATGGAGTGTGACAATTGCGGGGAGATGTCTTTAGACTTTGGCGGGGACGATAACGGGCGGATTATATGTGATGATTGCGCGGAGGGTGAAGCTAGGTGTGGAGATTGTCACAGTTATGGCGAACGTGGAACTACTTGTAATAACTGCAAACGTGGGATTTATTCAGAGGAGATAGAATGATGCTTAACTATACATTTAGCGAAATACCTAATGATGAGGAAGGGCGGGAGCTTGTACGCCTTATGAGAAAATATCTTAATAAGGATTCTTACAAGATCAGAGTGAAAGGGCAGTATTTAAAAGATGAATTAAAAGAGAATAGGGGATGGCGTAAATACGACCGAGGGCAACCATTAGAATGCTCTAAGTGCTTGCGGGTTTACATCGATGATATAAGAAAAAAACCTATACCCTCAAAGCTCTTTAAGATTCGGGTAGAAGAAAGCATTGTTGGCGATTATCCAGTGTATGCTAAGTCGGTTGATGAAGCCAAAGCGAGGGCTAAGTATATGCACAAGAGAGCCGATCAGGAAACGCTATTAAAAACTGAAATCAAGATGGAGGAATGTATATGAGCCATAAACAAGCACTAAAAAATGCATTAATTCTAGCGATTACTGCACCCGAAAAACGCAAGCATGACGCGATGTTACTAGCTTATGAAATAGAAGCCATGACTACGCCTCAAGAATCGACTGAGGCTAGGTTAGAGGTTGAGGAGATGCTAAGAAATCCGATTTAAAATTAATAAGGAATTTTATAACAATGAGAGTATTAAATCTATATGCAGGCTTAGGGGGCAATCGCAAACTATGGTCGGGATGCAAAGTGGTAGCAGTTGAGAGTCACAAAAAAATTGCAGAAGTTTACCAAAAACTACACCCGAACGATGAGGTTATTATTGAAGATGCCCATGAGTATTTGAGACAAAATTTTAGAGACTTTGATTTTATCTGGTCATCACCGCCTTGTCCTACGCATTCAAGAATGGCAAAAGCTACACGCCATAAGAACCGTAATTACCCAGACATGACGCTGTATGAAGAAATATTATTCTTACAGCATTTTTATAAAGGTGATTGGGTAGTTGAAAACGTAAAGCCATTCTATGAATTTTTAGTAATGCCGACAGTTACGGTAGGAAGGCATTGTTTTTGGTCTAATTACCAATTTGAGGCTCAAGATGTTAAACGACCAGATAACTTTATTAATTTATCAAATTTATCAGGCAAAAAAGCTTTGATGGAATGGCTAGGGATTTACTATGAAGAAAATATTTATTACAAAGGAAATCACTGTCCTGCACAGATATTGCGTAATTGCGTACATCCTGATTTGGGGCTTCAGATATTCAGCCAAAGAGATAGTGAGGCTAGGCTAGAGGTTGAAGAATTATTAAGAAATCCAACTAAAAAAGGGGAATAAAATGAAAGACTTAATTAATATAAAACTAAAAGCTCAAGATAGATCCGATTTACTAAAAAAATTGAACAAGTTAGACCTGCTAGTAGCTGAGTTTTGGGACACACGGGGAGATGTAAACCTCGTTGAATTGACAAATCTTTCCCAAGAATTGATAAACGATACTGCTGATTTAATTAAATCTAAGTACGAATGGAAGGAGGGCAGATACCCCGCGCATCGTTACACAGCGAACGAGGACATAGTTTGCAAGAAATAAAATAACTTGCTAACTTATCTACCCCCATAAAAAAGCCCCTCATTTCGAGGGGCAAAGAGAGAGATATACATATGGTCGCAAGGGGAGCGACCACAAACAATATTACCATCATAAAGGGGAAATACAAATGGCTTCAGATATAGATTTGCTATTGTCTAGATTAGACGGTGTCAAGAGTTGTGGGCATGATAAGTGGGTAGCACTATGCCCTGCTCACGCCGATAAGACACCCAGTTTATCCATAAGACAACTTGAAGACTCAAGAATCCTGATCAACTGTTGGTCGGGGGGATGCGGTGCTATAGATATTCTGAATAGCATAGATCTCAATTTCCAACACCTTATGCCCGATGATGCTATTAGTTATCGAGGGATAAAGGGCAGGGACAAGGCCGAACGCATGGCAATCGCGGAGTCTATCTTAGAGATGCTCCCGCTGTGGCAGAAAAAAGGCGAGAAGTTTACTGATGCCCAAAAGGCAGAGGTCAGAGAGGCGTTTTTGCTCGTCAATGGTGGTAAGTCATGAATGGGTGGATACGGCTCGATCGTGCCATTAGAGATCACTGGGTATGGAGTGAGAGCGATGCCCTCAAGCTATGGATTGAGATGCTGATGGTGGCGAACATCGAAAGCAAATCCAGGTTTATAAATGGTCAAAATATAACCATTCAGAGAGGGCAATTAATCTTTGGAAGGACTGAGTATTCTCAGCGATTAGGTATAAGTGAGAGCCGCCTCAGACGCTACCTCAAAATGTTTGAAAAAGAACGCATGATTGACCGCAAGATTTTCCATAAATACTCAATAATAACAATAGTTTGCTATGCAAATTATCAAGATGTAACCGCAAAAAAACCGCAGAACGACCACAGGATGACCACAAAAGCACCACACCTTAACAATAAACAAATAACAAATAACAAGTTTATTAAGCCTACCCTTGATCAAGTTAAGAAATACTGTAAAGAAAAGAAATACAACATAGACCCTGAACACTTCATCGATTATTACGATACTCGCGATTGGACTTTGGGTTCAAAGCAAAAAATAAAAGACTGGAAAGCTTGCGTGAGAACATGGGTTCGTAATGATAACCGCAATGACAACGCCTCAGATGCCCGTACAGAGGTGATCTTATGAGGATACCTAATAATGTTAACTTCGACGACTACATCTCTCTGGTGGGCAGTATGGAGGCTCAGGAGATACACTCAGCATCACACTGGCGCGAGCATCTCATAGAGCGTAGTAAAGGACCAAAAATCTGGGGTGATAGGATGGTGTGGCCTAAGACCCATGAGCTAATCCGACTGAGGGAGTCCGAACTCAGCATCTGGACGGGTATGAACGGACATTTGAAAAGTATGTTGTGCGGTCAAGTTATGTTATCGCTTGCAAAAAACACAAAGATAGCTATAGCTTCGCTCGAAATGAAACCTCAAGAAACTTTGTGGCGAATGTGCCTACAGTCTGCGGGTAGTAGGTCGGGTGAATCTCCTGCAGAGGATTACATTCATAAATTTATAGATTTTGCCGACGATAACATACTGATTTACGACCAGTTGGATAATGTTGAGACTGAAAAGATATTAGGATTCGTTCACTATTGCGGGAAAGAACTGGGATGTAAACACATAGTCCTCGATTCTTTGGCTAAGTGTGGAGTGAATCAGGGCGGGGCTGATGCTAACGCTAAAGAAACAGACTTCATCAATCGCCTACAGTGGGCCGCTAAGACCTTAAAGGTTCACATCCACCTAATATGTCATGTCAGGAAACCTCAGACAGGCGGGGAGGAGTGGCGACCGACCAAGTTTGATGTGAAGGGTAGTAGCACCATATCAGACATGGCGGACAATCTATTCATCGTCTGGAAAAATAAGAAACGCTTTGATCTCAAAGAGTTACAGTCTCAGGGGCATGAGCTTGACGAGAAGCAATTGAAATACCTGGAGGATAATCGGGACTTGCTTTTGACCGTTGCGAAACAGAGGCATGGGGCGTGGGAAGGGACTTTCGCTTTCTATTTTCAGAATTCTCTTCAGTTCACCAGTCATGAAGGGCAATCAATGCCATTTAATTTTGAAAAAGATGAAATAAATGTTGACGAAGACAATGATATGCTGTTTTAATTCACACAACAAAGGGGAAAATTATGAAAGGTAAATACTACAGAGATTGGTTAGTCGAAGATGATACGGTCACTCGTTGCTTCATCGAGGGAGAGATACACTGGGACAAGGTTGATAAGTCGGACATAGATCTGATGATAATCAATCTACTTCAGGATCAGGACAACACAGAGCATATGAATAACATCTTGTTCGAAATGCAGAACTCTAGCGATGTTGCGGATTCTCTAGGATCTTTTCTTGTCACCTCCTCACTCGCTGATGTGATCGACCATCAAAAGCTTTTGAGAGACTGCGCGTTGGACTACCTCAAATATCTGTGTGATATGGATGTAGACCTATGCGAAGAGGCTCTTGAGCTATACGGCATTCGGTATGCCGAAGACGCTATGGTCGAGGCTCAGATGGAAGCTCAATGGTTGGAGTCAAGACCATGACTTTAGAAGAGTTGGAGCTAAGACTAAAAGAAATACAGGACATTATCGCTTCGCAAGGTGATGTCGTAGATGCCAAGCTTCTTGAAATAGAGCTAATGATAAAAGGTTTAATCAGATCCTGGGAGGATACAGCATGACTTGGAAAAAACTAAGCGAGATCGACGTCAATCAACATACAGAAAAGAAAGGTAATCTCACTTACCTCTCGTGGGCTTGGGCATGGCAACAACTAATGGCGCATTATCCCGACTCAGTGTATCAATTTGAACCCAACGAGTATCACCCAGACGGATCAGTTACGGTGCATTGTTCTTTAACTGTAGATGGCATCACTCGCCCTATGTGGTTGCCTGTGATGGATAATAGAAACCAATCCATCCTTCAACCTACTAGTCGTAAAGTTTCTGACACTAAAATGAGGTGTCTAACTAAAGCGATAGCGATGTTTGGTCTTGGTATTTATATTTATGCAGGAGAGGATTTGCCACAAGGTGATTTAACTTCTGATAAAAGTTCTGAGAAAGCTGAAAGACCCGCAAAGCCTGAGCCTGTTAAAGTATCCAATGATGATTTCGAGCTATGAGGGTATTTGAGTGCGAACAAGGATCAGCAGAGTGGTTTGCCGCAAGACTAGGCATACCCTCGGCTAGTATGTATGACAAGATCGTCACCGCTAAGGGCGATTGGTCTACTCAAGCTAATGGCTACATCAATCAGCTAGTCGCAGAAGAACTAACGGGTGAGCGTGTTCCTATATTTCAGAATCAATGGATGCTGAGGGGCGTAGAGCTAGAGCCAGAAGCTAGGAATCTATACATACAAACGAATCAAGTCAAAGTGCATGAGATGGGTTTTATTTTGCATGATGACATTGACGCAGGCTGTTCACCAGACGGCCTCATTGGTAGGGATGGGGGATTAGAAATCAAATGTCCTGCACCTGCTACTCATGTTGAATATCTTCGCGGGGGGAAACTACCAAACAGATATAAACAACAAGTCATGGGGTGTCTATGGGTAACCGATAGGCAATGGTGGGACTTCATGTCTTATCACCCCGATATGAAACCCTTGATCGTTCGCGTAGAGCGTGATGAGGAATACATAGCTTCACTAGCCAAGCACGTTACCAAGGCTGTGGGTTTAATTAAAGAGAACGTAAATCAATTTGAGGATTAATTATGGATTACGATAATACTGATAGAGGGGCGTTGTTCAAGCAGGACAAGACCAATGATAAAGCACCTGATTACAAAGGAAGCTTTAACTTCAAGGGTTCGGACTTCAAGATTGCGGGATGGGTTCGGGAATCAAAGGCGGGTAAGAAGTATCTTAGCCTTTCTGTGGATGACTTTGTACCTGAACAGAAGGCTGAGTCTAAGGTTGAGTCTAAGGGCGTGGTAGATGTCCCCTTCTAGGTCTGTTATGGGGGCTATATGCCCCCGTTTTGGAGTATTGTATGGAAATTAATATCGGACAGTGCATGAGAAAAGCACATGATAGATTGGGCAAAAAGCCCACAGAAATAGCGGATCAGATGGGCCTTTTACATTCAAACTATTACCACCTAATGAATCGCAAGGGTGCGACTGTAGATACTTTATACAAGTTATCAGAAGCATTTGGCATAACTATGGATGAGTTTGTGAGATTGAACCATGAAGCCGACTAACAACAAGGAAGAGCTAAGGAAAAAGATAGACGCTCAGGTTACTGAGTATCTCGCCAATGGAGGGAAGATTACGCAATGCCCTCCTATGACGTTCAACAATGATTCGTTTGCCTTAGCGCAGTTAATAGTAAGGAAGAGTTATTTAAAAGCACACAAAGAAAAAAAATAATCACAGTTGAAATTTTATAGGATTGCATAAATTTCAGCTGAAATTTTAAAAGTAGAGGTAATTATGGATATACAAGGGAAACACTGGGTTATCAGTAACGATCACACAAAAGAGTGTTTTGAGAAACACTTAGATCAAGTGTATAAATCTAAAGGGTACGTCACTATCCGTTGGACTGAAGGTAAGACGAGGAGCAATGCACAGAATAACGCACTCCACTTGTACTGCCGTCAACTTGCGGAAGTCTTGAATGACAGAGGTCTACCCATGCAAAAGGTTCTAGAGAAGAAGAGCGTAGACATTCCCTGGAGTGGAGAGAGAGTCAAAGAAGCCTTATGGAAGCCAGTGCAAGAGGCTCTCATAGGTACTGAGTCTACCGCAGACGCAAACACTGTAGACTACGACAAAGTGCATGAGGTCTTGAGTCATCACTTAGGGCAGGTATTCTCAAAGCACGATCTGTATGTTCCATTTCCCAATAAAGAATGATTAAGGAGTGACCTATGTTTGAGGAGTTTATGCCGACAATACACCAAGCCAATGATGAGCTAGAGATAGGTTTGGAAAACATTGACAAAAAGAAAGCAAAAGAAACTTACAATGCTTTGATTGCTTTAAGCATAGAATTAAACAGAAGGTACATCAGGCATTACACTGAATACTTAGGGAGAGAGTCATGACAAAAGAAACAGAAGCTAAGTACGAACCTCCAGAGGACGTAAAGTTTATTGCAAAAACCTATCCCGTAGAGAGCTTGGAGTTTACCAAAGCTTTACTGACGGTAAGGTATAACAAAATGGACTGCATTACTCAGAGAAGGGCAGAGAAAACTTTGAGGTGTCTTGTTTCAGGTCTGGCATTCTGTCCTGGCTGTGGAAATAAAATGGGAACAAAGAGGATCTATAGAGGTGTATGAATATAATTGTAAGTTAGACAGAGTCATAGATGGAGATACAGTAGATGTTGATATTGACCTTGGTTTCAATCATTGGATTCATGGGGAGCGTATTCGCTTATTTGGAATTGACACACCCGAATCGAGAACTTCTGACAAAGTTGAAAAACGATATGGACTCCTCGCAAAAGAATTCGTACAAAGCTTCTTTGAAGAAAACAAAACGCTCACGCTCCAGACGAAAAAGAAAGACAAATACGGGCGGTACTTAGGTGTAATAAAAAGCGAAGAGATAAGTCTAAATGCAGAGCTTGTTAGTGCTAATATGGCAGTACCTTATACGGGTCAAAATAAAGCAGAAATTAAAATCGCTCATCTACTCAACCGCGAGAGACTTAATGAAACGCAAACGTAATTCATCTACGCCAAGATCCAAATGCCTCCAGGCTCTACAGAAACTAGCTAGAATAGCAGCCACAGATGCTAATGGATATTGTGAGTGCGTGTCTTGCGGGTGTAAGAAACATTACAAGGACATGGATGGAGGTCACTTCATTCCCAAAGGATCTAGTTCTTACTGGGCTTTGGACATAAGGAATGTACACCCACAATGTAAAAGCTGTAACGCATACGGCATGAAGTATGGTTCAGCAGCGCAGCAGTACACGATATGGATGCAGGAGTATTACGGTAAAGGTTTCGTAGAAGAGATGATAGCTAAGAAATCAGACCCGATTAAATTCTACAAAGCAGACTACGAAGAGATGCTAAGGGAATGGAATGCGCTGATTAAGTATCATGAGAAAAGAATTGGATTATGATTATAACTCAAGATATAGAAGACAGAGCAAGAAAAATAGGAATGCAAAGAACTAATTTGCATAACAAAACTCCTTCGGCAAAGACGGGAATGAATGACGATTATGATGATGACTATCTTGGTGCTTTAGGAGAGATATGTTTTGAAGAAATGTATGGTTATCCCGTAGATGAAGAGGACAGAATACAAGGTGATGACGGTATAGATTTTGTTATAAGATGCCTTCATGATGACGTTATTTCTTATCACAGCGTTGATATTAAAACATCATCACAAAAGGGAGAGTCTTATGACCATCTAAATCTTTTAGTTCCGATAGACAAAGTTGAGTCTAAGATATATGTACAAGCAATGTATCGAGAACATAAAAGATGTATTCAATTAGTAGGGTGGGAAACAGCACAATCCGTAAAGAAAGCACCAATTAAAAAAAAGAAAAAAACAAATCATGAAATTAAAATTCCAAACCTTAGACCAATGTCTGAATTAGAAAAAAAAATGTTAAGAGGATAGTCTCATGACAAAAGAAGTATCAGAAGACGTATCAGAAATAGAAATAAAAATGGTCGGATCTGAAGAGGCTTATGAGTGGATCAATGACAAGCTTAGGGTTCTTACGGGTAGCGACCTCAATCACTTAGGAACACTTGCCGTAATGCTAGAAGACCTTACGGGATTTGTTAACAAGTCCAAGTTCACACAAAAACAATTCTTAAAATACATAAGAGAGCAGGAGGAAGAATGCGAGACGTTGCATTGAGAGTTAACGATCATCAAGTAGGGGGAAGTCATTACAAGTCTTTAAAGATTCAGCCCATAGAATACATCATGGCTAATAACTTAGGGTACTGCGAGGGGAATATTATCAAGTACATCACTAGGTGGAGAGCTAAGGGAGGTATCGAAGACCTCCGCAAGATTAAACAGTATGTAGATTTTATTATAGAAAACGAGATGAACCCCTCTGAGTGAGGGGTGTTTGCCAAAGTTAGCTATCTTGTGGACTGATAGGCTGATCGCAATGATTCAAATGCGCTTGAGTCTATCGATCTTAAAGATGAAAGCTTTCCTTCACTAAACAACTTTCTAAACATAGAAGCTTTTTCTTCTCTGCTTCCTGTTCTTGCTATATTTAACTGCTCATTAATAGACGTTTCTGATTTTTCTTGAGCAACAACCCCAGTTTGAACACCTTTGCGTAAAGCTTCCGTCGCGGGAGTTAGAGATTTTAACATATCAGACGCAGCTTTTTGCGTTCCAGTCTGCCCTGCCAAAGCTCGTTGCACACCTTGACGTCCTGCTAGCGTTGCAAAAGCGGCAGTAGTTCCAAGATCAAAAACTCCGTTTGCAAGAGTCACTCCAAACGCTGCTGTAAGCAATGTTGAAGCGTTGTTGTTTTCAACAAGGGTTTCTTCTATTTTTTGAAGATTGCTTTTACTTTTTGCTAAATTGTTCTTAAGCTCTGCTAATGACTCCGTTTCTCTTACTATATTTTTTCTTTGGTCAAAAGCCTCTCTTATAGCAAGTTTTTTCTCCTCTAACGTAAGTGCGGCTCTTTTGTTTTGAGAGGATAACGCCAAGTTGTTTTTGGTTATGTCTTTAGCTGTCTCAAGATTTTTATCTATCCTGCTTCTTAATGCAGAAAACTCATCAGCCTCTTTTTGAAAGACTCCAGTTCCGTTTATAAAACTTTTTCTAGAGTTGGTAGACAAAGAGCTTACCCATTGATCTGGAGTAAACGAACCCTTTCTTCCTAATTGCTTTGAAGCTTTAAAAACAGAATCTTTTAGGTTTACAAATGTTTTGTAAGCTATCTTATCTCTGTTAAACTTTTCTAAATCAGAACCTTTTAACTGTGTAGATATGGCGTCGTCAAGCTCTGATAAAACTTTAGTCATCGCAAAACCTCTAACCGCGCCTTCTCCTCCTGTTTGAGACAGGCTATACGCGCTTCTTGATACCGTGTTTCTTAAATTTGTAAGTTTTTGCCCAGTAATTCTTCCGCTAACCACATTACTTGTCAAAAACTCATTGATTATATCTGGTATTTTGGCTTTGCTTACTCCGTAAAGTTCAGCAATGTCTTTTAGCTCTTCTCCTGCGCCAGATTGTATCTTTTCAGAAATACTTTCTGGAGATATTCTAAAAGACCTGCCTCTTACCACTTCAAACCCTCTTTCAGTCCAATATTTAGAAAGCTTTTCTGTAGCTTGCTGCATATTGTTTTTAGGGTTTAATATTTCAGATACTTCTTTTTTTCTAGCCGACGAAGGAATAGAAGATTTTGTTGTTTTTATCCTAAAATCAGCTTCTGCGTCAGAGTAAATTTTTTCTAATCTTTGCATTCTTGCAGTTAAATTTGCCTGTCTTTTTTGATTTGCTAAAGTTAAAGCTTCTTCTTCTTTCTCTGAAATGCCTTTTGACATTCTTTCTTTTGACTTAGCATACAAAGACTTTAATGAGTTTGCTTCTGAATCTAAAAACTTAGACACGCTTGAAGTTTCTCGTGCGGCTATTTTTGCGTTAATGTTTTCAATATCTTTTCTTAAAGGCTTTGCCCAACGCTCTGTTTGTTGTTTTAACATAGTCCCCGCAATGGGTACTTTACCAACAACATTTTTATATAGCTTGCCAAGAGTACCTTCTTGATCTGCAATATTTAGCGGTATAAAATCATCTCCAGTACCAAGGTCTTGTGCTACTCTTCTCGATACTGCTGATTTTACTCCTTTCCCAACAAGCTTCATTGCTGCGCCAGTAGTCAGTCCAAGCAAAGCACCTTCAAGAGCCGCGTCAGATACGTCTTCTCCTCTTTCCGCAAATCCTGCTCCTGCTAACGCCCCTGTGACAGCCGCTTCTGCTCCAAACCTAGCAGCACCAACTGCCGACGGGCTAGCGGCTATTTTTGTCCCTGCATCCACTACTTTTCCTATCGCAGGAGAAACAGCAGAAACAGCCGATCTTGCTGCTGATGGAAATAAAACCGCGCTTGATGCGGTTCGACCCAGGGAAGGCAAAAGACTGCCTGCCCCTCTAGCGGCAACGCCAACACCTCTAGCGATAGATCCTGTAATAGATACTGGTGCTGTTAATATCCCGCCAACAATATTAAGACCTATGGCAGCACCTCTGTTATTTGCCTCATAAGCTGT
>Ga0213868_10004198_pt1 | contig 13186 bp, 11 predicted proteins | sample PICome_9_FD_160087 | JGI IMG/M metagenome (GOLD analysis project Ga0213868, IMG submission 160087) | Coastal seawater microbial communities near Pivers Island, North Carolina, United States - PICO127 | ecosystem: Environmental > Aquatic > Marine > Coastal | place: USA: North Carolina...
CCTGCAGCTAATTCGCTTGAAAGTCGTGTCAGTTTATTGTAAAGCAACACCGTAAAGAAAACCAACTACTCAAGTAAGGTTAAAGCCATTTTCAAAAAATATATTCAATACCCTATCAAAGGACGATATCTACACAATCAAAGCACAAACATCACTGTAGAGTATAGGAGTTTACCGATGCGTGAGATGCCGGGCATGAAAGGTTCCTCGGCACACAAATTTCCAGATTATGGATTACTGCAAGACGACAGGATATACGCTTGTCCTGGAAGATGAATTACAAATTACGAGACGCTTCTGGAATCAATGGAGAAGGTATCAAATGATTGGGATGTCATTCGGTGTTGGACTGACACGAAGAGAGTTTAGATCCTGTTTGGAGAAGTGATAGAATTCAACGTTGCGTAAGATTTGGGAATATCCAAAAATACCCCTTTTTGGCTATGGGTTGTCTTTTCTCAACAGAAGATATCTAAAGAAGAGTCTCAAACTGACATTGGTTGACCCAAATTGTTAAGTTATGTTTTGATTTCTATTATGGAAGAAGAGACGATGATAAATGGAAGAGGAGATTTTCATTGCAACCCGTTCTCCATTCTTCACCGTCTCCAAACTGTTCCTAAAATTACATCTTGAAAATTTATTTATATATTCCGAATTTGTTCCCATATTATATGTGAGATAGAGCAAGGGCCATCTTTCCAAAAGATAAGTTTATTCGATACCGATATCACGAGTTCAATGCCAAGTTCATCTGTATTCTTTCGCAGTAGGTATCCGGATGATTTTGTTCTTCTCTGAGTCCATTTTACATCATCTGGGATGTCAAGAGAGACGCATAATTTCCTTCCAGAATAGGTGGCTCCATTCGCTTCAATAACTTTTGGTGTTGATGAATAACCTCCCAACAGAAAACTCATGTCCTCGTCAATTTTGCAAGCAGATCTCTCATTTGCCTCGCAAACAATAATACTTTTGACCACTTCCCTTGGAATCCTCTTCTCTTTCGTCGCAGAACCATCCCTTTTGTACGGAACGAACACGGTCAAATTCCCAGATGGTTCAACCCCAAAATATGCTTTACGACTGTCTTGAAAGCCAAGGTCAAATTTTAAAAGTGCTCGTTCAAGGTTCTTTGTGACTGACCCCAAATCCATAATCCAGTTTTTGTTATAAATCATTGGTCCCTTAGGAAGCATCAAGTCCAAATGTTCTGCGTCAGATCCAGAGATTACACTATCTTGTAACAATCCAGACACTAATGGATCAAATGTAGTCATACAATGAATATCATTCATGTACCAGCGTGAGTCAGAAGCTGGTGATCCAAACATGACAGTGGTATTCTGCGAAACATGATCATATGGGTCCTCTGGGCTTTGCGGAGCTGGTAAGAAATAATGTTCAAAATCACGTTTTGAAGATGGGCCAATCTCGAAAAAATCTTTTGGCAGAAAACCATTCAGTTGAGCAACGACCAATTCAGATGCGGCGAGAAAGTACATCCCCAGCACTTGTCCCATGAGTTCATGTTGATTTTTAGACATATTACTTCGTGTTTTTCCTGGTGCGCCTGCTGGAGCACTAAATGAACTCCACTCTTTCAGTCCTTCCGGCATTATGGAACTGTCCAAGTCTTTGAAAAGAGCCATGGCTAACTCAAGATTCACAACAAGAGTGTCACTCATGGCTCCTACATCGACATACTTCTGAAGTAAGGATCTCCTGGATTCGCTGTATGCGTATTCTCGTGTTATAAACATCGGAGAATGGCGCAATGTGATTGCATTTCGCAAATATGCCTCAAAAGAATAGATTGTATCACCCATGTTCACCATCTCGGGATCCCAAGAAACAACATCAGCAGCGTCGTCCAAGAAATTATTCAAACACCATCCATACGGGAAAGTCCCAATATCGGCAACTGCAGCATTTCTAACTTCGACTTTGACTCCTATCTTTGAGAATGGTTCCATTAAGATATGTGCCAGCACATTCGGAAACGAATCTTCAAAGTAATTTCCTCTTCCTGTCACAGCGGCTCCTCCCGCAAACGACACTATAAAAGGACGTTTGTTTTTCTTTGCCTCGAGTATACGCTTGGCAGTATACCGGATTCCTTCAGGGGGGATTCCTTCTTTCTCATTATTTCTACCAGTAGGAGGAAACGTCACCAATGCTTTTGCTAGTATAGCTCTGGCTGCATTTTCTCCACCGTATCTGGTGGCAAAGTCCATTCTTTTCTGTGATGCCAAGTCAAGTAATTTGGAACTGTGCGAATCAACTTTCTTCGGAGTTTGAAAGAAAATTTCTGCTATTCCCCATGCATCATATTTTGATGTTTCGTCAAGTTCGAAAGTTGGAAATTGAGTAATCTTTTTATTCCTTTCTTCTGATATTTGTGGATTGACATCATCATCATCATTTACATACTCGGAACGACCCTCAGAATCAACTATAACTCCATCATATCTACTATTTCCCCAAAAGAGACGACTCGCATTATTTTTCAAACTCAATAGAGAGTATATAGATAAAATTATGATCAGGAGAACCCCTCCAACTTTAAAGTTTGTTAATATAAATGGCTCTTCTTTTCGTTTGTCTCCTTTGTATTGTTTGTAACCCCTGTCAGAGGCTTCGGACCCTAAGATTTCATATTCTTTCTTACTTTGTCTTTTTCTTCTTGTTACGGTCATTCTCGTTCCAAAGTTTAGTTTTATGAATCTATCTATCTATATATCTATCTTAGATTTGGATATGATTGATGCAGATCTTCAAGATCTTTCATTTCTTCTCTTTTCAAACCGGATAGATCCGTTGTAACTTGTAACGAGGAACCAAAGCGAGTGAGTGATACATTATGTACGTAAGTACAAAACGAATTCCACGTTTTACTGCGGCAGATGATGTAGATGATGCAACATATGTCTGATTGATTGATGGATACAGAAAGAAACTAGAACTAACGAACGAACGTAATTGACGACAATCATCATAAAACATTACCATGTTACAAAGAATCTTATATTTCTTCATTTCTGTCATGTGCCTGAGTTGTTCTACTACTGCCTTTACTCTTCATATGATGGGAGGTAGAAGAGGAAAGGGGGAGTTGAAACAGAGACTTGTTGGAGATACATCTGTCAATTACAGCAATAATAATATGAAAAATAATAAATCTGCAGTGGCTAGTTTAAATCAAGGAAGAGGACAAGAAATTACAGGTGTCTCTCTTCCTTCAGAAGGTGAGTGAGTCAGTCACTGTATGTTTAGGACGTCTTTTTCTTTGCAAATGTTTGGTTTTTATAACTAATTCCATCCTTAACTTTGATTCAATGCAAAGGGCAAGTGAAAGGTTGGGAGTTTGGTGAAAATCAACGCGTCGCTTGTGCCAATGTAGATGGTAATTTTTATGCTGTTCAAGGCACTTGTCCTCGTTGTGGTTTTGACTTATTCAAGGGTGACATTGTTACAAGTGAGGCATTCGAGGACTTACCTCGTATCGCTTGTCCAACTTGCGCGACAACTTATGGATTAAAAACAGGAAAGCATGGTGCTGCTTTAAAACGGACTGGTTTGGCTGGCTTTGTTGGTGGATTGGCAAAAACTGCGACTGTCAAGGATTCGCAAGTCGATGCCAAGGCATTCATGATTACAAGAGAAAAGGAGACTGGAAGGGTGTTTATGAGAGAAAGATAATGATTATTTGGAAAAATGCATGAGATAAGAAACGTTCTTTGCAGGATGGTCTTCATCGCCTAACTCTAACCTTAATTAAACGATGCGGACATGTAAATATCAGCAATAAATAGGATCTCATGAAGCATCTATGCATTGCTTCCCCCATCAACAAGCATAAAATAATTCATCATTGGAACAGCGTAATAAGTATATCAATATAACTTTTTCCTACTTTACTATTTTTCTAAAAGTTTCATATGAGCGGAGTCTTGATCAAGCGATAATTCCATTATTGAATTCACTGCATCAAGTCAACGGAAATGAACCTAGTAGATACCGCAGCATTTGTATCCCTTTTCAGTGGCAGCATTCTCGGCTTCATCCTCTACAACTGAACCAGTTTCTGTGGCAGTTTCTTGAACAGTTTCCTTGACTGGTTCAACGGGAGTAACAGGCATGGTTACAACGGCTTCGTTAGTTTTGCAGCAGAGCATCTGATTATAGGTAAATAGAGAGAGGATTAATGTTAGTACAGAAGAAAGCTAAGTCAAAAGTGAAAAAAGGTAGATTTCATATTTTCAGCGATAGAAGAGCACATTCCAAACAAACGTCCAAAGTTCAAAGGATCATGAAGGATTATGAGGACTCTTTTCCACTGCCTTCAATTATCCAGACTGAGAACATAGGTTTCAATACACTGTGATGTAGTTCACATTACTTACTTTGATGTGTATTAGATAGTTGAGTATATAACCTTTTTAAAAAAGTGTGAATTTGGAAATTATGTGTTTGTTGTTAGTCAGACAATTGAGATAGACGAGGGTGAGTCCCACGAAATCAATCGCTGATTTTAAAAATGCGCGAAATGGTGCTTACCAGTTACTATCAACATTTTTTTTTCAGAGGCACGAAAGTGCCTCTCATCGTTTCTGAAGGTACGCTAACGATGACTGAACTGATTCAAAAATTTAGTTATTGAACTCAAGAATGTGCTGAACATATGAATATAATATATTGGAGAATGTGTGTTGTGAGAGAAGTGGGCGTTTGGATGGTTTAAGAGAACTTATGATTGCATGGAAGTACTGTAATGGACAAGCTATTAAATCTGATCAAGATGTGTTTCTCAATGATGATTCGATTAGTTCCTGTCTCAGAATCTCCACAAGAACATCCGTTTACAAATAATTGAGTTCATCTCTGTGGGCATATATTTTGAACAGATAATAAGAAGACCAGCAGTGCAGCTTGTTCGCGGTCTTCACGGCGTCACTTCGTTTAGCACTTATCACAACATCCAAAGTTCAATCAATGAGTTCGAACAAAACGTCCTTTAGACATGATGATATCTAACTTTATATATTTTTTACATTCATCACAACAGGATTGCATAAAAATGGCCCGTGTACCCACAACTTACAAAGAGTGCGATCAGCACGAGAAATCCTACCAGGCTCAGGCTGCTGTTTTTGTCGCCCGTAAGCGCGCCATTGGAGGAAAGCGTGAGAAACCCATGCGTTTCATCAAGAAGGTTGGACTTGGAATCAAGACTCCTGATAGTGCTATTGAGGGAAACTTTGTTGACAAGAAGTGCCCCTTCACTGGAAACGTTTCCATTCGTGGACGTATCCTTACTGGATTGGTTCGCTCCACCAAGATGAAGCGCACCATTATTGTAAGGAGAGATTACCTTCATTACATTACCAAGTACCGTCGTTTCGAGAAGAGACACAAGAATATTGCTGCTCACTGCTCCCCAGCTTTCCCCGTGAAGGATGGTGATATTGTAACCATTGGACAGTGCCGTCCTTTGAGTAAGACTGTTAGGTTCAACGTTATCGCTCACGAACCCCAGCGTACTATCCAGGGAAAGAAGACTTTCCGTACCTTCTAAGTTGCGTCATAAACAAATAAATACCCCTTTAAAAAAATGTTCTCACTGTAATTATTGATTCATTTGTTTTGGAAAAAGTGAAGAAATTGTACTCACTTTGTAGATCTAAATATTACGATGTAGATTGAAACCCTCCATCCAATTTCAAAGAAAACAAATTGTAATGATCTTTCCACATGTTACTTGTTTCACTATTCCTTCTTTCATCCTCAGATAGAAACTGCCTGCTGGAATGATGTTGTTTTGTGACAACAGTCTCTCAGTATGTATATGACGTCACGGTTTCCTATGAAATTTGCGTCCGGTTGGTCTGGTGACGTCATCATTTTGTCTTTTCGAAATCAAGTTCCTTCATTTCACGACCTTCTCCCCCATCCCCATCCGCCACCTACCACCTCCACTAGCCTTTTCGTTTATCATTTGGCTACGTATTTCCACTGATATAACGGTACTTTCATCTCAACTTGTATTGAACAGATAGATATATATGCTTCTGAATTTTGTTTTACGTTATATAGGTTAGGACACATTGAGAGTAAGTAAGTTCCATATTAGCTACTCTAGCGATAAGATTTCTATTCGGTTCCTTGGAACGTGTCGTTAAAAAAACAGTTATAGTCGTTTGCCATTGTTACTTTTTTACAAAATACCCAAATGGATCCATCTGATCTAAACATTTTTATTTTTTAAACAGTTTTAGAGATTGTACCGCTTGCGTTGTATTCACCTATTGAAGACGTAACAGTCCATTTGTTTTAATCGTAAGCCACGACTGTACTTCCGTTGAAATTAGCGAATATGAGTGAGCATGATCTAAGAATATCGCAAGACAGTGGCGAAACATTTGGTTATTTCCGCTCACAATCAACACTGGGCTTTGAAGATGACTGTGATAGTTGCAAAAGATCCTACGAAGACGAATACGATGTTGAAGAACAAACCCTTTCTTCCTCCGTGTCTATGCCCTCTCTGAGCCATCACTTTTCACGGCATAGTCTATCCTTATCGGAGCATAATCCACATATTTCTTCAGAGTCGGACGATGACACACCCTTATCTTCATCGCCAGAAAATTCACTGTGGAATAAATCAGATATGCAAACGATGCACCAACTTGGGAATACCTTTTTGAGGAACCCCTTAAGTTCCTCGTCCATTTCGTCCATGGGAACTTTGTCCAAGCTACCTAGAACCAAGAAACGGAAATATAATCGGCTACCGATGCTTAATTCTCAGCAAGCCCTTCTCCCTCCGTCTGTCTGTAGCAGCCGCATTAGTATTTCGTCCAAATGTCTCTTTAGGTTTATGAAATGTTTGGTCTTTATTTGGATCGCGAATTTTCTGTTAATAATCATACTCCACAATTACAATGGTAACGTTGGCTCTCCGATACTGAGTCCATACTTTCAAATACCATTACCTCCTCCAGATCATAAGGTATCTGTCGTACTTATGAACTATTCAAGACCTCGAATGATTAAAGAGTCCCCCGGTCTGATGCCTACTTTGTTAAAACATCCATCGATTGACGAAGTGATTTTGTTGCATGCTAACCCAAAGACCGCATTCAAGTATATACACCCTAAGGTAGTGAACGTCGATGCCACCAAGGAAAACAGTAAATTGGGTTTAAGTGTTCGTTTTTATTTTTGTCAATTGGCCAAGAATGATTGGGTGATTCACGTAGATGATGACATGGAGTTTACAGATAAGACATTAAATGAAATGCTGACGGAATTTGGTAAAAATACACACCGGATTGTTGGTAAATTTGGCAAAAATCGCAAAGAGAATAGTTTTTTCAATGGTTATTCTTCCATGAGTACAAGAAAAGAGTCTGATATCATTTTGACTAAGTTCATGGTTATGGAACGCGATATTTGCAGTGCGTTTTTTAATTATTCTCACTTGATATGGGAAGATGTCGTCCTAAATAATGGAGACGGTCCACTGTGGAACGGAGCAGACATATTCATGAGTTTGGTTGCAAATCGCGTATATGGGCGAGAGAAGAATAACTACGCCATGGATTGGTTAGATGTTCGTAACGCTCCTGATACGCTGACAGATTATAAAACTGGATCATTAGGTATCAGTGGAGGCTTTAAAGGATTGCGAATTTGGGACTACTATTGGTGGTTAAGTTTATTTGCTCGAAATCGACATTACTCATACAAAGGTAGCCTGTGGCGGATTGCGAAAGAGCGTCTAGCTGTTGCGGCCGACTATCCGATACCATCCAGTATTTCCAAATCAATAATATCTAGAGTCTCTAAGCAGTAGAGATAGTTATATATGTGATGTCTTCCGTCCATTGTCCATTCTCTATTGTTTTGTGCATTAACTTGGTCACGATTTTCTTTATTTCATGTATTTTTGTTGTCGGATAACACTCAACTTTCTTACAAAACAACTTCGAACCACAAACGAAATCTAAGAAACAGCAGCAATGTTTCGGAAAGTCATCCAGAGAATATCTGTCTCGAAGACAAAGAGGACAAATGGGAACAGATTCCTGTCCAGCTCTACAGAACAGAAGCCGTCTTCGTATGTTTCTGGCTCAACCACACATTTCGGTTTTGCAGATGTCCCCATTGAAGAAAAAGAATCCAAAGTCAAAAACGTTTTTCAAAATGTCGCAGACAGTTATGATGTGATGAATGATGTAATGAGTGTTGGTATACATCGGTACTGGAAAGATGAGCTATTGAATATGTCCGGAGTGAAGGCCATTTCGAAAGTGTTGCGATCCGTTCCCGATGGAAAATTTCACATTCTAGACGTCGCGGGGGGCACGGGTGACGTTGCATTTCGATTTTTAGAGGCTGCGGGGTGTCTAGAACGAGCTAAATCTTCGGGAAATGATAATATATCCATCACTGTTTGTGATATCAATCCTGATATGTTGAGAGTGGGAGAACGCAGAGCCAGAGATCGGTATGGAAATGCTGTACTTGATAACTCACAGGCTCTCAAATTCAAAGAGGGAAACGCACAAGATCTTGACTTTGATGAAAACTCGTTTGATCTGTACACTATTGCCTTTGGATTAAGAAATGTTACCGATGTGGATATGGCTCTGCGAGAGGCCCTACGAGTTTTGAAACCGGGTGGAAGGTACATGTGTCTTGAGTTTTCTCAAGTCACAAATCCTGCATTGGCGGCTATATATGATACATATTCATTCAATGCTATTCCTGCATTAGGAGAGCTCGTTGTCAATGACAGAGCCTCATATCAATACTTGGTTGAGAGTATTCGGAAGTTTTGCAACCAGAACGAGTTAAAGGTGCGCCTTGAGGCAGCAGGATTCGAACATTGCAAATACACAAACATGACAGGTGGTATGGTTGCTGTACATGAAGGATGGAAACCACTCGAATAAACACAATGTTAAATGCTCTTCCCGATATTGAATATTTTACTTTTCTGCTTTTGTACTATGATTTTGACTACTTCAGTCTCTTCTTGTTTAATAATAATTGTTATAGAATTGAAAAGATTTCATCGTTGTTCAGTTCTACTCGTACATTGATTACTATCCAAAAGAAATGCGCAATGATCAATAGTGATGATTACTTAGATGATGCAATAAAAAAAATGCAATACTAAGTAGCTCATCTTTTATGAGATTATTGTGCCAAGATAGAACATTCAGTCGTAGCTAAATATGTAGGGCATTGTAGCTATTTAGATTGGCGATGATTGCATTCTGAAAAACGATGACCAAATTTTTCCAAACTATCGCACATCGAAGATCTCTTCTCTCCACGATTTTGAAAAAAAGTGTCTAGCATTAGTTAGATTGCAGTAAACAGTGCTATTAGATATGAGATACTTTTATCCTATAGCTTTGGGACTTTGGATTGGTTTTTCTCAAGTTGTATCAGCCCAAAATGAAACAGATACAATTGTATCTCTTCCATTTTGCTCTGATCTCGTTGATAGCACAGATTCTTTTGACGTATCATACGGCTATGGTACGAAAACATGCAAGTGGGCAGAACAAACGTGTACAGAAGAAGTTTGTATGATTGATGAAGTACAAGTAAACTGTCCTCGGCTTTGTGAGGTTGAATGTCTAACAGACTCGGGAGCAGTTTCTCGCGCTCAAGTAGTTTCTTCAAATGAGCCATCCGGACGGCTAAAACGTCAAAAGACTCAAATTGTATTATGGAGTATTGCAATTACTGCATTTGTGGCGACCGTTGCCTTTTTATTGAAAAAAAAACAAATTAAGACTGTTGATGTCAAGGAAGGGGTTCAGGAGGCAAAAGTGAAAAAGATGGTATTGACATCAAGAGATATTTTGAATGTATGGAGAGAAAATAGAAGAGAAACTTCAGAAGTGAATGAGTACAGTTTTGACTCTATATGTGAAAGTCATTCATCTCAAGAAGTAGATATCGAAGACGCTTCTACGGGTGAAGGTGAACAAGAAGTAGTATTAGCTTCTGCAACGCAAAATATCTATTTGAATGACAAACTACATTTGGGGATTGAATCTTGTAGAGATGATGAAGACAGTATGTATTAAGAGAATTCATACTCTTCAGCGCCGACATTGTAGAACTGAGGACTGGCTGTCTGATGGCTTGAAATTTTTCTGAAAAATAAACAATACTAAAAGTATTATGAGAACAAGTTACTAGTTGCAATAAAGGCACCATTTTGTATTGGTACATGTGAATGGAAATAATAAATAAGAGAAGAGACGAAATAGAAATCAGTCATTGAAGAAGGCATTTCTTCATCCGCTTTTTAGGAAATTTTGTTACTACTAATTACTAATTTGATTGTTGATTCTTCGTAAAAACGCATTAGATACACGTAGTAATTACACACAGTATCTATCTATCTCATATCTACTTTGTAACTGTCAAACTTTTTAAAACACACATGGAACTGTCCATGATCATTCATTCATGAGTTCGTTAAAGGCTACGCAAGCAGATGGCTATTATGTTCCATCAGAGTACTTGGATGCAGGAAAAGAGAAACAGTACAAAAGTAACAAGGGGCACAATCAATATTTGACCCACGGTATCGTACGATTTGAAATTCCGTACGACGGCTTCTGTCTTGCTGATGAATGTGGAGTTCATGTGGCTAAAGGTACGAGATTCAATGCTAAGAAGATTCATTCGGGTGATTATTTCTCCACAAAGATATATGATTTTTGTATGAAATGTAGGCATTGTCAACATCCTTTCGTGATTAGAACCAATCCCAAGGGAAAATGTTTTGATTACATCAGTGGGATTAAGAAAAAAGTAGAAGAGTTTGATACAGTAGAAGCGAAAACTCTTGGTATAATTGATACAGATTATGGACATTCTATTCATAATTTCTCCAACGGGAACATAGAAATATTGAATGGTGGTTCATCCTTGAATAAACTTGAACAAGACATTTTATTAGGGCACAAACCTCGGAATAATATTCAAGACATGGAACAATTCATGAAGCGAAATCGAGATGTAATGATGGATGATGCTGCCTCAAATGCCAAATTAAGAGCAGGTTATCGTGTTCATAGACAGGCGAAAAAGAAAAGACTCAAACAATCTATACAGCTTGGATTAGGCAAAGGGATTGAAGTTGCTGAAAGCATTCCAGAAGATCGTCTCGTGGCTAGATCAGCCTTTGAAGACAGCGGTATATTAGATTTGAATGCCCGCAAGGCAGAACAGTCAAAATATAAATCGATTCGACAAGGCAACATTTTCAAGAACAAGGGAATGGATCGAGGTGTTTCTCAAAACGTTAGGAAACAGCAGAAAAGTGTCCAAGGAAAGATAGAAGAAGAGTCTCCGTTAAATGTTTCAAGAAAAATAAAGAAAAAGATACGGATTAATTCCAACAATGGAACCATCGAAATAGAAGATAAGAAGCCGTATGTAATTTCAACAAAAGATGCTCTTCCATCTTCCGTTCCATCATCATCGTTACAGTCACTATTAGATTACGATGATGAGAGCGATTATGACTGCAAATAATAAACTGTAGATAGTGTTGTAAAAAAGACATTTCACCCATTTGTTCAATATATTCGTTCTCTAATTTTTGAACCCATATCCTAAAACAGTCCCTCCTCCAAAACATAAGATTAACCTTGGCAACATTTGGATTCTGCTGATTTTGTCTGATGTGTCTGTGGATTAGGATTTTCTACATGCAACTGAATGGCTTGTCCCTGTGATAAATGTGACTGCGATCCATTGGGTGATTCCGTATACCTTGATCCTCCTGCTGCAGCATCGGCACTAACACCACCACCTCCTCCAGGAGAAAGAAGCTGCTTCTTAGTCTGTGTCTTGTAGATTTCTTGTAAAATTCTCTGAAAGGCCGTATCTACTCCAGCCAGTTGTGATGCATGGCTTACATACATTGCCGATAACGGTTGCCAACCGTAATTGGCGGTTCGTTGTTAATTAGTACTAATTTTGGTGCATCATAATTCGTATTTAGTATTCATTTTACAGATGTCTTAGCTGATTATCATTTTCATTTTTGTGCTGCAAAGGTTGGAAATCTACAATCGCGAGTCATTCCTTGCGGTTCGTGGAAGGCGAAGAGGTCAATCCTCGTAGGAGAATTGGTACTAAGTAGGTTCTTGTATTTGGGATCGGGTTACCATACACTGTTGAATGCTTGAGTATTGCCCCCTGTATCGCAATACGTCAATCGAACTATTCTTGCATACTGAGTGCTGAATACTGTATCTACCTTTCCATATCTATCTCCCTTTCCATAAATAGATATGTAAGAAAGAGATTGAATCAACAAGTAAACCAATAAAGTATTTGAGGATACGTGCAATATTGCAAGTTCTTTCTCTCTCCAATATGAGTGCATCTTAAAATGGAACGTATCAAGATATGACATAGGACTAAGGAAAAAAGAAGGGATATCCATGTACATTGCACATGCAACATGCAACACAGTCGATGGATTGATTGACGGTTCCCTTACTTATTCACTTCTCTTAGATTCTACTCTAAAGTGCCTCTTTTGTCTGGTTGCCATTCATTATGTTATCCGGGGCATCCATTAAATCATTTAATTTCTTGATAGAATTCAATCCATATTCATATTGATTTAAAAATATGGCATACGAATCAAGCATCTCTTGTTTGCGTGCTTGAATATCCTTATTTTGTTGTTTCAAATCTTGCAATCGTTTCCTTAGCTTGGATAATTCATGTGACTCATGATGATTATGATTTCTGTTCGAATCAGAAATATCACAACCGTTCTTTAAGATTGTGTTGTTGTCATCGTTACTATAACTATTTGTTGATTCGTTCTGCTGATTGTGAGAGAATGTCTGTAATGACAAATCTTCTATTGGTTGCGGGCTTAATAGTGTAAGAACGTCGCGTAAATATCTTCCTTCTGCCATATTTTGTTGTTGTTGTTGTTGTTACTTGTGTAGTTTGGATCCATACAATCGCTCTCTGCTCTCTCTGCCTTCCAAAACAATACGATAGAGGAGACATACGACACACACGTACCACGGAGTAGAAGAATCTGAAAGTAAAAATACGCCAAGGAGAAAGTGATCAGCGGACGGAAAATGGAACAATTTGGTAATCTGTAATTCAC
>Ga0213868_10004200_pt1 | contig 13184 bp, 8 predicted proteins | sample PICome_9_FD_160087 | JGI IMG/M metagenome (GOLD analysis project Ga0213868, IMG submission 160087) | Coastal seawater microbial communities near Pivers Island, North Carolina, United States - PICO127 | ecosystem: Environmental > Aquatic > Marine > Coastal | place: USA: North Carolina | collected...
TCGTCGTCCGTCGTCCGTCGTCCCTCTCACTTTTCACTTTCGAGTCTCGGTGACTCGTATGAATGATGAGTCTTGCGTGATACTTGGTTTCCAACCCGTCGCGGATAAGAATAGTTCAACCATCATTGGAACTTGGATCGGAATAAATCAAGAGAAGTGTGCTCATTTTAATTTAAGAAAAAGGTGTAACTACTTCACATAATGATATCACATTTACAACCTGCATAAAAAAATGGCATATGGCATCAAACATTTGAATGTGTGCTGAACTACAGGATCGTCTTTGGGTCTGAATGTCCAATATCAATGAATGAATCAATCTTCAGTAGTAGTTTCAAAAATCTGAATTTTATCTTCGTTGGAATGATTTCTTTTTTCCATCTTTTCAACCTGTGATTGCTTGGCCAATATCATATCATGAACTCCATCTGCTACAATAAAGGCTACATGCTGACCCCTTTTCAGCTTCAATATGTCTCCACACATCAAATCGACTCTCTTGCACTTATGATTCGAGTCTCCGATGATTATTTCATGATTTCCTTTCGTATCTATTAAATACGCATAACCTATTGGTCCATACGTCAATTCACCGCGTGTGACTATTGTTCCATCGTCCAAAGTACCTCTTAAAACACCAAGTTCGCAATCAGATGTGTTCTCGTGCACTAAATCATTACCTGCAATTATACTCTTGACTTTGATTTCCTTTAATTGATCATCAGTATAGCATGCGAAAATGGATGTTCCCTCTTCAATAGTAAGCTTGTGAACAAAGTGAAAGTCCCACACAGGAACCCAACTATTTTGCTCTTGAGCATATTCCTGATGTGCCCTATTTCCTACTGAGATCACACCCTCCCTACTTTTCCCATTCATTACGAGAATTTTTGATATAGTTTTCTTGATCATCTTAGTATATTGTTTGATAATCCGGTTTCATATGCTGGAGTAGTGTAGCAGTAGGAATGTTTGTAATTGTCTAATGAATGATCTTCTTGTGAGAGTTATGAACGGACCGTTTGAAAACACACGAAAATGAAGGCGAAGAGTATTGTTAGTACCTTTTTCATTAGTACTATCAAGTTCACTTTTCTAAATATAGAACAGTTTTTCTTCGCAGATACGATTTCGATATTTCCTTAGGAACTTGAAACAAATCTGTCAAAGTATATCTTTGAGCTAACAAACAATCTATCTGATTGAATGACAAACTTCCGCTTATCCTTCCATCCATCATCTGACAAACAAAGCATCTCCCCTCCCCTTCCAATGATCGCATTGCAATACAAAGGCACACATAATCAGCCCGGGGATAATATTTGGATTCTAAATGACATCATGGTCGAACATAGCACTCTTTTCTGAAAAGAACCATTGCTACGCACTTCTTTAGAATGGATCAAAGATTGCGCTTGTTGTTTTGTCTGCCGCTGGGTGACGCTACTAACCTGGTCATGATGTCCCAAATATATAGTATGAAAGAATCAATCAAACAACCAATTACCTTTCACAAAGAGAGATAGAAGATAGATTCCTTTAAACTCTTTGCACAAGAATGCCAAGAAAAATATGGAATCTACAATTGATGTTATGCTGCTTATTTATTTGGTCATTCAAAGTTCGGCTTCATGCGTTTCTAATCAGAAAATCATTGCTACAAAAAGTAGCCATGATCGGTACCGATTCAACAGCATTGTGTCAAAGATTAGATTCGAACAAAAACTGTTATTATGATGACGAAAAGCAGGTGAACCAAAATCGACGAGATGTTTTGAAGTTTGCCATTTCGTCATCGGCATTTCTATTCTGTTCATCGAGTTCAGCTGCTGACATTGCTACGAATACGAAGATACGACAGCCTGGCGAAACACAACAAATGTTCATTAATATCAATACAACAACTGTAGAACCATTAGATTTTGAAAAAATTATCAAAGAAAATACCATAAATGTTACAGTGATTAACGGTACATCCAAAACGTACATAAACCGAACCACCTTTGAAAAAGTCCAAGAAACTATCTTGACAAAAGATCAAAGATGGTTATTTCAACCATTATTCAAAATAACCAATAAAAGCACTAAGATGCAAACAATCTCCTCGATATCAGATGCAAAAATATTGTTTGCGAGTGCAGTTGCAGGAGTTATGACAGAAGTTGCTAGATCGGGGTTAATCTATCCCGTACAAACCATAAAAACGAGAGTTCAAACATCTCCCCCTTCAACATCGTCCTCATCCTCATTTCAAGAATATACTATGATGATTTGGAAGAACATTCGACTGCAATCTAAAATTGGAGACTTATATGCTGGGTATTGGCCTTCTCTGATCGCTTCTCTTCCAGCAGTGGGGGCCTACTTCGGTGTTCGAGATGTGATGAAGCGTGATTTGACAAAAATATCGATCAGCAAAGATAATCTGTTACCATTTCTACCTAGTATCCACATGGACGATCTTTCAATTACATTACTGTCTGTTCTCATTGCAGATATTATTAGTCTCATAATTCGCACGCCCGCTTTGGCATTCGCGACAAGGCGTCAAGCCGAAAATACTATTGATGTTGAGCGTATTATGGAAACCGAGGAGGAATTGTTAGAAGAAAATCCATCGATGAAAGAGGATGATTTAGAGATGATAGAAAATGAGCTAATTGAAAACGACAATATGAAATTGTTTCCACGACGAATGGTAAGAAGTGACGAATGGAGTGAGCTATGGGATAACACTTTGAAGCAGATTCCAGTTGTCATCATCACAGATCTTCCTTACCTGCTGCTAAAAATTTCCGCGCTAAGATTGCTTGCGAATGGTACTGAAAATATCGGTGAATTCACTCTACTTAACATATATGTTTCCTTTTTTGTTGCTGCGTTGACGACGCCATTCGATGTTGCCAGGACCAGGATTCTTGTTGATAGCGACGTCAATGCCGCAAATGGTCTTGATGGTGGTTCAGGAGAGGACATTCTTACTGCTATGGTTAAGGTTTCTCAGGAAGGTGGGTCAAATAAGGAAATACGATTCCAGAACTTATACAAAGGATGGTTTGAACGTAGTGTTTACTTCGGGATGGGATTAGCTTGGCTGGACCCATTTAGAATTTTATGTTATCTAGCAATACGCGATTTCATACTTTTGGAGGTTCTAAATTAAATGGCACGATTGTCACCGACTTTGATCGTATTCTAAACGATCATCACTGACTTGCTCGTATTCTAAAATGTGTACATCGCTATCTGCACATATTTTCCCTTGTAACTCCAACAACAAGCCCCTGGGAACAATAAAGTCATTTTGCGTAGGACTATTTTTTAACGATTTTCTTTCTGATTTCTCTTCTTGTGCGACTTGATCATGCTTTATGCTCAAATCATCTGAAGTGTCGGCATTGATCTCCTCGCCGAAGTCCATCAAGGTCAAACGTGCTTGTAATTCCGAGAGCAACTGAATACGACCACTTGTGTAGGCAGAAAACGTATGTGATGAACTTTCGAAGTCGTCCACGAAACCCGAATTATTATTTGTATTTGATTTCAGGCCTCTACCAGAGAATACCAAAGTTCTAAGTTGGTGTAACTGATTGCTTTCGTCTTGATAATGCGGGGTCACATCATCTACTCCTTTGTCATCATACGTAATAGCATCTTGAGCACAAATGGCACTTTCAGCCTTTGCTTCATGGTTGACTTCATTTTTGTTTGTTGGGGCTTTTTCTGGGTATAACACATCGCTCAAATGGGTACATGCAGCAGACGCTTGACGAAACAGGCTCGTAATGTGATGAAATAATTCCATTTCCTGTTCAATCCTTTTCTCTTGCTCCTCATCACTGGATGATGAGCTTTGTATTGATTTTAAATATGACCAAACAGCTATCTGTGTAGCATTGAGATGTTTTTGAATACATACCAACCCATCTACGACCGCGTTTGTACTATGAGTGCTAGGTATCTCGCCGCAATCAAAATAACTGTTGATGTATGTTCCAAGTTCTTTCGATTGTAATATATTGGTCTCTAATAAATCAACCATAAGCTTAAAATAACATCCTTGATTTTTGTTGAGTATTGTAGATAAAACTAAACTCAAAATGTCGGCATTGTACCGTCGGCATTTTTTCAGAATCGAAACAGTCAAGACTTGTGACTCCTTGACGTGTTCGTAATGCTTCTGATACTTCTCAATCTCATCATTGGAAATATTATAATGGACCATACTTTTCTTTAACACGCTTATCAATGACAAAAAATGTCTATGCATGCATTGAAACAGCATTTTTTTGCCTATATATACACTAGATGCGTTCATTCTAGAACCATGTACCAGATTGTTTGAGTCTTGAATACGTTCAAGACAAGGAGAAAATGGACCCAAACCATGATTCAGACTTGTTATTATCCGTAAGTTGTAAATTGCAGAGTCCAAAGATTGGAACAATTCAGACTGCGTTTTTGTAAAGTTAAGAAGTACATCATGATCCAAAGATTCGCATGATGCGCCAATACGTGATATGGGAGTCAAAGGTGGCGCTTGTATTTCTCCTAAAATGGATTGGATTTTTATTCGACAGTTAAGAGCAGAGCATTTATGAGAGCTTTTATCTCGATATTTTTGATGATGCTCATCCTCTCTATCTGTGTGATCCTCGGTGTGTTTCCTTTGTCTGATAAAATTTCTATATTCCGAAATGAGTAGTTGGACAGCACTCATGACCAATGCGCAGTGAACCAAGCTCGATTTCCAAAATACAAAGAAGAAATAGATGATAGGGACTGCGATTCTCAAAAATATTTCAGGTGAAAGAGTCCTCACAGTTTTTAATAATGAAATGAAGGACATGTGCGTTTCGACACTAACCGTGATGTCGTGTCCTTTTACTTCATCCTCAGGGCTTGTTTCACTTTCAGATACATTTTCTTCTGAACCGCAGTGATTAACAATGTGAGAATTGAGCTGACTATTGAGGATTATCATTCTTTGCAATCGTGAACGATCAATCAATGTAGGTACACCCTTCCATTAGTACCTTCCATCTCGTCTTTCGTCTTTCGTCCCCGGTTGTCAATCTTCTCAAACTGTTCACTTTGATCCATGTTAGTACTATTCATATGGTCAAGAATCAATCATTTTGCATACATAATCAATCATTTATCGAGAATATAACTACCAAAACATTGATCAAATACTACATCTAGAATAGAGTTAGTATACTTTATGCAAGTGGTCTTAGGTATTAATCTATATGTTGACATTCAAATTTTCTTATTTTTCTATGAAACTCCAAAGTGGACGTTTGCATGGTTCTTAAGGACTTAGTCCACCTTTGCCATCACGATCACACTTGCCAATCCTTAATTCCTCAATTCGAACTTGTCTAGCTAAATCTTCCAATTTATCAATCGCCTCAATCGCATCCTTCAACACCTTTGGATCTACGACTATCAACTTACTATGATGTGCCTTGACAAATTTCTCATTGTACTTTGGATTATGATCACCAATCTTGTCCTTATATAAATATTCAACACCAGCTGGAAGATTCCCCTGTGCAATAAGACGAGCTCTTTTCCATGCCTGGTTGCTTTCTGGTGAAGCCACACCAAAAACATCTGAATTAGCTCTTGCAATCGCCATCGCATCTGCCAATTCTGTAGATACTTTTCCTATAGATTGAGATGCAATCGAAGGATTAGACATTTCAAGATCCATTACGTTTTTAGATAAGGATTTTAAAGTTTCGAATGTTTCTCTAGACTCATGGAGCAAGGTTGAGAGATTGAGAATGAGATCGGTATAGACTTGGTCATCTTCTTTCATGACATTTCTAATGGTACAAAGAAATATACATGATCATGAGAATGAAATCAAAAAGGCAGAACATCTCAGAACGATTTAAAAACACATACATACCCCAACGTTCCATCGGAAATGTTCTCAGAATAATCTGTCTTCGAATGATGTTCATGGAGAAGATGCTTTACTGGCATCGTTCTCTTACAAGATACCGGGGCAAAGGCTAGGACTGCATCCATAGGAGCGGCTCCTATGATAGCCAAAAACGTCAATACTACTGTTTTCATGCTTGATTCTATTTTCGTGTAAAGGCTTTGGATTTATTTGCCAATAAGAATATAATGCTATTCTCCCCTCTTGTCTCTTTGAAAAAATGAGAACACCGTCCGCGAATTGGTGTCAACGTCGTTGAGTACAGACTATCTCCCTTTGTTCCCATTTCCAAAGTTACCGTTTCAAAAAACGCCTCTCGCAAAAACACAAAACACACCGCAACCGCACCAGCTACCTCCTACCGACTTTAGATTCTTGAAAGCTGTAAAACAGTTGACCCCCTAAATTCAGTCAGCATTAACACAAATAAAATCAAGAGGAGTGTCTTTTTTTAAACGGAAAAATAGAAAATACAATCATGAGTCAAGTTGTGGGTCCATTAGGAATTGACCCTGTCGTCTTTGCCCTCTCATTGTTTGGGCTATTACTCCTATTTGCATTGTATTTACTTTTACCTCGCGGAGTTCGTGTACATTTTATGAACGCATATCCTAAGCGATACATGTGGGCAGCCAAGCCACGAAGAAGAAGGCATACGTCGGTAAGTGGAATGATGTTGGTTCTGTAGGAATGATACATGTTCATGTTACTGTCTTTTTGTCGCACGGGTGATAATGCATGTTTGAGTTGTTGTTGTTTTTTGAAACAAAAACTATAGAAAATCCAATTCAAAACATTATATATGTTTCGCATTCTTTGATCTTACACGTTGGACATTTGCGCTTGTACAATAGAATCATATTGGTTCATCTAGCGATTCCGTTTCCGTAGCTTCAAAGTCGTCCAGCTGGTTTGGTCGCGTCCGTTCCAATGCCTCACAACAGGCATCCACAACTTCCAGAGTGCAAACTCCATCCGTGGCTGCTTCAAGTCGTCCCGTTTACTCGACACCCATGGAAGAAACACTAGATTTTGGTGGACGACAGCAACCATCTATATCTCTAAGTATGTCTCATGATAATTACAGTAACCTCGGAAGCGTCGATTCTGGAGCTGCGACAAACACAAGTAACAATGAAGAAAAGATGATAATTCATCAAAAACTCAATACTCTTCGCAGTCAAGGTGTCATGATCATAGCACACGGTTCACGTGGTAAACCCAAGACGGTCCGATTGCAGCTTACTTCTTCTTCGATCACATGGAGAACTGAAACACAAAAACGAAAAGTTCCTGGATCATCCTTTTCCAAAGATGTCAAGCTTGGGAAATTACATGCTGTTAATTTGAGTGATATTATGTATGTTGATGTTGGGAAACAAACAACTGCTTTAAAACGTGTTGAAAATAAAAATGTTCCTGAAAATTTATGTTTCAGTTTACTCACGAAGGAAGGTAGTTTGGATTTGGAAAGTGCGTCTGCAAGAGAGCGAGATGAGTTGGTCGGTGCATTTAGCCTTGTTTTGGACGATGTTCACAATCAAAGTAATTTAAACTGGAGAGATAATCACACCTTGAGCGGAGGACGAAGTAGAAATCGTGATGTGCCAAGTAGTTTTGATGATTATGAAGATGTTGTGTAATGAGATATCGTACCATTTAGAGAGAGGATTTCAATGTTGTAGTCTTATTCCTTTATAAAGCAGTTATAAAACCATTTTAAAGACCTACCATCCAACCGAGAGCCACGAGTATCGATCTAAGTATGTAGTCTACTCGTACATTTTGGAAGTGCAATGTACTGTCTGTCCCTGTGTGTGACTTCTCGTACGCCGGGTTCGAAAATTGAAATTTCAAAGTGACGCCCTTCGCAACACAGACAGAAACGAGAATTCGAACACTGACCCTTGCTCATTACAAATAAACCCAAGAATGGTATTCTGTTCGGCTGATACTAATATGGTGATAGAAGACTATGGACCTACCACCAGGAACCAAAGAAATCACTCGATTGTGAACTGTATACGAAATGGATCTGTCAATTGCATTCATAGTGGTGATAAAGGAGACAATTTAAACACTGGCGTTCATCCGATTGCAGCAGATCAGTATTCACTAGCTCTCTCTTCAATCAATCAAGTTGTGATACCTGGAAGTCCCCTTCAGTTAACATTGTCTCAAATGATTAGAGGTATTGCTGGGAAGCGACGTTCACTATTAGGGAACATGGATGATGAATGCATCATTTGTTTAGATGCATTTCATGATCGTCCTAAAATGCCTACTTCATGCAGATGCGGAGATAATAGATTAAATATTCACAGAGAATGCCTGTATCAATGGCGAACAAAAAGTGACTGCTGTCCAAATTGCAATACTCCACTGATATCTGAATTCAATTTATAAATACTACTTAGATTTCTTTACAATTACACATATGTGATGCATTAGTGTATGGAGGCTGTATCAACAAGTGTTGAAAGGTCTTACTTATGAACAAACTTATGAGGAACAGCATGTCCAACTTTGATTGGATTTACTGTTGATTGGGAATGGACATTCCGACACTGTTTCGTATTATCATCCTCGAATATCTCAATCAGAGCCATTTCTTTCAACATTTCCAACTTGCGATTATTAATGGCATTGATGTGAGATAACTGCTTTTGCTTACGCCGAATGGCCACATTAATACTGGCATCTATGTCTAGCGGAGGCTTCCGTGTCGTTCTCACAACTTCCTTTACTTGAGGTTTACATGAGTAGAGTAGTGGTTGGTCGATGAGATGGGCGGCACGCAGTTGTATGTAGGCTCTTTGATCCAAGCTCAAGGACGATAAATCTAGTAATCCAGAGTCCGATAGATCATTAAGACCCTGTAATTCTTGTACATCATCTACAATTTCATCCGGCAATGGGATGACATCGTCGACATCAGAATTTTCAACACCTGGCAAATCTTCTTCCACTAAAAGACTTTGCAGGCGACTGAACAAGGATGATGAACATGGTTGATGTTGTTGCATCGGTTCTGTATTAAAGCCACCAGTTGGATCGCGTTCAATCTCAGTGTAAGTGGTAATGATGGGTGTAGGAATTTGCCCCCAATAAATTTCACGTTGAGGAAGTTCAGGTTGAAGTAAAGTATTGATATGGCATTCAACTTCCTCTTTTGTGTATTCATCCCATGCATGCATTAGCTTGACTAAATTAAAGTAAGTCATACTGTCCATATATTCATCACCATTCTTTTGTAAAATATCATGAATATCCTTTTCGCGCTTCTGAATGATATCCTCTACTTTCTCAGTAATCTTTTTCAGTTCGGATACAAATTGACCAAAGCGTTCTGCTAACGTCTTCTTAAACATTACACGACGGTCTACAAAAACCATTTCAGTCACAGGTTTTTGAGATTTATGTCCCGCCTTCATTTTTGATAGAGTACCTCTCTCACTCACGGAAGGTTGTACTTTAGGAACCTTGGTATTCACCTTTTGCGGGTTATTTGACATTGTTTTGCTCCTTAGTTGTGGTTCTGGTACAGATATAGGTACACCTAAAGCTCGCAGTGCAGGATGAAGCTCCCGCGATGGATGAATGGTAGCACCTAAATTGTTTGCATGTGGTGCTTTAAATCCGTTACAATTGACCTTCACGGAGATTAGCAAAGATTTAGAATCGTTCGATTCGATGAAACTGTGGACTAGATCTTTAGAGACTCCTAATGATAATGCCATGGAAGAGTGAATACGTTTCCGATCCAAATTAGAAGGGCTCGCACTCTCTTTATCCTCAACATGCGTTTTATACCACTGTGATATTTGGTTCATTTGTTTCACTAGAAAATTCTTCTGTCTATTTACCTTATCCAATAATTGAGATAGATCCGAAATTAATGTTTTGCGATCCATTGTTCTAATGCAATCAATGCCTGCATGAATTGACTCATTATCGATTCCCAAATGGACTCGTTGCGGTTTTGCACTAAGTGCAACGCCACCCTTTGGATCGAGTTCAATTTTTGTACCGATTTTATTATATACTAGATTCAAAAGCGGGTGTTGTATCGATGGAATATTTGGATTGTATCTGGCTGAACTTTTAGAGAATATTTTAAATATACTGGGAAATAGCTTGTTCAATGGCTCGTTGTCTTTTACATGTGTTTGAGCTAAAGGGAAAAACTCGTCTGCTGCAAATGGCAATGTTATTGGCATTTGTTGCATTAGTGAATACTGGGAATTTCTTTGTCGGGCTAAGAAATGGGCCATGTACTGCTGCTGTTGAAGTAAGGTGGGTGCTTGAGTGCCAATTTCGTTATGTGGCCCAGCTTGATTAGACGCTTTGGATAAGCTGTCGAACAGAGCTGCCTGTGCAGGTGGCATTATATTCCTAATCGCTTCTGAGTCTTTGGATATAGACCTCGTTGATTTTGATACTGGCAATTCTCTGCTTACTTTTCTCTTAGCTGTGTTCGGTCTCAATACATTAAGCTGAGTAGGTATTCTAGCAACAAACTCTTTCGGCAATGGATCTTGTGCACGCCTATGATTCTTGTCGCCGACCACTTGTTGCGAGGCGCGTTTGCTCCTTTGATCTTCTTTCTTATTTTTGACATAATCCGAGTCATCGTACCGTTTAACCTTTTTGCTGGTTCGTTTGGGTTTGTTCTTTAAGAGAGATGTCTCATCGTGCTGACCGTCAGCGTCATCTAACTTTCGTTTTGAGCTCCTCCCCACTGCCTTGGACATAAGAGCCCTTTTAGATGCCCTTTCTGAAGAATTCCTTATCCTTGATGAACCTTTAGTTTTGTAACTTGCATTATCGTCGCGAATGGTTTGATCAAGTGTCGTATCGAATTCTAAAACGTCAAGTTCTAAGTCGTCCAGAAGATCCAGGTCCATATCCATAGCATCCAAGTTCATGCTTGATTCAGAAGTGAGATGATTACTGTTATGATCTGTCCGAGTCATTTTCGAAGTACACACAAACGTCCTTCATGTGTTTACAAGTGAACGTTGTTTTATGCAGCAACTAAAAAAGGTTGCGAGTTGCGATGCCAGATTACTTAGGAGATTACTAACTAGACCTGCTACTCGTACGAGAAGGAACGAGGTGATTTCCACCAATTCAAACAAGAATAGCTTTCAACATGAACAAGACGGTCTATTCAACATCAACAAGGTGATCTATGTGTGAAAAGATTTATTTATTTAAAAGTAGTCCTATACAGCACATTGGATAATGGATTTTGACCAAGAAATATCACATTTCTCTCTCTAGTGTCCTAACCAAAATCCCATGTCTTTGAACTTCTGTATACGTTCTTCGTTCAGAGGTCCTTTGTAGTTTTTATCTTGTTTCCACATTTTATACGACTTCCTTACAGATTCGGCCCATTGGCCGAGTGATGGATTGATTTTGCATCTCTTCGACATGTGGAGATGCCCATATTTTTCTTTAAATTCTCTCAACTCTTCGATTCTTTCATCAAATGTATTACATCTTGCAGCAGCTGCAGTCCACTCAAATCCAAGCTCCTCAAGTTTTGCCTCTCGTTCATCTGATAAACCTATGGGACATGGTTTCCCCTCGTGTTTCGCCTTGTAAGCTATTCTCATATTCATGCACCAAACGCCAAGTGACGAATTACCTTTGCCGCTGCGAGGGACATTGACATTACCATGCTTTTCCTTATACCTCATCAAGTCTTCTAATCTATCTTCGAATGTCTTTATCTTGCGTTCTGTCACACATTTGCCGTTCCACTCAAATCCCAGGTCATCCAAACACTTAATGCGTTCATCATTGATGAGAGTTGCACAAGGTTTTCCTTCGTGTGAACAGATATAGGCAGTTCTCATATCAGCGCACCACTTTCCCAATGAAGGATTTCCTCGTCCACTACGCGGTATTGATAGATCGCCATACTTTTTCTTGTATTCCCGAAGTTCATCAAGTCGTTGCACAAATGACTTATCCTTGTTTACAGTAAACTCGAAACCTAGTTCTTCTAGCTGTTGAACTCGGTCACTATTCAATCTTCCTCCACATGGTTTACCTTGAATCCATAGTTTGTATGCTTGTTTCATATTATCACACCACCGACCAAGAGACGGATTTTGCTTATACTTAGCAGGGACATTTATATTTCCATAGATCTGTTTGTACTCCTTCAATTGGTCCACTCTAACTTCAAACGGTGACTTTTTCTTTGGTTCATTCTCTTGCATCAATTTAATGAGCACATCCACGCGCCCATGATCTGCGGGGTCCTCGGGATTCAATTCTTCAGAGGTGTCCATTCAGAGGGTCCTTTGCATAAAATAAACAAATTGATTTTATAAACCGTTCAATGAGAAATTCAATTATTAGTTGCAATCGATGAGGAAGGACGGAAGGAAGAAAGTCTGAACGATGCCAGTGCACCTTCAACGTGGTGAGGCGTCTCTGGCTTTCGGAATCGAGAGTTTGAGTGTTGCTGCTTGAAGGAGCTCCTTTTGAGTTTTCGTTGGCAAATGATGATTGAATGCAGTGTGCATGTCACAGGTACGCATAAAGCCGGAGAGAGCTAAAAGTCCTTATTTCATCCAAGACTACCACGTTGTGTTGGTCATTCCCTCGTCACTTGAACACGTGACAAGGGATCTCCTATCTCTCTCACTCTAGAGAGCTAGAGAGAGATCGAGTTTGTAATCAAAACGAATGAAAGTATGATTAATCATTCATTTACTTCTGCTGAGGATCTGAAAAGGACTATTTTTAATTCGTAAAATCAGTTTTAGCTTTATAATTTATAAATAAATCGAAGGCCCAACTCCATAGAAAGTGGGTGTAGATTTGAGATAAAAAGTTCGAATGAATGAAATGAAAATAGTAAATATATACAACTGGATTGTTTAATGAAACACTTGTACCTCATCTTAATTGGCATTTTTTGTTACACCTTTTTGCAGTTGTCTATCTTCACTAGGAGTGTAAGAATGCATCATGTATGGGAGGTATTGGAGCCCTTTGATCTGATGGATACCTGGAACAGTGGTTTCATAGTCCTCTTCTCTTTTGCTTAACGCCAACTGTGAATGTATAGACTTGACAGGTTGTGATACCCGATGCATATATTCAAACTGCATATTGCCGATCTTCTGAGGATTTGGATCGGCTTTTGTCTGTGAATGTATAGACTTGACAGGTTGTGATACCCGATGCATATATGCAAACTGCA
>Ga0213868_10004201_pt1 | contig 13184 bp, 9 predicted proteins | sample PICome_9_FD_160087 | JGI IMG/M metagenome (GOLD analysis project Ga0213868, IMG submission 160087) | Coastal seawater microbial communities near Pivers Island, North Carolina, United States - PICO127 | ecosystem: Environmental > Aquatic > Marine > Coastal | place: USA: North Carolina | collected...
CTAACCGAGCTATCCATGTCTTGGTGAGCGGAGCAAATCAGAAATCGATCTACATTGTCGCAGGTGAGGTCAGCGGGGATACTCATGGAGCCTGCCTGATGGAGGCCCTGCTTGCCCGTGTGCCAGCTATCTCATTTCATGGCGCAGGTGGGCCTGCGATGCAGGCGGTGGCGGGTAATGGCTTAGCGAACTGGGTAGAGGATGCGGCGGTCATGGGCATATGGGAAGTTCTCAAGCATTATCAATGGTTTAAACAGCGTTTCAATGAGATGCTTGCGGAGGTTGAGGAGCTCAAGCCGGATGTGCTCATTTTGATTGATTACCCGGGTTTCAATTTGCGGCTGGCTTATGCGGTTAAAAAGCGCCTGCCAAACACGAAAATAGTCTACTACATTAGCCCCCAAGTGTGGGCATGGAATAAGGGTAGGATACCCAGAATGGCGGAGACGCTGGATCTGATGTTGTGTATTTTCCCGTTTGAAAAAGAGATATTTGAGTCGGCTGGACTTGCTACCGTTTTCACCGGGCATCCGCTGGTGGATGAGTTAGAGGATAAACGTGAAGATGTCTCCCGTGAGCAAGACTTGATAGGTTTGTTCCCAGGAAGTCGAGAGCGTGAGGTCTCGAGGCTCTTTCCCGTTATGGTGGAAACCGCGAGACGTATTCTTTCATATAACCCAGAATGGAAATTTGAGGCTGCTGCTGCATCTGAGGCATTAGCGGAGCGAATGCGTGATATCGTTCAGAACGCCAAGCTGCCCGAATCTCTTATTACCATCAAGACCGGCTCAAGCTACTCCCTGATGCGACGTGCTACTTCTGGCGTGGTCGCGAGCGGGACGGCTACTCTTGAGGCAGCTGCGTTGGGGCTTCCATATTGTCTGGTTTACAAAATTTCATGGCCAACTTGGGCCATCGGTAAGCTGCTGGTGAAGTTAGACTATATAGGCTTGGTTAATATTCTCGCTGGCGAGGAAATCGTTGAGGAATTTATTCAAGGTGACGCCGAACCAGGACGCATTGAGCAAAGCATATCGAGGCTGATGAACGATAGCGGTAGCCGAGAGGCTTTGCGGCAAAAATTACTGACCACAGCAGCGAAACTTGGTGATTGTGGTGCTCACCAAAGAGCGGCCTCCGAGGTGGTGGCACTGCTCGAGTAACACCTTTAAGCAACTCATTTTTATTCCATTTTATGTCTGATACAACTGCGACGCATGCCGATAATAGTTCCCCGCGTATCTATAAAATATTACTGATGGTTTTGCCTGTAGGGGTAGTGGTTGGAACCATCATCTTCATGTTTATGTATTTTTACCTCGAACGTGAGGATGAGAAAAACCATGCGGTCATCGTGTCTCATGGACTTCGGGTCAGTGATTTAGAAGATATGGTGGATAAATTCACCAGCCGCATCGGTGAGCGGGAAATCGGAACGGAAGCGGGAAGGGCTGGATTGCTCAGGGCTGCGTCCATGATAGAAGGTCGCCTAGGGCCCCAGAATGTGGGCTACCCGGTACGTAGGTCAGAGGGGGAAGCTGCACACGGATTATTATGGAAAAGCTTATCGGTGGAAATTCTTGGAGAAGAAAGGCCGCAAGAGGTTATCTTTGCCGCTGTCTCCTATGCCGGTGCTGGTGAGGATGCTGATGCGAATACGGTATCCACTATGATGATGTTAGCCTCATCCATGGCTCGCGAAAAACCGGCGCGCACGATTCGCTTTGTTTTCATGCCTTTCAACGAGGCACCTCACGATCAGAACCAATGGCTATTAACGCGTTGCTTAAAATCAGGTGAAAGCTGCTCTGGAATCATCGGATTACAGGCAATGGGTGAAATCCCATCTGCTGGAGGCGAGGCCTGGCAAATGAACTCGAGCTCTCCCATTGATATAGCTTGGTGGAATTCGCTCAGAGAGGGAAGCTCAGCGATGAAATCCACTGGTGGTGTTGTGCCTTCAGTCTGGTTGACCCACCCAGTATACTCGTCCCAGACTTGGACTGGTAATAAGGATCTGCGTCTTGATCGCACTTTAATCGCTGCACAAGATCTTAGGAAGTGGTTGCTTAAAGCGTCTCAATAGCGTGCGGCGGATTGCTTCAGCTGAAAAAAACATCTTGCCACAGCCGCTTGAGTGAGATACTCCCGCCCCGCACAACCTGTTTCATTTACATAGTAGATGTGATCGGTAATACCGAAAACAAGGGGCATTAGCTCAGTTGGTAGAGCACCTGCATGGCATGCAGGGGGTCAGCGGTTCGAATCCGCTATGCTCCATTTTGTTTTCATTGTATGGTCTCGGCTACACCAGCCGCCGACCAGTGAACGATGACTGATGAGTCGCCGCCAATCAGGGCGGTTTTTTTATCCCTATAAATCAAACAACCCCATGGCTATCGAAGGACAACAACTTGCCATCGCCTGCGCCCGCGCAGCGGAGCAAATGCAGGCTGAGGACATCCGTGTTATTGATATCGGGGGAGTATCATCGCTCACCGACTTCATGGTTATCTGCTCAGGAACTTCTCTGCCTCACCTCAAGGCGGTGATGCGCGATGTTGAAAAAGAGATTATTGAGAAATACCAGGTCCATACGGTGAACGCAGAGGGCGACGTCGCCTCTCGCTGGGTGGTGCTTGATTACATCGATGTTATGGTGCACATCATGCACAATGATTTACGTGAGCTATATAGCTTAGAGGACCTCTGGGCTGAGGGTAAAGAAGTTCACTGGCAAGAGGAGTAAGCTCAGGATTTTGCCTGAATGCACTGATGAGCCTTTGTGAATGTTTATTTGAGGAACGATTGATGAGATAATTCAGCATATTTGCCGTTCTTATTCATCAATTCCTCGTGAGTTCCACTCTCAATAATCTGACCGCGGTCAAGCACGTGAATCATATCTGCATCTCGGATCGTCGAGAGGCGGTGGGCGATCACAAATGCGGTTCGATTCTTCATGAGGTGGTCTAAAGCCTCCTGAATCAGACGTTCCGTCTCACTATCTACAGATGCGGTGGCTTCGTCTAGGAGCAGGATAGGGGGGTTCTTGAGCAGAGCTCTCGCAATGGATAGGCGTTGGCGCTCACCGCCTGATAGCTTGACTCCTCGCTCTCCGACAATGGTGTCAAGGGCCTCCGGTAATTCGCTGACAAATTGATCTGCGTTGGCGGCTTTGAGCGCGCTCCACATTTCAGCATCAGAGGCGTCCCTTTTTCCAAGGTGCAGATTTTCCCTTACTGGGCCATTGAAGAGAAAGGCATCTTGGGTGACATACCCAATGGTAGAGCGCAGAGATTTTTTCGAAACGGTGTTAAGTTCGGTATTATCGATGGTAATAGAGCCAGAGTCATATTCATAGAAACGACACAAGAGATTGACGATAGTCGATTTCCCAGCACCTGTAGAGCCTACTAGGGCGATGGTCTGTCCTGGTTGCGCCTCCAGAGTAATGTTCGTCAGTGTTGGTTGCGCTGAGTAGGAAAAACTCAAATTTTCAAACTTCACATGTCCTCGGGTTGGTTGCGGCAAGTCTGCCCCATCCGTGGCATGGATTTCATCATCTTCATCGAGTATGGTAAACACACGTTCTGCTGCGGCTCTTGAGGATTGTGCCATCTGATTGAGCTGATGGAGTCTTCCAAGAGGCTCGTAGAGGGCCCAAATGATGGTGAAAAATTCCAATAGCACGGCGTTGTCCAAGCCATGATGATAGATTTGCCAAGCCCCAATGGCGAGAACGAGTGTATAGCCAATGGAGTTGAAGAAGCTCATGGTGGGGGCATAGATGGCCCACGCTTTCATGACGGTAAGATTGGCATCACGCACTTGAGACGATGATTGATTGAAACAGGCAAATTCGTCATCTTCAGCAGCGTAGGATTTGATTTGTCTGATTCCGGCAATGTTATCATGAAGCATGGCATTCATTTCTCCAGTGGCTTTGCGGACAATCCGGTAACGTTTGCCGGCGTGGCGTGTATATAGCCATGCACCGATGATGAGTAAGGGTAATGGCGCCAGCGCGCTGATGGCGAGAATGGGGGAACGGGTGAAGAGAAAGATGGTGACGATGAGCACTTGAAGCAGTGCGATGAGACCCTGTTCAATACCATCAATGAGCACACGCTCCATCTGTGGGACATCTTCAGCCACTCGGGTCATAATATCTCCTGTGCGCCGTTCATCGAACCACTTCAAGCGGAGACGCTGTAGCTTGTTGTAGAGTGATGAGCGTAAATCATAGATGGCTTTTTGCTCAAAGGTGTTGTTGATCAGAATTCGCAGGCAGTTGAAAAAGTCCCTCAGAAAGAAGGCGACAACGACGACGGCAACGTATGGCCATAACTTTTCAATCTCGCCACCGTCGATGACCTCGCGCTTGATTCGTCCCGTCATCGTGGGGAAACACAGCAGCATAAGAGTCATTAAAATGGCACAAACTAGCTGGGCAGTAGCCAGTTTAGGATACTTACCGAGATAGGAAAAAATGCGCAAAATAGTCTGCATAGACACTAAAAGGTATTCATTCTTCTGTACGAATGCTGGCTGATCATCGTAGATACAAGGAAAAACTAAATAAAAATAAACAAATTTTGCATTGCGGGTTAAGCATAAAATTTGTAAAATAAAGTAAGTTAGTTATGTCAATCAAGACATCCGTAACAAATTTCTACCCGTCATGTCTAAAATAATTGGAATCATAGCCGCCGCCGTTTTGGTGATTGCGGCCTTTGTCGCATTTAAGAACCAGCAGGCTTATGGCAAGGAAATTGATAATTTCCGATCTGCGCAGGCAGAGAAAAAGGATACGATACAGAGGCTTGAGGATCAGCAAAAAAGATTTAAAGAGGCGGAAGAAGCCAAAGCCGCCTTCACGCTTGATCTTGTGGAGACAGGTAAGAAGCTGGCCGCGGCCATTAGGGATTACGATGATCTGAAAAAAGAAGTTAGTTCCCTGGAAGAGAGTCATAGCATCAAAGAAGAACAGATTGCTTCAGCGCAAAAGGATTCGATAGATCCGGGCCAGGCAGATACCTTCATATCCGAGTTCAAGCGACTGCGTAAGCAGCTCATGGAAGCTCAGGAAGGCACAGCTAATGAAGAAGCTCGGGTAGCAAAGCTCAGCCAACAAGATCAAGACGGGAAGCAGAAGATTCAAGCACTAAGCCAAGTGATCGAGGGTTACTCAGCAGGTCGTTCCTTGATGAGCCTCAAAACAAGCATCAGTGCCATTTACAGCGGTTGGGGCTTTGTGATTCTCGCAGGTGGAGACAATCAGGGCGTAGTTACTGGTTCCACGCTTAACGTGGTGAGGGCTGGTGAAGTCATCGCCAAGCTTAGAGTTACTGCGGTTGAGGCAGGGCGTTCTGCAGCTGATATCGTAGTAGATTCCATGTCCGCTGATACAATGCTTCGAGCCGGGGATGAGGTAGTGGCAGAAGAAAAACTAGAGCAGTCATCCAATGAGCTGAGTTTACTAACTCGATAATACGAAAGTATTTGTAGAGTCTCAATTTCTACACGCTTATCACATCATGTGCTGCATGACTTTATAAATCAATCATCTCAATTCTCCCTTAACACACCCTAAGACCATGAAACTTGCCGTCTACATTATCTCCATTGTCATCATTCTCACCGGTGGAGTGTTCTCCTACAGCACCATGAGTAAATTTTCTGCACTGCAAGACGATCGTGTCGAGCTCGATCAGCAGAACAAAACTCGCAGTGCTTATATCATTAAAACAAAGAAGGAAGCCAAGGACATGGAGACTGAGCGAGATCAGGTAAAGACTTCACTCGCTGAGGCTGATGCTGAGTTCGGCAATATTGAGGCGAACATCAAAGGTAAGAAGCGTGAAGCGTCGATGTTGAACGATAAAATAGCAAAGCAGGATGAGCAGCTCAAAAAAAACCAAGAGGTTATTGCCAATATTAAGGCGGCATTCCAAGAATTGGGTGGGGACATTGATCTGGATCAGGTCAAGAATCTTAATGAAGAGCTCAAGAATGACGTAAAAAAAGCGAATAGTAAATTTGAGGATCAACAAATACTCGCTGAATCGGTTAGTGAGAGTGTGGCAGTCAATGAACAAAAGATTGCCGATCTCAATGATCGAATTCAAAAACGAAAGAAGCGCATTGCAGGCAACAAAGCGGAAGGTCGTATTACCGCTACCGACCACAATTGGGGCTTTGCCGTCATTGACGTGCCAGATAATATGGCTGTAGATAACACGTCCAAGCTGATTGTTAAAAGAGGTGCCACGTTCATCGGTAAGCTCAGCATTAATGCTATTGAGGGTAAGCGTGTAATAGCAGACATCGACTACCCAAGCATGACGGCAGGGATGGTGGTGCAGCCAGGTGATGCGGTTATTCTGGCAAAACCAATAACCAATTAAACAGCCGATTTCTATCGAATGAACCTTTGCTGAAGGTTCTTGAGAATATCCTGAAGTTCCTTGGCTTCATTCATCAGGGCGACCATTTGCTCAGGCCCTAGATCAGGTTGGCGTAGTCTTGCGCGCACTGCGGCCTCCTTATTTTGAAAATGGGTGCTTACCAGCATGGCCGTTGTTTCTTCAGCGGCACGAACAGGGCTCTTAGGGGTATCTCCAGTGAGGGTGTTGCGCAGAGCTTGCTGGTCATCAGGCTTTAGGGAGGTGAGATAGGTCTGAATCGCGGCAGCACTATTGGGGTTGGGTAGTTTAGCAAGAATATCACGCAAGATCGAGCCTCCAGAGAGAGAGCTTAAAGGGTCAACAATGGTTTCAAGTTGCTCGCCAAGCCAATCCTGTGCATCTTGAGAGGTTAAGGCCAAGTGGCAAAGGTAGGCAATAGATCCGTTCATGGGAGTAGCTTGCACCTTTGGAGTCATTGACATGTCCGATTTGTTGTCTGCAGATGCTTGCCTTTGCTCGAAGACCTTGCCGCGAGCCCGTTGCTTTTCTGCCTCTACGACACTTCCACGCATTTCCTCTGCACCAATACCAAGCCTCGTTGCCACCTGATTGATGAGGCCATCTTTGCTGAGTTTATCTCCAACATGGGCAATGAGGTTAGCAAGTTCCTTGGCCAGAGCCGTTCGCTCACGTACAGAAGATAAATCTCGGGTTGAGGCTTCGTGATCTAATTTGACGATGAAGTATTCGCGGGAATTTTTGACCAGTGTTTTGAAAGCATCTGCTCCATCGCGCTTAATCATTGAATCAGGGTCATCTCCCTGGGGCATGATCACCATACGGATATGCATGCCTTCAGGAGCTAGAATAGAAAAGGCTTTATCAGCTGCCTTAAATCCTGCGGCATCGGCATCAAAACAAATTACCACATCGCTTGTGTAACGTTTGAGCAGGCGGGCGTGATCTGGTGTGCATGCCGTGCCCAGAGTGGCAATAGCGCTACCGATACCACTCTCATGGCAGGCGATGACATCAATTTGTCCCTCACACAATAAAGCGTATTTATCTTTGGTCATCTGGCGCCGCGCTTTATCGGGAGCGAAAAACACTTTTGATTTTTTGAAAAGCTGAGTTTCTGGGGAGTTGATGTACTTGCCACTATTAGGATCCTCACGAAGTTGCCTGCCGCTGAAGGCGATGATGTCACCATAATCATTGTGGATAGGAAACATCAGTCGATCACGGAAGCGCACATAGATGCCTGAACGAGCACTATTCTCATTTTTTAGCGCGGCCAGCCCGCTCTCACATAACTCCCGCCCTGTAAAACCTTGTTCACGAGCCCAGTTTAGAAAGGTATTAGGGTTTTCAGGCATCCAGCCAACAACCCACCTCTCTGCCATTCCCTTGCCGTAACCTCTTGATTTTAAGTAATCACGCGCATGTTGAGCATCTGCTGACTCCATCATCTCTTGATGCATGAAACGTGCAGCTTGATTGTGGAGTTCAAGAAGGCGAGACTTCCTCCTTCTGCGTTTATCTGCTTCTGGGTCATAGACGTCCTCTTGGACTGCAACACCAGCCCGATTAGCGAGCTTTTTAATGGCATCGGGGAAGGGGAGGTTTTCGTAAGATATGACAAAGCTAATGGCATTGCCGCCCTCACCACAGCCAAAACAGTGATAGGACTGCCTTGCCGGATTGACCATGAAAGAAGGGGTCTTCTCGTTATGGAAAGGGCAATTTGCTTTGAAGTTGGAGCCGGCACGCTTCAAGGGTAGGTAAGAGCCTACCAAATCCACGATATCGGTGGCGGCAAGTATCTGCTCAATTGTCTCTTCAGGGATGCGACCCATGTACCACTTCTAATTCACAAAAGCCAAATACCAAATACCAAATTGGCTTAGAGTTAAAATAATCTTGGACTAAGTGCATTGTCGCTATTGATTAGGTGCGTGCACAGTCCAGGACAAAGCGAGGGTATGGCTTTCATGAAAGCAGGAGATGGCAATTATATTGTCGGGCTTGGTCCCTTTGAGGAATTTCAAGTAGCACCAGAGAATACCACGGCATTTTATGTCAACGATTTTGCACTGTCTTGTGAGCGACCGTGGAAGGTGCCTGCTGAAATCATGGAGGTTTCTAGCTTGGCAGATATTGGCTATCGTAAAGATGAGCTCGAAATAGTGTGGGATAAACTTGAGGCGGACAGCTTTGCTGGTGTTTTTGCAGAGATCAACGACATGATTGTTAAAGGGGTTATTGAGAAATCAGTACCGGTGGCAACGGAGAGAGGTCAGCTTATCAAGGGGGATGGAGATACGCTGCTTGCTGGAATGCAAAATTTAGGCGCGCCCTTTTACAGTTATGGTTGGAGTCGTGATGGAAGCGGCTTTTGCGGTGCGACTCCTGAGTTGCTCTTTGTGCAAGATGGACGATCGCTCAAAACGATGGCTTTAGCGGGAACTGCAAAGGCAGATGAGCGCGCAGTCTTTGCTGTGGATGGTAAAGAGATACGAGAACATGAATTCGTGGCACAGACCATGGTGGCTAAACTATCAGATATTGGCACGGTTGAGCGCAGTGATAGGACCATCCTCGATTTAGGCCAGTTAGTGCATTTTCACACTCCCATTAATGTGGAGCTGTTTGCTGAGAGGGGTGTTGATGAACTCATTAAAAGGCTGCACCCGACCCCTGCATTAGGGCCTTTGCCGCGCACTCAAGAGACCTTGGATCTACTTTCAAGTTGGCGAAACCGCTTGGATTGTCCGCCTTGTTTTGGTGCCCCGTTCGGCCTTCTCAAAGATGGGGTTTTTACTTCACTGGTAGCCATTAGAGGCATTCACTGGCAGGGCAGCGATGTTGCTGTGCCCTCTGGCTGCGGTGTTATCGAAGCATCCCGCCTGGTCAATGAGTGGCGCGAACTCAGATTGAAGCGTGAGGCTGTCAGATCTGTTATGGGGTTCTAAGCACCGAGTGTCTCAGGAAATTTAGCTTTCCATACCTGAAGCGCTTCCTTGATCTGATCTGCCTCACGTGTGGGTGAAAGTTCCCATACCAATGGTAGTTTGGGATCTACGTGTCGAAGCAGCTTCTCGAAATTAAGTTCGCCAGTGAGCGGAACACGGTGGTCGCGATCTGGCCAGTAGACGTCGTGGACATGGCAGCCAATAAGATAGGGTGCCATTTTTTCTAGCCATTGATCATGATCTAAAAATCCGAGGTTGTGTTTTAGTTGGACGTGCCCGAAGTCATGCCAATAACCGACCCAAGGATTGTCTTTGAAGTGTTCCTGTAGGCGAACCATTTCCGATTCGCTGGGGACATCTTCATATCGGCTGCGCGATTCGACCGCTAGTGGAATTTTGAGTTCCGCGGCTTTTTCAGAGAGTTGTTCCAGCGCCTCAATGGCTCGCTGATAATAGAGTGGGGCTATTTTCTCACGCTTCTGAACAAATTTCAGCTTATGCTTGGCAAAGCTGCGCTCCAGTTGATGGCCATCTTTAAGCATGCGGGTAAGCCGCTTGGTCCACTTCTTAGAAGGCATCGGTACAGACCCCATATGCATCACCACATACTTGGCATCGAATTCAGCGGCCAGCTCCAAGGTGCGCAGTGTCATCTCCATGGCACGAGTGCGCTCGTAGGGACGGTGTGAGCTAAACTCATAAGCATCTGGCGCGTCGATCATGACCTCGACAGGAGAGGGGAAATAGTTGTGAACTCCCGAGCAGCGAAACTTACCCTGTTGGTATGCCTTCTGAATACCAGGCAATTTACTGATCGTCATGCCATGACTCAGCTCAATATCCTCGAAGCCGAGACTGACTATTTCGTCAATCATTTCATCACCTTCCGAGTGGCGTGAATTATTCCAACAGCTTGAAAAAGATAGCATCGTAAATAGGGTGCGTGATAATCGTCAAAAAGAACTAGATCTTAGTTTAGGGAAGTCGCCAGCTTTTTTTTAAACGTTGATACTCTAATTGAGGAAGTAGCACATAGACGGGCCTTTGACCTGGGTCGATACCTGCGATCAGCTTTGCCAACATGGTCTTTGGCATAGTAGTGCATCCGGCTGTTGCTCTGTCACCGTCATCTCGCCAGATGTGAAAAAAAATCGCTGAGCCTCGTCCTGGAATAGGTTCGCCTCCGAGTATGGCATCGTTGTGCCCTATATAGAGTTTGAGTGAGTGGGCATCATCATGTTGTCTCATCTGTGTCTTTTGCTGCCATGTCGTTTTGGGCGGGCTATCGATGATCAGGTGCTTGTTGTAATGAGGTGATGTTTGATCCTCAACCCAGAGGTCTTTGGGTGTAATTTGGCGGTAGGGTAACTTCTGATGGTGGGTGATTTCTGGTGCATATCCATAAGCACCGCCAATTTTAAAAATCCCTGCTGGTGCACGATTATCACCCTCGATTTTGATGGGTGCTGATGACTTGATGGTGGGGTGAAGGCCACGTCCCCAAGCAAGTCCGTTTTTTCCCAATCGTGCCTGCCATGTATTAACTGCTACTTCCCAAGTCTTCCCTCTTTTCTCATATAGGGTGAGGGAGGCATGTGAGGAGTTCCATCCATTTGAGGTGCCAACAACTACTTGGGTGCAGTCTGTGGGTATCTGGGCATTAGCCCATGTCACTGAAAGCAATATGAAAATCAAAGTTTTCATATGTATTGTTCGGCAAGTTCCTGACAACCTTTGATATCTAGTTTGCCCGAGGCCAATATAGGGATTTGATCCGTTGGAATAAATATTTTTGGGCACCAGAGGCTGGGCAAACCTGCGTCCATGAGTTTGTAGCGAAGATCAATGCATTCTTGCTGGAATGTTTCTCCGCAGACGGTTGTAAGTAAGGCGATCGCCTCGCCCTTTTGCACATCGGGGATGCCGACAACGGCAATGCGACGCTCGGTCTCATGATCTAAATCTAGAAGCTTGATGATTGCGGCTTCGATGGTTTCGTGGGGAACCATTTCACCTCCTATTTTGGAGAAGCGCGAGAGACGTCCTTCAATAAACAAAAAGCCGTCCTCGTCAACACGGCCGATATCACCCGTGTTGAACCAGCCGTCAGAGATCACATCATTAGTCTTTTTTTGGTTATCAAGGTATCCGGGGAAAACGTTGGCACCACGCAACCATATGGTTCCTTGAGTATCAATGGGGCATGGTTTTCCAGTAGCGGGATCCGTCATTTTGACAGCAATCCCCGGTAGGAATTTACCGACAGAACCACTGCGATTAGTGCTGATAATAGGAGCATCACCTTCGCTTGCAGGGTCAGGCAGATTGACATTGGTAGCAGGGGATGTCTCTGTTAACCCATATCCTTCCATGGGTAGGATGCCAAATTTTTCTTGGAATGATTCGGCGAGCGATTGAGGGAGTTTTTCGGCCCCCGTAATCACGTAGTCGAGTGACTGGAGTTGATTGGGCTTAACGCGGCGCATGTAACCGCGCAAGAATGTGGGAGTGGAAAGCAACAAATTGGCACTGTGCATACCGATCAGTTCAGCGAGGCGTTTTGTTTCAAGTGGGTTTGGATAGGTGATCAGATTAATGCCTTCAATGCAGGGGTACCATAATGTGACAGTGCTTCCAAAGGAATGGAATAGCGGCAGGCAGCCAAGAATTTTGGCCTGATGGCGCAGTTGGATTTTGCAGCCAAATTGGCAGACATTGGCAAGTACGTTGCGGTGCGTGAGCGGCACGCCCTTGGGCTCTCCGGATGATCCCGATGTGAATAGAAGAATGGCTTCGTCATCACCTTGCAGGTCCGAGAGACCGAGGATTTTGATGAGTATAGTGGTAGGCAGGATCTTGCTCAGGATGATCCAGCGAATGATCTTTTTCTTGATGGTAGGTAGAACACGTTCAATAAAAATGAGGTCACGGTTAGGTGGCCACGGAAAGGATGGAGCCTTACGAACGAAGGGGTCAGCAGTGATGAATTTATCCACTCCGGACTGACGGATGGATGAATGGATAGCACTTTGACTGGAGGTGAAGTTGATGTTGACCGGTATTTTACCGGCAAAGACAACAGCGAGGTTCGCTATCATGCCACCTTTTCCCGGAGGGAGGAGGATGCCAACACGCCTCTTTTTAGTTTGTTTTTTAATGACTCCAGCTAATGCAATCGCCGCCCCAAGTAGTTTGTCGAAGCTGGTAGCCGAGTCGTCTGTGCCATCATAGAGAGTGGTGCTAGAGCCGTGTTTCTTAATGCCATTGAGTATAGCCACCGGAAGGGAGTCATTGAGAAATGCTCGGGCAGAGAACCACACCTCATCAGCAGCATGAACGGCTTCTTGCCATGCTGCTACCGAGACGGCATGGGCAGGTATGAGCGGGGCAAACGAAAAGATGTTTGAGGGTAGCCTGTTGAGGTTCTCGGGAGAGTATGCAAGCTCGGTTGGTTTAGCCACGGCTAGCGGCAGAACAGGAAGTCCAAATGCACAGAGCTGTCTGAGATTTTTTGCAAGTAGATGTCGGCATTCGCCCTCACGTACGCTGACAAGCCCACTAAGATAGACGATCAGCTGGCCTTCTTGCAGATTTTTTGCCAGTGTTTTACCAATGATCTCCGGGGCCTCATCGTCCGCAGAGAAGGCAACAGCTTTAATTCCGTCCTGTTCCAGATAGCTGCGCACCGAGTCATCGAGAACAATATTTTCCTCGCATAGCCATGTGATATTGCGGCCGGCAAAGATTTGCTCGAGCAGTAGCATTTGGTTGAAATCCAGGCGACCAGGGATAACAAGAGCTC
>Ga0213868_10004204_pt1 | contig 13178 bp, 6 predicted proteins | sample PICome_9_FD_160087 | JGI IMG/M metagenome (GOLD analysis project Ga0213868, IMG submission 160087) | Coastal seawater microbial communities near Pivers Island, North Carolina, United States - PICO127 | ecosystem: Environmental > Aquatic > Marine > Coastal | place: USA: North Carolina | collected...
AGGGATATAGACTACTTAAAAACTACGAGTACATGAGTCGTCGTAGAGCGGTCGACGTCCATACAGGAGTTGGGGTGATAGGTGAGAGTTAGTACTAAATACCTTCAAGCCTTCAAGTTTCAAGTGTCAAATAGAACATAAGATCATCTGATCCTCGCTGTTATGTACTCTGTAGCTACTAGACAGAGCCACCTTCCTAAAGAAAGTTGAAAACGCATTCTTATTTCGATACAATGTCAGAGATAGCGGATAATAAAGGTGCTGGAGTCACATCAAATCCTGCTTCCTCTCAGCCTTTGCAAACTACCACTTTAAGAAACGACGCGACTGGCGTAGCTATTCTTTTATCCAACCATGATACATTTGGTTTCTCTGAAAGGTTCGTTTCTGAATATCCTTTTGTTTATAATCATCATAAAGTTTATATGATCTGTTAGTTTCAATGTGTTCTAAAATACAATAAATAGATCTCACTGATGGGTTTCATTTTTTTATACAAAATACCTACTTACAACTTACCCTGTATTATATAATTAAAATCTTCAGAGCTTGTTATCATTTTGAATTGATGGAGACATTGACACAAACTCCCATCAACAGAGAAGCTTATAATCACACATTGTCACGTATTCAATCCTTGGACAGTATTCAAGATCCATCTGACCACAGTAGTAATGAGGATGGCCACCCTCCTTCTAACGGAAATACCATCACAAATGATACACCCGCATCGGATGATCATAATCCTAACAATCTCAATGCAATCGCATCCTTTCCTCCACCAAAAATAATATCATGTGGTGTCATCTCACTCTTAGAATGTGTCACACCCGAATCTATGAAATTCATCAAAAAGCGAAAAAGACTCAATAAAAGAATCAACGAATTTAATAAAACAGCAGTACAGACAAAGCAGAAGTTTCTACAAGACGGAAAAGACTATTGTCATCAACCACCACGATTGCCATGTAGTATATCCTTCAATACAAGAGTCATGTTTGCCTATGAATTGACAAGAATGGTGCTGTGTATTGATGCTTCTCCAACTCTGACTTCTACCTTTGGTAACTTGGGGAATATCAGTGATGGAGCCATTATGCCCATGGATAGGATACATGACATGGTGAAAAAATATTTCACAGGATTGATACAACCGATTGATGGAGGTTTCATTGTTATAAATCAAAATGAATCCTCTTCGTCTACAGATATGCAAAAATGGATACCTGAATTAGCAGTGACTGTCATGGCTTGTTTTCCAATAGCCATGTGTACTGATGAAAATAAAATGGTTCATGTTCTAGTATCGGATTATCGAGTTAAAGATGAAGAATCTGCAAATAACATTGCAGATAAAATATCCGATTGGGTATCGGTCGAAATTGAAAGCGAAATAGCATCCAGAGTGGGAAAAGTCGGGGGTCGTTTGGATTGTTCCGCTTCATCATTGCGACATATGATTGATGCGTGTGACGTAGCCCTGGCCAACCTCCCATCGGAAGGTCGACCATGTATTGTGCTCGCTACTGACTGTAGATCCGTACATTGTGATGGCATTTTGGATTTGGTAAAAGACCGGTGCTTAAAAGATACTCCTATCAACGTACTTGATTTATCTAATGGTTTTTCGCACAGAACTGGAAACGCAAATGTGGATCGAAAGTCATCCAAACTTTCGCGTTCTCTGACCGATGATCCGGATGGTCCTTCTTCGTTCTCTCTTATAATGCCAGATGATAGTGAAGCGCTGTATAATGCCTGTAAATGTACTCATGGGTATTTTTTAGATACAAATCGTTTATCAGAAGCAGTGGAAACCAAAGCAGGAAGTGTTCTGGGACAGTCAACGTTTCACAATGATGTTTATTTTTCCGCAAAGAAACGAACGTTGCGACCTAATGCTTTGCAGTGGCACACTGTATTTTCGTTATCACCGTGTTGTCCTCTTTTGCATGGTCAGTGGGGAAGGATGCCCGCCCCCATTTACATGCAAAAACGTCGCCAGCTTGTCAGCAAGCAAATGATGACGAGTAGAACAAAAATCAAGGATTATCATCTATCCACAGTACGTGTGAAAGGACTTTTGATTATGCGAATTATGGATGGGTTTCGACCAAAAAGATATGGTACGAACTCTCAAGACGATGACAAAGTTTCTATTCAGTTTGCTCTTAATTTGGAGCTAGGCACCGTCATACACTACGAGCTCTTATTTGTTTCAAGTTTAGATCATAATGCAATGGTAGGCAGTGCGCACATAAAAATATCTGTGTCTGGGGAGCCCTCAGTCATACAAATCATTAAAGACGAATGCGAAAATGCTTCAAGTTTGTCGGACAAACGGTCGAAAAATGGAAGTCTGAAAGAAAAGGCTTGTTCTAAAATTGCTGATTTCATCCTATTCATCATTAATGAGGATTTTCAAGAGTCCAGTATCTGCTCTCTTGATTGGAACAAAAAAATGACAAGGACTTCAGATTTTATCATTAGTTTATCCCGGTTGGATGCATATCAGCTATATCGACACTTTCGCTTGGAAAGTTTTGAGGTTGTTGGGTTGATTGATCTATCAGGAGAAAAGCAGAGTCAATGTATTTACTTGCGAAATCAAATTATCGATGCAGTAGCTGAATGGTCCACCGTTACTCTCTCCAGTGGCCGTATTTATTTGAAGCAACTCCCAACCATCACTAATGGTGGGGATTTGACAAATTATTGTCTGATCGAAGTCAAATTGTCAATATTGTCCAATATGTATATTATTGATGTTCATTTCTTTGAGCAAATAGATGTTAACTTGAGGATGCTAATTTCCAAAGAAATAAAGGATATGATTCGATCTAAGAACGGAGCATTTCTTATTGCATTCCAGCCTTTGAATGACAGAGTCTTGAGTAGTTTACCGTGGGATCCTCTCGTCTCACGTAGCATAACCCAACAAGCATCGTGGATCTTCCGCGAACAAGACGAATGGGATCTTCAACGAGAGCCGGATTTATTCAATTTGATCGCTAAGCGACGTTGTCACTTCGACAAATTCATTCCTCTTTATCTTGATGATAAGCACACAATTCTGGTGAAATTCAACACACATGCGCGTAATAGTCCATCTCTCATCCAATATAATCTGTTTATGCTCAATGATAGAGAACGCGCTTCTATTCTCATGGAGCTCGATCCGGGTACTTTTCTGTTAACCCTCGCACCCCAATTTGAACAAAACTGTACGTCGTTTTTCTCTTTGTATAGTTCACAGGTAAGGGAAAGAGATGAAAAATGTGCAAGGGTACTCCAAAGCAGAAGGAATCTATTGAATATCCTAGAATGCAAAGAAGATTCTATTGAGAGCACATACGTAAGCGACTTAGATAGACTTCTTCTATACGCTTCTAAGACAACACAGAAACTCCGCTTTTTTCATCCAGCATTCAAAGAAGCGAACTCGGCTTTGGAAAAACTTACCGTCGAATTTGTTACGTCGAACATATTACCAGCTAATGTTTGCTCCATAGACATAGATGAAAACCGGGTGATTTTTAATATGCCACTTGGAAAATGGTTTTTGGTGAAGTATGATAGTGATACTTTGAGTATTCTTCATTTCCCGATTATGGATTTGGAAGGCAAAGATGTTCATGCCGATGAACAATACCGAGAATTGACGTTATTTACCGTTGCATTTTCGGCATTGTACTATTACAATATTGAGTTAGAAGAAAGTTTTAAGGAAGCTCCAGATTCAGGTTTCATAACATCATTTCTTCGAGGAATAGTAACTGCCCATAAGTATCACTATGCATATGCAATGTATCTTGCATTGCGAAATTTACCTGGCGATTCAGATATATCTGTTCGTAGTGACGACTTTGACGAAGTAGTATCATGCTGCATTGAAGAAAGCATAATTGACGATTTACAGATAAAAAATCGATTTGATGAGAATAATGTGTCGAAGCTGGTCGCTCTTTTTCGGCGTGACTTCACCCCGGTGCCTGGAGCCTCTCCATACATGTACTTCCATGGCGATGAAAGCAGAGTTGTAGCCGAGTATAGACAAGATAATGAATATAGTATCAGTGGTGCTAGTAGTGTGTGGAATGAAGCTAGTGCAGATGAGGACTCTGAATTTGGGGAAGACGAATTTTCTAACGATATCGACGAATCCGATGTCGCTTTGCAGTTCTATGATAGTGTCCTCAAAAATCGAGCACCAATTTTTATATTTTTTACCATAAATAACGTGCCTATGTCTCTATCAGATATTGAAGCTGTTATGGAACCTTTCACTTTAAGTGTTTTCATCGCAATCTTCGATGTCGATAAGAGTAATTCTGAGCTTCAGCTGGCAGTAGCATCAATGTTGAAATGTCAACTTCGGTCTTACATAGCCGAACAGACGCTAGAAGAGCTGTTGCAAGTTGCCAAAAAACGCGGACTTAAAGGCGTGATACCCCAAAGAGTACAGCGTTGTTTGTCGGAGTCTAATAACATCGCAGTCATTGAAATACCTCTACAGTTTTATATACCTCAAACGCAAAGCATAATTGACGCTTCGACTTCGACTGGATTTGAGAGCTTCTTTTTTCAGTGCTACAATTTACTTACCGATCATTTATTGAAACATACCGAATTAAATCTCATACAAACGAAACAGGGGGAATTGTTCTCTTTGGATATGGAAAATCATGGATGGTGTATGATCAATATTCAAAATGGTGGTCCTTTAATTGTGCAAGTTTTTCATCAGGGTGGAATGAAAATGGCAGAGGCAGTTTCATTACGTGTCATGACTTTAATTCAAAACGTTTGCTATGAAGTGAACCAGTTTCTATTGCTTGATGATATGCAAAGAACTCGTCATGCAAACGATTTACTTATTGTTGGAGAGGGAATTCTTTCGTCTGAATCGTCAGTCTCGTCGTTGTTAGATTTGTCTACGAGTACATACCCGCCAGGATATTTTCAATGCAGCATTGTGCACGAGGTCTTCTTTCCTCTAAACAAACATTGCTCTCCGAATAAAGCTTTAGTTTTGGTGAAAGACTCAATTTTCCACGCGTTTGCTGTCTTGAACAGGCTTGACGTTTTCGTCTACAAAGATGAGGACAGTAATGTATTCTATATGCGATTATCACTGATCAAAACGAATGATGAAACTTGCATCAATTTGAGTGTTTATGGCATTAAGAACCCAGGAGTATCTATCACGAAGCAACTTCATCAAATCATTCAGAAAAAACTGCTTTCAATGGCTGTCGAGAGTATTTCATTGTCTCTTGCAAAGAGTAACCGTTTCAAGTTATCATCAGATGATATCAATTTTGTCACTTCATTTCAGAGTACATGGCTTCAATTAGATGAAGGAGGAGACATTCGATCTACAACACGTAGTGATGAACGTTTTTTCGCTGTCCCCTCGTTTGTTTTTGATCCGATCATGATGCTCTTATATTTCCGTCAGAACATCTCAGGATCCTCATTTTTCAATATCTGGCATCAAGAGAGAATGAGCGGTATCGGTCTTGACGAAAATGACAATTTGACCGACTCCGAAGTACCAGGTAGACACTACGTGTTTGATCGACGTGATTTTTCTTTGTACTACAATGCAACAAGATTTCAACTAGACCCACAGTATCAAGCTATCTCAACATTGACAAAGAAGGGAGAAGAATACGCTCGGAAAGCTGGAACTGGAATCGCTCTCGTCGAATTCAGACTTTTAGATAGAAGCAAACCGCTAAACGAATCAGAAATTCACGATAAATATGTCAATCGTACATCCTCAATGAAGTTCTCTGTGCCGACTAACTTGATGGATCTGAAATTAAGACGTTTATTTCCCGAAGAAATTTATTTAGGTGCTGATCATTTAGGTGATGCATTTTGTATCGGGGTGAAGATTCATAACACTACTTTGGATGAAGAAGCAATATATGATTGGATAGGTGAGTTACAGTTGATGTATCATGGTACCTACTCTGCTTTGAACCAATCTGACAATTTGTTTAATTCTTTCACATAAAACAAAGAATTGACTTTGAATCAAGCTGCTGTGTCGTGGTGTTTAGAACGTCATCTTGAGACCACTCGGCTTGGTCTATCACAAGCCAAACTTTGTAATCTCAATCGTTTAAGTCCAGGATTGGCCTCTCTCGGAAGCATTTTAGAAGCAAACAAAGACCTACCCCACCCTGGTGTAAAAGGAGTTGATTTTAATTTCTCCATCAATGGCCCGGATCTTGCTGGGATGACATTCAAATGTCTCGAGAGAGCTATTTTGCCGATTTTGTTCGACCATAAGAAAATTACAATTAAAGATGTTCGTGATCTATCTAATGTTCGTATCGCCCACAATAGTTTACAATCGGTTCATTTAAAAGATGGCGAGCCAGTTCAAGTAATTGATTATCTTTCAGGGGGCAATATATGGGATAGAGAACTTGACTCTCCACAGTATGTTTCTGCGTATGGACTAAATGCTGAAACCGAATTCACGGCTCGTCATTTTCACGATGAAGGTGCTGCAAATGGAGCCATGCCTTCCTCGTCATCTTTGCTCTTCAAGACGATCTCGGTGAATGATTACCTTTCTGTCTCAAATTTGCTGTCTAATTCTCTCCGGAACATTTTGAAAACCGACCCATATATTCTTTTGCGACGCGTTGCCTTTCTAGTATCTGTTCGAAGAGAAGGATTTTCAGTCCTTTTCTACAATTGGAACCCCCAATCAGTTGAGTTAGTTAAATCCAAACTCATTGAAATATATCAGGAATACGATATGCAGAGGAAGACCAAGTTTGAAGCAGTTCAGTTCAAGTCACTCATAAAATATGAGAGTAATGCACAGAGCTTGCAATCGTCAAGGAGTTCCATCAATCCAAAACAAACAAGAATACAGTCAACACGGTCAAGGACAGTCTCGAAATCTAATTTCAGTACCCCAATATCAGTAATAAGTGAAGAAAAGTCAACGAGAAGTGACAAGGATACAAAAAGAAGCTCAATTCTGATGCCCACTATCGTCGGAAAGTCCATCCAAGGCTCCGCTCAACAAGCCTTGCTTGCATCTAGAGCTCGAGCTAGAGTAACACCAAAAGTATCATCAAAAAAGAGTGCTAAAGACGTTCCATCCAGCTCAAAATCTGCAGTAAAAGCTAGAGATGCAAATGCTCAAGATACTGAAGAGATTATTTATTTTCCTCCAACTATGCGAAAAGAATTTTTAGCTTTACAAACGTTTATAGCAACGAAATCTCTACGGCTACAGATGTGCTCAGCCATGTCTCAACATTTGTATAGCAGCTGGTTTCTACAGCTAGAGGGGAAGGAACTCCCATTTCGATCTGTAGAGACTATCCTTGGTCATTCAGTTTCTATCAGTACAAAAGTATTTCCTATCTCGCCATTGGCAACTTCGAATCCCGTTCCTTTTTTTCTGTATTTCTTGGCGTCGTCGTTTCCACGTTTTCGTGATTCTGCTGTTATGACGCTTTCCAAGAACTTCGTATGGAACAATAAACAGGTTACTGGAGATGTTGATCGTCCAGTTTTATTCGCGATGAAAAAGATATGGGATAAAAGAGGCCGAAATATGTATCTTATCCATGAAATTTCAATGGTCCGTGTTCGACGTATTGGAAGAATCATGAAAATAGGGTCCTGTAGATCCTGGATTCTGATGGGCAGTTCTGATGGTGGAATTGTGAAGAGTATTATCAACAATGATGCGTATTATAATTCTCAGCACAAGAGATATGACATGAAAAAGCGAAAGAAAGACGCTCTTCGAATTCAGAGGTACGGCATGAAGTGCTCTGAGATACTTCAACCAAGCTTGTTATCGTTCATGTTTTCCCTAAATTTATTGAGAAGAGCTGCGATGGGTAATCCGGATCAAGATAACCCAGTATCGCCACCAGCTTTACTACGAGAGGTCATGTCGATCTTTCCTTCCTCTATTCAAGCGAATTCTGTTGTCGGGTGCTGGTACAGATTAATTCATCGGATAGTGCCATGCTCGCTTGATGGGACTGATTTCAAATCGGTACATGACTTAATGGATTATACCAGGTCCAGAGATGATGTTTATGGCATTATAGATTGTACTACTTCAGAAATATGCATATCTGGGAATGTGGAATGCGAGATAAAAGACAGTAAGTTATTTATGCTTTGAATATTACTGACTTTCAAGAGTTGAAATCTTACCTTAAAAACTTGTCATAGCAAACTATTTTGTTTGTGCCAAGCCAGATTTCCCTGAATATCTAGAAATTTATGCATTGTGTTGCACAAGGGGAGATACTATAGACCGCTTTGTGTTTGAAGAAGGGAATCCTTATGCTCGAACACTTTTAACTCAAATCTTAAACCTTGCGGAAAGAGAGATAAAGCGTGTGTTCACTCAAGCTTGTAAAGACAAAATACGAGAAAGGTTATGGGTGAAATATTCTGCCCCATCGTCCAATATTGACATAGCAGAATTGAATAGGCTTCGAAAAGTCTCAATTGCAAAACCATTGACTGCATTGGATCCAAGATTGCATGATATTCTAAGAAACGAGTGCAGAGAATTGGAACTATCCATGTCAGACTTAGTGACCTACCTCAAAAGAAGCTCAATTGTGCTGCACCAGTTTCAAGCTATGGACCCCGTAAGCTCAAACACACTACATGTTATTTGCATGGATGAAAAAAACATTCTTGTCTACATCGAACTTGATACTGAGAATCATCTAGTAAGCTTTGATTTCGTTACCAATGTGGGAGCCAGAGCAGATACCGAAGAACTGCATAAGAGAATGCAGGATGCAGTAGAAAGTTTTACTGCATCGATTTTAGATTGGATCTGGCAACAACGTTAAGCACTTGATACCTACTAATAATTAAGAGTAAAATCGCAATGTTAGTCAAGATCAAGTATCGCTGCTTGTATGATCTTGAGGTTCACTGCCATATAACGCATACATTTTGTCCACTTAGCAGGATTATCTCCATTGTATGCTATTTCTATGCCCGCCACTTTGATATCACCTAACCTATTTCCATCAAAATTAGAACTGGTTTCGATTGGAAATGGCAAAGAAAACGTTGAAGATCTACTTTTCATTTCTTGGGCAACTTCCAATATGCAAAAACCTAATATGTTGATCGATGTATTCCAATTGCGCCTAGCAAAAAACTGAAAGGTGGAAGGTTGATAGAAAAGGTCCCATTGTTGATTTGACTGTCGAGATGAAATCTTAGTTGTGCTTCCTCTGGGGATGAGTAAGAATTTGGATCGGTGGATAATCTGTAATTTGATTTGAAACGTTTGGACCAGTAATGCCAACATTCCAATAGCAGCATTAATCTCATGCCACGGTACATTTTGTTCACTCTCTGCTGTCGAATTGCCCGTATGATTTACCATGGGCGGAGAAGTACACATGGCCAGACGAAGGCCGTTGACTGTTGCATAGTAACCACGATGTGAAATATAAACCACATCCGAAAGAACATCAATCTCAGATAACTTAAGGATTCTTTCTTCAAGTGAAGCCTTTTTCTGGATCAACTGATCATATTGATCGATCTGCATTTCCTTCTGGAGTGTAACTTGATTGTATCGGTGTATCCATGCTTCTGTAAGTTCTTCTAATCGTTTATTTTGCTTTGAAATGTTATCCCTTTTCGATTTTAATTGGGATATCCTACGAATCAATTCTTCTTTAACCGCCTGCTTCTCTGATAAGCCGTCATCTATCTGGGTTTGATTTTCAACGTATTCCATTTCGATGGTACATGTATCTATAGATAGAATATATACTTTCTTTCTTACAGAGTTGTAAGGTAGGCTACAGGCTACAGGCTACAGGCTAGCAGATAAAATTTTATAACCAATGACCAGGTTAGTAACCCTAACCCTCCGAACCTCCAAATTGAAAAGAATTATTCGATATATCATTCACACAACACTTGATTGGAGATTGCTATTTTTGTTTGTTTGTTTGTTTGATTGTTTTTGTTTGATCATAGATTTCTTTAGATATTCATAGAGAGATATGTCTGAAGCTCACTCGAAAACCAAAAAGAGACTCAGACGAGATGTTCATTGGAATACGGAGAAAGATGAAAAATGTCACAAGAAGAACTCAAACGAAGAAACGTCGACGCTGAACACAATTGAATTAGAAAAATGTAGCAAGAACTCTAAAGACGGAATCACAAAAGATGATTCTCTCTTTCTCATTCTTCCATTTGAACTGAAAAAGATTTGTTTCAGCTTTCTGAAGGATGATGAATACATATTGATTGCTCCGGTGTCAAAAATGTTTTGTGATTTGTACCAGGATATATTTAAAAGCACCAAGACATCCTGCACAGCTGCAATCGGTTCTTTTTCTTGTGCAAGATATTGCATAATGCAAGCTCGAGTCTTTAGTAATGTATCACGTTCTTCTGATATCTGTGATGACGACAATGATGATAGCGACAGTGATCCAATAGATTGGCAAACGCAAATCATGAGAAGAGCTGTGTCAAAAGGAATGCATGAGATCCTTTACCTTGCTGATGAATTTGGATTACACTTGAATGATATATTGGATAATGAACATCAAATGGAATTAGGGAAACATGGAACTATAGAAATTTTCCAATATTTGAAGCGAAAGAATGTAAACATCAGTGGTTATGTCGGACAAGGTGCAGCCAAAGAGGGACGACTCGATATTTTGAAATGGATGAAAGACGAAGGTTATCAAATGGAAGTTGATGATAGCTATGGGACTCTTTGCTATCAAGCAGCAAAAGGTGGTCATTTGGAAGTCCTTCAATGGGCGATAAAGGAAGGTTATGAGTTTTTCCGTGAAAGGATGGCAGGTTACCATGCAGTTGTAGGTGGGCACTTGGATGTTTTAAAGTGGATGAAAAGTAATGGTTATGGAATTGAAATGGACAAAATGTATGGAAGTCTGTGTTATCAAGCAGCTAAAAATGGGCATTTGCATGTGTTAAAGTGGGGTTTATCGGAAGGATTCACGTTGAACAAGCGAATATGTGCTGAAGCAGCCGCGTTTAGTGGCAACGTAGAAGTTTTAGAATTTTGTAAGACCGAGGGGTGTGTTTTTGGAGAGTCTACTGTTTTCAACGCTGTAACGACTGGAAATTTGGATATAGTCAAGTATTGTTTTGAGAATGATTGCCCCAGACATGAAAATCTGTGTATGGCAGCAGCAAAATCAGGAAGCATCGAATGCTTAAAGCTGGTTAGGAGTTATGGAGTTCCTTGGGGGTCGAAGACATGTCATACTGCAGCCAGAGAAGGAAATCTTTCAATTTTGAAATATGCTCATGAAAATGGTTGCCCTTGGGATCCAAAAACTTATGCTGTGGCCAAAAATCGATTCATTTTTCATTCAAAGGGAGGTGATGTACTGAGATACCTAGAAGAGAACAATTGTCCAAGTTAATAATAGTTACTCATAATACAACAATTACTCATTGTTGGATTATCTACTCTCTAGAGAGTCTATTCGAAATAACGCATTTTTTTAGTTTTGTGGTGCAAGTTGCAAGACAGTATTTTGCACCTTTACTTTCGCTTACTGAGACCTCTTTTACGCCCCTGTCAGAACCACTAAAAATAGATGTGTCGATTGATTCATTCATTTTCATTTTCTCTCGATATTTATCTATTTCGGTTCACGCTTAACTCATTCTATCTCCGGCTGCATCTGAAACAGTCTCTTTTGGAAGTATGTCATCAACAACTTCACTATTAGATCCAGGTGATACATTTGCTACCCTCTGCGCTGCTGTCGGTTTAGATAATCGTCTTCGCAAGGGTCTCTCTCGTCTGGGGTACGTCAGACCCACACTAGTCCAATCAAAATGCCTCCCTCTAGCGATAACTTCTGGAAGAGATCTATTGGTTCGTGCAAGGACTGGATCTGGTAAAACATTGGCTTACTCGTTACCTCTTCTGCACAAAATTTTGATCGAAAAGGCTTCAGAAGGAAATCCGATGATGAACGATGGTGGATTTGTTAAGGGTATTATTCTCGTCCCTACTCGTGAATTATGCACTCAAGTATCAAATACTCTCAATAGTCTTATTTACTATTGCGAAGATGATGTTACAATTGCCGCATTGTTCTCTGGTAAAAACTCTAGTGAAACATCCATGAAACAACAAGAAGCTTTACTTCGAGATAGACCTGATATTATTGTATCTACACCTAGTGGATTACTCGCACATATTCAGCGGGATAATAGTTTAATCAAGGATACACTGAAAGATTCTGTGAAAACTTTAGTCGTTGATGAAGCAGATTTAGTGCTTTCATTTGGTTATGCAAATGATGTAACCGAAATCATGAAGTACCTCCCCAAGATTTGTCAAGGGTTCCTCATGTCTGCTACACTATCGCCCGAACTGAATTCATTGAAGAAAGTTGTACTTAATTCACCAGCAATTCTGAAGCTTGAAGAAGATGATCAAGAACTCAATAGTAAAAAGAGAGGTAATTTGACCCAGTTTTATTTAGCACTGCCGAAAAAAGATAAGTTTCTTGTCATTTATGTGTTTTTGAAGCTGGGACTATTGAAAGGAAAAGGATTGTTTTTCGTGAATACAACAGACGGTGGATATCGTCTCAAACTGTTTTTAGAACAATTTCACATTCGGTCTGCTGTTTTAAATGCTGAATTACCTTTAAGGAGTAGACTCAACATTATTGAGCAGTTCAATGTTGGAAATTTCGATTACCTGATTGCCACAGATGAAAGCACCGATACCAGTACTCCGAAGAAGAAAGAAAATGACGACGATGAAGTCCAAGATGATAAAAAGAAGAAGTCAAAAAGAAAGAAGGACGCTGAATATGGAGTTGCCAGGGGTCTTGATTTCCGCGGAGTATCCTTTGTATTGAATGTTGATTTTCCGGTCTCTCCTTCATCATATACACATCGGGTTGGCCGAACAGCTCGTGGAGGTGCCAAAGGTGTTGCATTTTCGTTGGTAGAAATTGATAATTTGGCTCAATTGGATATGCTTGCACAAGTTCAAGAGTCTCAACCCCCTCTTCCTATGGCTAGAAGCAATGGAACCGATGAAAAATTGCAAACTACTGCACCAACAATGACCGAAGACGAATTACCACCTGATTCCATTCCTCAACCCAACGCTTTGG
>Ga0213868_10004208_pt1 | contig 13175 bp, 12 predicted proteins | sample PICome_9_FD_160087 | JGI IMG/M metagenome (GOLD analysis project Ga0213868, IMG submission 160087) | Coastal seawater microbial communities near Pivers Island, North Carolina, United States - PICO127 | ecosystem: Environmental > Aquatic > Marine > Coastal | place: USA: North Carolina...
GAAATGATCGAGGTACAGAGCGGCGAATACCTCGGAGAAGACGACATCGTGCGCTTTGAAGACCGCTACGGGAGAAGCGATCCATAGGGCAGAGCGTTCCGATCACGTCCTTGTCCAAACAGATCGATAAGCTCTCACCCACCGGCATTAGTAGATTTTCTGATAAAGGCAATTCATTCCAGTGAGTGGCTTGAACATGCCCAAACACGTTCAGCCCCATCTCATCTTTCATCGAATCCTTACGACCTGAATGCCAGCAGCTCTCACCCGCAATCTGATCACAGGTGGTGCTGGTTTTCTGGGGTCCCATCTCTGTGACCGCCTGATGGAAGCCGGAGAAGAGGTGATCTGTCTGGACAATTACTTCACAGGCCGAAAGCAGAATATTGCGCATTGGATTGGGAACCCCCGCTTTGAGCAGATCCGTCATGACGTCACCGAGCCAATCAAGCTCGAAGTGGACCGGATCTGGCATCTGGCTTGTCCGGCCTCCCCAGTGCACTACCAGTTCAACCCGGTGAAAACGGCGAAAACTAGCTTTCTGGGCACTTACAACATGCTCGGCCTAGCTCGCCGCGTCGGGGCAAGGCTGCTGTTAGCCAGCACCAGTGAGGTCTATGGCGATCCTGAGGTCCATCCCCAACCCGAGAGTTATCGCGGTTACGTGAATCCAATTGGTATCCGAAGCTGCTACGACGAAGGCAAGCGCATCGCCGAAACGCTTTGCTTCGATTATCAGCGCATGCACGGCTTGGAGATCCGGGTGATGCGGATTTTCAACACCTATGGCCCGCGCATGCTTCCTGATGACGGCCGAGTGGTGAGCAATTTCATCGTTCAGGCTCTGAAAGGAGAACCGCTTACTCTTTATGGCAATGGAAGTCAGACCCGCAGCTTCTGTTTTGTGGATGATCTCATCGAGGGAATGATTCGCTTGATGAATGGAACCCACACCGGACCGATCAACATCGGCAACCCAACGGAATTCACAATCCGGCAGCTGGCAGAGCTGGTGCGAAAGAAGATCAATCCAGAGTTGGAGTTGATCTGCAAGCCGTTGCCCCAAGATGATCCGCTGCAACGGCAGCCCGCCATTGATCTTGCACAGAAGGAGTTGGGCTGGACACCTGCGGTGGCGCTAGAGAAAGGTCTTGAGCCAACGATTGCGTCCTTCAAGGAGTTGCTGCTTTAGGCACGACCATTCCAATCGCTTTCATCTCAAATCTCATCGCGTCTGTCCCTGGTGGAAACGAAGAAATTTGCTGCAATCACTCCACCGTGACGCTCTTGGCCAAATTGCGTGGTTGATCCACATCCAAGCCTCGATAGGCAGCGATGTGATAGCTGAGCAATTGCATCGGCACCACGGTTAGCAGGGGGCTCACCCACTCGCTCACTTCAGGCACGGGCAAGAGCGCATCAAACAACTCCGTATCCGGGCCTTCCGGTGCCACCCCGATCATTTGCGCATCGCGGGCTTTGGCCTCCTGGGCGTTGCTCAGGACCTTCTCAAACACTGGGCCAGGCATCGCAATCGACACCACCGGCACGTGTGAATCGAGCAGGGCGATCGGCCCATGCTTCATCTCCCCAGCTGGATAGCCTTCGGCGTGGATGTAGCTAATTTCCTTGAGCTTGAGGGCACCCTCGAGGGCAATCGGGTAGTTAATTCCGCGCCCCAAGAAGATCACGTCCTGGGTTTCAGCAAAGCGGTGAGCCAGCGCTTCTGAGCCCTTGTCGTGATGCTCCACCAAGCTCTCCAGTTGCTCAGGTAAGGCCCGCAGTTCCTCCAGCAATCCGCTGATTTCAGCCTCGGTGCGATGCCCACGCCTGGCAGCAAAAGCAACCGCCAGGCCATAGAAAGCCAACAACTGACCCAGAAAGGTTTTGGTGGCCGCCACCCCCACCTCGATCCCGGCGCCGATATCAAGGATGTAGGGCACCTGCCGGGCCAAGGAGCTCTCGGAGCGATTGGTCACGCCAAGCTGCTTTGGTGCATAACCAGGCCGGCCATGCGCCTGCCGGCGCTTGGCATCCATGCTGAGCGCCGCCAGCGTGTCGGCCGTTTCACCAGATTGCGTCACCCCAATTGTGAGAGTGTTGGGCGCCAGCGGTGGTGGGGCATAACGAAACTCACTGGCGTAAAACACCGAGGTGGAAAGTCCAGCGAATTGCTCCAGCAAATAGGCCCCCACCAGAGCGGCATGGCGACTGGTGCCGCACGCCAGGATTTGAATCCGATCCACGTCTTCGTAGAACGACTCTTCAAACGGAAGTGCCACCGGATTGCTTACCGGCAGCCCCACCGGCAGATGCCGTTCCACCCAGAGCCTCGCCGTTTCCGGCTGCTCATGGATTTCCTTCAACATGAAGTGGCGGAAATGGCGCTTGTCGGCAATGTGATCCGAACCACTGAGCGTGGTGGGGGTGCGCTGTTGCCGGGCTCCTTCCGCGTCGTAGAGCTCGATTCCAAGCGGACTGAGCAGCGCCACTTCGCCGTCTTGCATGGGAAGAATCGTGCGCGTGAAACCCGCCAATGCAGGCGTGTCACTGGCGCAAAGAAACTCACCTTCCCCAAGGCCAATCAACAGCGGTGCCGCTTTGCGTGCCACCACCAGAGCGCCGGGGGCATCCGCCCACAACACCGCCAAGGCGTAAGCACCTCTAAGCCGGGGCAAAACAGCCTGCACAGCTTTTAAAAGAATCTCACCGTTTCCAGCTCCCTCTCCTGCCCCCATCAACTGCAACTGCGCTGCAATCAGATGGGGAATCACTTCGGTGTCGGTTTCCGACAGAAAGCTCACACCAGCGGCCGTGAGCTCCTCGCGCAGGGCCCGGTGGTTTTCAATGATCCCGTTCTGAACAACCGCAACCCTGCCACTGCCATCACGGTGGGGGTGGGCGTTGTGCTCCTCCGGCTTGCCATGGGTCGCCCAGCGGGTATGGCCGATCCCGCAAAGCCCTGGCGCCCCCTCACTGCCCACACGCACGCTGAGGTTGTTCAGCTTTCCTTTGGCGCGAAGGCAATGCAAATCCTTGCCCTGCAACGTGGCAATGCCCGCGGAGTCGTAACCGCGGTATTCCAACTGCCGAAGTCCTTCCAACAGGAGCGGGGCCGCATCTCGCGAACCGATCACCGCAACGATTCCGCACATACAAAAAAACCCGGCGGTGCCGGGCTGATCTTATGGGTATAAAAGCTGGATTTAGTAGGACAAGCCCATGCTTCGACTGGTCTCATCCCCGAGATAGACCCGAATACTGAGGAAATCGGTAGGGCAGGCGGTCTCACAGCGCTTGCAGCCCACACAATCTTCTGTGCGAGGAGACGAGGCAATTTGGCCGGCCTTGCAGCCGTCCCAAGGCACCATTTCGAGAACGTCCAGGGGACAAGCACGCACACATTGTGTGCAACCGATGCAGGTGTCGTAGATCTTGACGGCGTGGGACATGTGCCCGTTCCGGTGCGGATGACTTGAAATCAAGGTACCCGTCGCGGGTGCCACTGAGCCATTAACGCAGGCACGCCGTCACCGTTGTTAACGCCACGAGGTGACGCATGGGGCAAGCCCGTAAGATGCGGCGTCACGTCTGCACGGCCATGTCCCAGGAATCGATCCTCGAAAAAGTCCGTTCGATCGTTACGGAGCAGCTCAGCGTCGACGCCGGCGAAGTCAAACCTGAGTCCAACTTCCAGAACGATCTGGGAGCTGACTCCCTCGACACCGTCGAGTTGGTGATGGCTCTTGAGGAAGCCTTCGACATCGAAATTCCCGATGAAGCAGCCGAAGGAATTGCCACGGTCGGCGATGCCGTCAAATACATCGAAGACAAGCAAGCCTGAGGATCTGCATGGTGGAGGGTCTCCAGCGCGTCGTGGTCACAGGCCTCGGTGCCGTTACACCGATCGGCAATACCGTCGCTGATTATTGGGAGGGCTTGACCTCCGCAAAGAACGGCGTCGATGCGATCACCTTGTTTGATGCAGCGCAGCACGCCTGTCGCTTCGCTGCTGAAGTCAAGAATTTCGATCCCAGCGGCTTCATTGAGCCCAAAGACGCCAAACGCTGGGATCGTTTCTGCAAGTTCGGCGTGGTGGCGGCTAAGCAGGCCCTCGCCGACTCCGGCCTCACGATCACTCCGGACAATGCCCATCGCATTGGCGTCAGCATCGGCTCAGGGGTGGGCGGGCTGCTCACCATGGAAACCCAAGCTCATGTCTTGAAAGACAAAGCTCCGGGTCGCGTCAGCCCCTTCACGGTGCCGATGATGATCCCGAACATGGCCACAGGTCTGGCTGCGATCGCTCTGGGTGCCAAAGGTCCCAGCTCCGCTGTTGCTACCGCCTGTGCCGCAGGCTCCAATGCCATCGGTGATGCCTTCCAGCTCCTGCAGTTGGGAAAAGCCGACGCCATGATCTGCGGCGGTGCCGAATCAGCGATCACGCCCCTGGGCGTTGCAGGCTTCGCCAGTGCCAAAGCGCTCTCGTTCCGGAACGACGATCCCTCCAGTGCCAGTCGGCCGTTCGACAAAACGAGGGATGGATTCGTAATCGGGGAAGGCTCAGGGATTTTGGTCCTGGAAACCCTTGCCCATGCTGAAGCGCGAGGTGCCACGATTTTGGCCGAAATCGTGGGCTACGGCACCACCTGCGATGCTCACCACATCACCTCGCCCACACCAGGCGGGGTCGGTGGCGCCGCTGCCATACGCCTCGCTCTTGAAGATGGCGGAATCTCAGCTGACAGCGTCGACTACGTCAACGCCCACGGCACGAGCACACCTGCCAACGACAGCAACGAAACCGCAGCAATTAAGAATGCGCTAGGCAGTCATGCCAACGACATTCCGGTGAGTTCCACCAAATCGATGACGGGCCACCTGCTCGGAGGCTCGGGCGGTATCGAAGCTGTGGCCTGTGTGCTAGCCCTGCGCAACGGTGTGGTTCCACCCACCATCAACTACAACAATCCGGACCCCGAATGTGATCTGGATGTTGTGCCGAACACGGCTCGTGAACTAACACTGGGAACAGTGCTGTCCAATTCCTTCGGCTTCGGTGGTCACAACGTCTGCCTCGCCTTCCGACGCATGAGCTAACACCAAGCTCAGCCCAATCCCCCCTCGTCCCCCTTCTCTTCACTCCATGGCCGCCGCAACCGCCTCTCTCGACACGCTCTGCGTCAACAGCATCCGCATGCTGGCCGTTGATGCCGTCAACAAATCCAATAGCGGTCACCCCGGTTTGCCCATGGGCTGCGCACCGATGGGGTACGCCTTATGGGACAAATTCCTCAAGCACCACCCCAAACACCCCGAGTGGTTTAACCGCGATCGGTTTGTGCTCTCAGCAGGCCATGGCTGCATGCTGCAATACGCCCTCCTGCACCTCACCGGCTACGACTCGGTCACCATCGAGGACATCAAGCAATTCCGTCAGTGGGGCTCGAAAACACCAGGTCACCCGGAAACATTTGAGACCCCTGGTATTGAAGTCACCACCGGCCCCCTTGGAGCAGGGATCTCGAATGCCGTGGGACTGGCCATTGCCGAATCACACCTAGGCGCCAAATTCAACAAGGCTGACGCCAAAGTTGTGGACCACTTCACCTACGTGATCATGGGTGATGGCTGCAATCAGGAAGGCGTGGCTTCAGAAGCAGCCTCCCTGGCCGGTCACCTCAAGTTGGGCAAATTGATTGCCCTCTACGACGACAATCACATCACCATCGACGGACGCACCGATGTGTCGTTCACCGAGGACGTTCTCAAGCGTTACGAGGCCTACGGCTGGCACGTACAACACGTAGCCGACGGCGACACCGACGTGAATGCCATTGCCAACGCGATTGAGGCCGCGAAAGCCGTCACCAACAAGCCCTCAATCATCAAGGTGACCACCACCATCGGCTACGGCTCACCCAACAAGAGTGATACAGCCGGTGTCCATGGCGCCCCTCTTGGAGAAGAGGAAGCCGAGCTCACACGCAAACAGCTGGGCTGGACCCATGGGCCCTTCGAAATTCCTCAAGAGGCCTACGACCAGTACCGCCAAGCGGTCGAGCGTGGCGCGTCACAGGAAGCCGAGTGGAATCAAGCCTTGGCGAACTACCGCAGCAAGTACCCCACAGAAGCCGCAGAATTTGAGCGCATGCTGCGCGGTGAGCTCCCCCAGGGTTGGGACAAGAACCTTCCCACTTACACCGCAGACGACAAAGGTCTGGCCACCCGCAAACATTCCCAGATTTGCCTTGGAGCACTGGGAGCCACAATCCCCGAACTTATTGGTGGATCAGCTGACCTCACCCACTCCAACTACACCGACATCGCCGGGGAAACAGGTTCTTATCAGCCCGAAAGCCCTGAAAAGCGCTACCTCCACTTCGGTGTGCGCGAGCATGCCATGGCGGCTGTCCTCAATGGAATCGCCTATCACAACAGTGGCTTGATCCCCTACGGCGGCACCTTCCTGGTGTTTGCCGATTACATGCGTGGCTCCATGCGCTTGTCAGCACTGAGCATGCTGGGTGTGATTTACGTGCTCACCCACGATTCCATCGGCGTGGGCGAAGACGGCCCCACCCACCAGCCGATTGAAACCATCCCATCACTGCGTGCCATGCCAGGAATGCTGGTGTTCCGCCCTGGCGACGGCAATGAAACCAGTGGCGCCTACAAAGTTGCGATCGAGAACCGCAACCGCCCCAGCGCCATGTGCTTAAGCCGCCAAGGAATGGCCAACCAGGCCAACTCGTCGATCGACAAGGTGGCTTTAGGTGGCTACGTCCTTGAAGACTGTGCAGGCACACCCGATCTGATCCTGATCGGAACGGGTACCGAGCTCGATCTCTGCGTCCAAGCCGCCAAACAGCTGACCGCTGATGGCAAAAAAGTGCGCGTGGTCTCGATGCCCTGCGTAGAGCTCTTCGATGAGCAAAGCGATTCCTACAAAGAACAAGTTCTTCCCAACGCCGTTCGCAAGCGGATCGTGGTGGAAGCCGCTGAAACATTCGGCTGGCACCGATTCATTGGTCTCGATGGAGACAGCATCACGATGAATCGTTTCGGCGCCTCCGCTCCAGGCGGCACTTGCATGGAGAAGTTCGGATTCACCGTAGAGAATGTTGTTACGAAGTCAAAGGCTTTATTAGGCTAATACAAAAGAGTTAAATTCAAAAACTAAACTGTGCTTGCTGTCTTCTATTAAGACAGCAAGCACAGTCAAAAAGGCAGCCTTCAGATTTGTACGCAAATGAATAAACTAATTTCCATTGTACTTCCCACGTTCAACGAAAAAGAGAACATTCAACCGATCGTCGCTGAACTCCTCGAGCTCAATAGTGAATATGATTTAGAAATTCTTGTAGTTGACGACGACTCTCCCGATGGAACCGCGGAAGCAGTCAGAAAACTAGCAAGAAAACATAAAAACATACGATTGATTAGAAGAGTAGGGAGAAACGGTTTAGCAAGTGCCATTAAGGAGGGTATTCTGGATGCAACAGGGGACATTGTTATCTCTATGGACTGTGATGGTCAACATGAACCTCAAACAGCTGCAGAAGCTATAAAACATTTAATCCAAGAAAATCTAGAACTTGTGATAGGAAGTCGATTTCATAAAGATGCTATTATCAATGGTCTCACAAGCAACAGAGAGAAAGGGTCTACATATGCAAACAATCTTGCTAGAAGGAGCCTTTCACCTAGATACGCAAATTTAAGCGATTTCATGACCGGTTTTTTTGCATTACGCATAAATGAAAAGACACTAAGAAACGTTCGAGCAGTGGAAGTACATGGATTCAAATTCATATACGAACTTCTTTCAGTAAGTAAAGGCAGCCTTAAAGTAAGTGAAGTACCACTTCATTTTCAGGCCAGAGTAAGTGGTGATTCAAAACTGGATGTCGCAATCTTATGGGACTTCCTAGTCTCTGTAATACACACATTTTGCGCCAGAATAATCCCAAGAAGAGCTATCAGCTTCGGAATAGTTGGAATCAGTGGAGTATTTGTCCAACTTTTTACTTCACAGATATTAACAATCTCAGACAATATTAGCTTTGAAAGCGCCCTACCGATAGCAGTCATTACTGCCGCTTGCTCAAATTACCTGATCAATAATTTCCTGACGTTCAGATCCAATCGATTAAAAGAATGGGAATTAGCCAAAGGGTTACTAAAGTTTTTAATTGTTTCTTCATTGCCTATTGTGGCCAATGTAGGTTTAGCGACAGCCTTTTATTCAGTAGTTGCCAGCAACACAGTACTAGCTCAACTAGTTGGAATCATTGTAGGATTTACGTGGAATTATGTAGCAAGTAGCAAATTCGTATGGAATACGCCTTAAAGACTACCACCACAACCCTAACCCTTTCGAGCACAACCAAAAATTCACAAAATGACCAATTCTAATGATAGGCAAATCCTAAGAATATCGATCACTTCTAGAATCATCGTTGTTCTAATTATTCTTCTTGTACAAGCAACATCAAACATCTCTAAAGGACAGCCTGGAACATACATATTTCTTGAAGGAGATACAAGCACATCTGACATAATATACTCATCCAAGTCTATAGCGAAAGCAGATGCTGGATGGTATAGGGGTATAGCCAAACGTGGCTATACCAAAGAGAAATTTTCCACGACCGACAGCCATACCTCACAAAAAAACTGGGCATTCTTTCCTGGCTGGCCAATCTTCTGGTCAGTGTTCTCGTTGGGAACAGTCAACAATTTGGCGGGAATAGTGTTAGCAAATTTCTTGTTCGTGATCGGAGTAATTGCGACAAGCTCGTTTCTTAAAGAGAAAGAACTAGCAACTCACAATCAAATATTATCTTTTGCCCTAATTTCAAGCTATTATCCATTCAGCTACTTTTTTTCCTTACCCTTACCCGAATCTCTATTTTTTGCTAGTACAGGTCTATTCTTAGCCACCGCATTTCGCCAAGAACAAAATCGACACTTCACAATTGTCGCATTTGCCAGTGGGTACATATCAGGCCTGACAAGGCCAACGGGGATTTTCAATTCAGTTTTTACAATATCAGAAGCAATACGTGAATTACAACACAAGAAAAATCAAAATCCTAAAAGAATAAAGCAATTACTTTTGTACGCAATTTCGCCATTACTTGGTTTAGGCACATTCATGGTTTATTTGTACACCATAACCGGGAACCCATTGGCATTCAAAGATATCCAAAGTGCATGGGGAAGATCTGGAGGCTACCCGATGAAGGGACTATTATCATATTTTGAATCCTTCAAAAGCCTTACTACTGTCACATCATATTCAAATTTTAAGGCGGCTAACTTTATAGTTTGCATAATATCCATATACTGCATAGTGCAGATTGTAATATACGCTGCAAAAAAGCTTAGATCCCCCGATCACAATGTGTTCTTAGACTTAATACCAATCCCTATTTACTTGACAGCACTGCTCATCGTTAGCACGTCTGATAATCAGAACCTACTTTCCTATGCACGCATAGCTGGAACGAACCCCATATTTTATATTGGTGCTGCAATTACGTTTAAGCCCAAATTAATAAGACAATTGCTACCACTTATGGCATTGATCCTAGGGGCGTTCACGTCTTTGGCAGTGGTTGGATTTAATGCATTTGCAGCATAAACAATCAGCACATCTACGGAAAACTCTTAATCCTAAACGCATCATAAATTTCCACATTCAAAATCAATAAACACCTGAAATAAATACTAATCTCAATAGATGCATTTAAATTCATGAATGAGGCCAGTAGAAGAATTTCTTTCTCTTGCCCCCTAACACACATGCAACAAGCTTTTGTCAGGCGATAGAAACTGAAAAAATTACATTTCACCACCATGATCCTTTAAAACATTGATTGAAATTATCCAATTAAATGTCAACAAAGTCTCAGGTGAAGCCTTTCGACAAAATAATAAATAGAGGCTATATTGCATAAATTGAGCAATTAATCTCAAAAATAAAAAATGGCAACTCATGCCAAAACAATTATTATGCCAAATATTCTTGAATACTTGTTTTTAATTAAGCAGAGACAGGAGCCAGTTGATTCCGTTTAGCCGCTTCTTATGTAATGACCAAGGGCTCAATCAATGGCACTTTAATGCTTTCAAGAAGTCTCCCCAAAAGCAACAATTCAAATCTCAATACGAAAATGTTGCAGTAAGCTATTAAAAATAAAAATAGAAAAACGAAGAAAGACAGGACTTTTACTGCTTAATTCATGCCAAAACTAAAATCTATTACTCTTTTGTCAATGCTAAGCGCTGAGCAAAGAGTGGCACTCGCAAATAAATGGAGGGTGAAGAGAATCACACACTTCACTCTTCTCTAAGCGATTAAGACAACTTATCAAGTTTCACACCTGCCAACTCACCAGCCCCACCTTTGGCTTTTAAAACATCTTCCAAACCAGCCAGATCTTCATCCGTGATCTTGGTTTGCATCGGGCAATGCTTGGGACCACACATCGAACAGAACTCCGCTTGCTTGTAGATATCTGCTGGCAGGGTTTCGTCGTGATATTCCTTCGCCCGCTCGGGGTCTAAGGACAATTCAAACTGCTTATTCCAGTCGAAGTTGTAACGGGCCCGGCTGAGTTCATCATCACGATCCCGAGCACCAGGGCGATGACGGGCAATGTCCGCTGCGTGGGCGGCAATCTTGTAGGCAATCAGCCCTTCGCGCACATCCTCTGCATTGGGAAGACCCAGGTGCTCTTTCGGCGTCACATAGCAAAGCATCGCTGTGCCATGCCAACCGGCCATTGCCGCACCAATCGCTGAGGTGATGTGGTCATAGCCAGGAGCGATATCTGTCACCAACGGGCCGAGCACATAGAAGGGCGCCTCATTGCACTCTTCCATCTGCTTTTTCACGTTGAACTCAATTTGATCGAGGGGCACATGACCTGGACCCTCCACCATCACCTGCACGTCATGCTTCCAAGCCCGACGGGTGAGCTCTCCCAGCGTCTTCAGTTCAGCCAGCTGGGCAGCATCGGAGGCATCATGCTGGCAACCAGGACGCAGTGAATCTCCTAGGGAGAAGGTGCAGTCGTAGCGCTTAAAAATCTCGCAAATATCGTCAAAGCGCGTGAACAAAGGGTTCTGGCGGTGGTGATACAACATCCACTGGGCCAAAATTCCGCCTCCTCGGCTCACAATTCCAGTGAGACGTCCCTTCACTTTGGGGAGATGCTCGATCAACAGGCCAGCATGAATCGTCTGGTAATCAACGCCCTGTTGGCAATGCTTTTCGATGATGTGCAAGAAGTCATCTTCATCGAGTTTCTCGATCGAGCCATGCACACTTTCCAAGGCCTGATACACAGGCACCGTGCCAATCGGAACGGGTGATGCGCCAATGATCGCCGTACGCACTTCATCCAGGTTCACGCCACCGGTGGACAAATCCATCACGGTGTCGGCGCCATATTTCACGGCCAACTTCAGCTTGTTCACCTCCTCAGCTGCATCCGATGCATTCGGAGAGGCACCAATGTTGGCGTTCACCTTGCATTTGCTGGCAATGCCGATCGCCATCGGCTCCAGATTGGTGTGATTGACATTGGCGGGAATGATCATCCGGCCCCGCGCCACCTCTTCCATCACGAGAGATTCCGGAAGGTTCTCGATCGTGGCCACGTAGGCCATCTCTTCCGTCACCACACCCTTACGGGCGTAATGCATCTGAGACACATTGGCCTGGCCCTTGCGAGCGGAAACCCATTCAGTACGCATGTCCTTGGCAGCAGCGGAATTGCCAGGAGCCGACTTAACAGCCGCAGATCACATCATTCACTTCCCTGCGCCGGCATGACCCGGATCAAGTTCAGAGGGTGTGATCTCAGCCCCAGCGATCAAAAAAAGCAGGGGCACCCCTAGTGGTCTTTGAAAGCTAGCAACGCATTTCAGGTCTGACCCACTTCTGGTTTCAGGGCTGCAAGCCATTCAGGGCAGCAGCTACCACACGGTGATCATCGTCCTGCTGCAAAGGCTGAAGCAGCGCTCTCGCTTCGGAACCGTTGGCATCTCCGGCCTGCTCACGCACCACCCGGGCCAAAATTTCCGCCCCGCTCACCCGCACGGTTCCGTCGGCATCTGCGATCGCTTGCCTGCCGAGATCCAGCAGCCAAGAGGGGTTGATTCCAGGTTGCTCAGCAAGAGCGGAGAGAATGCTGCAACGCACCAGCCAAGCGCCATCCTTCGCGAAGCTGTCGCGCAACAGGGGCCAGGCCCGCTCCACCCCATAGCTCGCCAAGGCATTCGCCGCTTCAGCCCGCACATTGGGATCGTCATCGGCCAGCAGCAAGCGGCTCAGCACCTGCCAGCCCTGTTCATTGCGCCGATAGCCCAGGCCACTGCAGCTCAAAGAGCGCACCAAAAACGCCTGTTGCTCACTGCCCAGGATCAACAGGGGGATCACAACACTGTCGTTATCGGAATCGGGAAGCGCTCGCAGCTTGGCGAGGGCTGGCATCGCTTGCACTGGATCACCCGAGGCGATCGCTGCACGCAACTCCTCAGGGTTGGGTGCGGTCTGTTCAGGGGTGCTAGCCATCTCAATCCTCCTGAGAACGGGTGGTGCGCAAGGCGATCAACAACTGATGGCGGCGCTGACGACGGCCCACCACTGCATGGATCACCAAACCAGATCCCACAAGGATGGCAGGGAGAGCTTGCCAGCGGTCGGGACCTTCTCGCTGCAGCATCGCTGACACTCCAAGCAGCACCATCAACGGCGCCGCCAGTGACAACACGGTGTGGATCCTTGTCCTGGATTGACGGCTCATGGTGTGGGAGTCCAAGCCAACATCGCAGCGGTCAACACCTGCACCCCCACGCCGAGGGCCCGCTCTTCAGGGTTGAAATGACCGTTATGGAGCGGTGCACATCCATCAGGACCCGCTACCCCTAGGCGAAACATGCTGCCGGGAACGTCCTGCAATAGTTCGGCAAAATCCTCAGCGCCGAGGGAAGGCTGTTCCAGGCGTTGCACGTGCTCTGCCCCAAGTTGTTCAACGGCACTGCGCTCTAGCAAGGCGGTGAGGGCGGGATCATTGCGTACAGGGGGTGCAATACAGCGGTAGCGAACCCGAGCAGTGGCGCCAAAGCTCCCGCAAATGCCTTGCACCGTCTCCTCAATC
>Ga0213868_10004210_pt1 | contig 13173 bp, 7 predicted proteins | sample PICome_9_FD_160087 | JGI IMG/M metagenome (GOLD analysis project Ga0213868, IMG submission 160087) | Coastal seawater microbial communities near Pivers Island, North Carolina, United States - PICO127 | ecosystem: Environmental > Aquatic > Marine > Coastal | place: USA: North Carolina | collected...
CCTGCACGAGCGACAACAGCACCGGCTGACTGAAAACCAGACCATAACTCGCGTCGAGATTGGCCTGCATGCGTTCCGGCATCACGACGAGCCCCGCAAGCAGCCGCCGCAACCGGCGCATCATGTAGAAGGCCAGCTGCGATGAATCCGGCAGGATCACGCGCTCGACCGATGAGTGCGAGATGTCGCGCTCATGCCACAGCGCGATGTCTTGCAGCCCGGCAAGCAGATTCGACCGCACGACGCGAGCGAGCCCGCTGATGGTCTCCGCCGAGATCGGGTTGCGCTTGTGCGGCATGGCCGACGAGCCCTTCTGACCCGGCTTGAAACCCTCCTGCACTTCGCGCACTTCCGTGCGTTGGAGATGGCGCAGCTCAACAGCCATCAGCTCACATGTGGCAGCAACCGACGAACAGGCGTAGAGAAACTCGGCGTGGCGGTCGCGGGCGACGACCTGCGTGGCCGGCACCGGCGCCAGCCCCAGTGCATCACCGACAAACTGCTCGACCTCGGGCGGAATGTTCGAGTACGTGCCAACGGCACCACTCAGCTTCATCACCGCAACCGTGGCCCGCGCCGTGCGCAGCCGCTCCCGGTCACGCTCGACCTGCAATGCCCAGAGGGCGACCTTGGCGCCGAAGGTGGTCGGCTCGGCGTGAATGCCGTGCGTGCGGCCGATCATCACGGTGTCGCGATGCTCGCGTGCCAGGCTGATCAACGTCTCGAGCAGTTCCGTTGACGCATCGATCATCAAGTCAGCGGCGTCGCGCATGGCCCAGCACAGGGCGGTGTCACCGACGTCCGATGACGTGAGCCCATAGTGGATCCACGAGCCAGCAGGATCGTTGATCGCGTCTTGGGTGACGTCGACGAACGCTGCCACATCGTGATCAGTGATCGCCTCGCGGTCGAGAATCTTCTGGAGGAACGCATCGTCAGCGACGGGCGCGTTTGCCCGACAGATCGTCGCTGCCTCCTGCGGCACGACACCGACCGCTGCATGGCCTTCGGTCGCCAGCAATTCGACTTCGAGCCAACGAGCAAACTTGGACGTGTCGGACCACACCGCGTCCATCTCCGGAGTGGAATACCGGGGAATCATTCAGTGCCCCAAATCAAGTAGTCATCGCGCTCGGCTCCGACGCCGACGACGTTGACGGGGATGCCGACTTCACGTTCGACGACTTCGATGAAACGCTTGGCTGCGTCCGGCAATTGACCCGGCTCACGCATCTCGTTGATTGCCGTGTTCCAACCGGGCAGTTCTTCATAAACGGGCTCGATTGCTTCCAGCACGTCGTATTGATCGGGATATTCGGCGACCGGGACACCGTTGTGCAGGTAACCGGTGCAGATTTTCACCGTGTCGAACCCGTCGAGAATGTCGAGCTTGGTGAGCGACAGTTCCGTGAGCGAGTTGAGTCGCACCGCATGGCGCAGCATCACGCAGTCCAACCATCCGCAACGACGAGCGCGGCCGGTGACGGTGCCGAACTCACGGCCGACCTCCGCGAGCCTCTTGCCGTCGTCGTCGAACAGCTCGGTCACAAACGGGCCGGCACCGACACGCGTGGTGTACGCCTTGGTGATGCCGACGATGCGACCGAGGTCGCGGGGTCCAAGACCCGACCCGACGCTGGCGCCTCCAGCAGTGGGATTCGATGACGTGACGTACGGGTACGTGCCGTGGTCGAGGTCGAGGAAGGTGGCCTGAGCGCCTTCGAGCAAGATGTGCGCGTCCGCAGCAAGCGCGTTGTGGAGCAGGCTGATCGTGTCCGCCAAGTACGGCACCAGGCGCGCTCCCAGCGCACCGAATCGTTCCACCATCTCGTCAATATCAAGTTCTTCGCCGCCGGCTTCGCCGATCAGCTTGTTCTCGATGGTCGCTCGCTCGCGGATCAGCCGCGTAAACCGTTCGGGATCACGCGCATCGCCAGCGCGGATACCGACTCGGCGCATCTTGTCGGCGTAAGCGGGACCGATGCCACGCAGCGTCGTGCCCAGCTTGTCGTCACCACGCATTGCCTCGGAGATCGCATCGTGGCTCTGGTGCCACGGGAAGATGAGGTGCGCTCGACTCGACACCTTGAGGTCCGAACAGGAGTTGCCACGCGATTCGAGCATGTCGACTTCGTTGAACAGGGTCGGCAAGTCAACAACGACACCGTTGGCGATCACCGGAATGACGTGCGGATACAGAATTCCCGACGGCACGAGTTGCAGCGCATACTTCTCGCCATCGACGACCACGGTATGGCCCGCGTTGTGGCCGCCCTGATAACGCACGACGTAGGCGTGCTCTTTCGACAGCAGGTCGATGACCTTGGCTTTGCCTTCGTCGCCCCATTGGGCTCCGATAACGACAGTGACTGGCATGACGCTCCTCGGCCTGGTTCACCAGGCAGAAATGGTTGATGGAACGTGATGTGACACTACTGGCCACCTGCGCATGCCAGGCCATCCGATGCCCGGATCAGCCGTGCTTTTCGTCAAGCGCGCCGATCCCTGGCTACACGAGTAGGGCGTCGGTCATCACTTCGACGAGCGCTGGACCATTGTGGGCAAAGGCTGCGGCGAGCGCCGCGTCGAGTTGACCGACCGAGTCGACCCGGATGCCCTTGGCGCCGCACAGTTCAGCGAAGGCAGCAAAGGACGGATTATGCACATCGGTTTGCCAGACATCAAGGCTGGCAGCTCGCTGCTCCTTGCTGATCTTGCCCAGCTCGGAGTTGTTCATCAAAACGTGAGTGACGTTCATCCCGTACTTGACCGCCGTGGTCATTTCCATTGCGTACTGCCCAAACCCAGCGTCGCCGGACACGCTCAACACCTGCCGTTTCCCGCCCACCGCAGCCCACGACCCCATCGCTGCGGGGAACCCGAATCCAATCGATCCGAGATAGCCGGACATCAACACCGACTGGTTGGTCACTTCGAAGTACCGGCCGAAGCTATAGGTGTTGTTGCCGACGTCGACGCAGATCACGGCGTCGTCGTCGACGTGGCGGCCGAGCGCGTCGAACAGCGATGCCGCGTTGATGCCCTCGTCGTGATCATCGGTGCGCCGGCTTGCCTTCTCGGCCCGCCAGATCGCCCAGCGATCCGCGACCTCGTCACGCAAGTCAACGCATCCGTGATCGTCGCCGAGCCGCTCAGCCAGCAGGCGCGCCGTCACGGCACCGTGGCCGAGCACCGGAACCTCGACGGAGTGGAAGCGGCCGAGCGCCATGGGGTCAAAGTCGACTTGGATGATCGGCTTGTACTCAGCAATGCCGGTGTGGTTGGAGAACGACGCACCAAACACGATCAACAGATCTGACTCATTCATGAACCAACTGGCAATCGGCGTGCCGCTGCGACCAAGCACGCCACAACCAAGTTCATGGTGATCCGAGATCGCCCCCTTGCCCTTGAACGTCGTGGCAACGGGCGTGCCCAACCGCTCGGCGAGCGCTCCGATCTCGGCCATGTCGGCGCGGGCTCCGTCACCGACGATGATCATCGGGCGTGCCGCGCCGCGAATCATCTCGACTGCCGCTGCGAGCGCCTCTTCAGGTGGGCTGATCTGGCGACTGGCAACGCGACCCAGCGGTCCGCCTGCTTCGCCGCTACTTGGTTCGGTCTGGACCTCGTCGGGCAGCACCAGGTGAGCAACCGTGCGCTCGACCACCGCGGTCTTGCACGCCATGTTCATCAACTCGGCATGGTTCGACCCCGAATGCACCGCCTCGGAAAACGCTGCGACGTCAGAGAACGCCCCTTCGTGATCGACGTCCTGGAAGGCGCCACGCCCCTTGACCTTCGAGGGCACCTGGCCTGAAATGGCCAGCACCGGCGCCCGGTCGACTTTGGCGTCGTACAGCCCGGTCAGCAGGTTCGTCGACCCCGGCCCGGCAATCCCAAAGCACGCCGCAACGTCGTGGGTCAGCTTGCCGTAGGCGCTCGCGGCAAATGAGGCCGCGCCCTCGTGACGGATCCCGAAAAAGCGGAGGTCACCACGTTCCTCCGCGACCCGCATCGCATCAGCAAACCCGAGGTTGCTGTGCCCGACCATGCCGAACACCGCGGTGACGCCCCAGTTCACCATGGTCTCGACAAGCACATCGCTGACGGTTCGGGCGCGTGGTTCATCGTCGGGAACCGACACCCAGATCCCGTCATCACGCTGCTCGATCGCGAACGGACTGACCTCGTCGTCACTGCCCTGTGGCGCTTGACCCGTGCACGGGTGATAGTCGTAGCCGTGCCACGGGCAACGCAACCAGCCTTTCTCGATCGACCCTTCGCCGAGCGGACCGCCCTGGTGCGGACAGCGGTTGTCGATGGCTCCGTACCGGCCTTCGTGATGGGAGACCGCCAGCGATCGGCGACCAACCGTGACGGTCGTGACACGCCCTTCGGGCAAGTCGTCGGCGTCCAGCACCCGATGCCACTGTTCAGAAGTCGATTCGCTCATGGCGGCAGGGTACGACACCCAAAGAAGCGGCGTCAGCTGGTCGATCGGGTTCGATCCGGATGACAACTCCTCCGACATCTGGGCGAGCAGCTGGGTACCGTGAGGAGGGTGACGGTGATGCGGCGACAGACGTGGTCCGAAATGAGCGACGAGACTCGTGCAGCACTGATGCATCGCGGCCTCGATGACATCTTCGACCCCGAACTGCGCACCTCAATCGGCGAGATTCTCAACGACGTGCGCGAGCGCGGCGACGCAGCGGTGTGCGACGCACTCGCCAAGTTCGACAAGATCGACATCACTCCCGACCAACTCCGTGTCACCGACGAGGAGTTCGCGACGGCTGCAGTCACCGCCGAGGTCGACGCTGCCATCGACGATGCCATCGCCCATCTGCGAACGTTCAACGAGACCCAGATGCTGCAGGCTCAGGACTGGAGTGTCGAAAGCGAGCCGGGACTCTTCGTTGGGGAGAAGATCACGCCAATCAGTTCAGCGGGCCTGTTCACCCCGTCGGGAAAGGCGAGCTATCCGAGCGTCGCCTACCAGCTCGCGGTTCCAGCGATGGTCGCCGGCGTGCCACGACTGTCACTGGTGGTGCCTCCCGTGCCAGGCGGCAACGGCGAAATCGACCCTGCCGTCCTCGTTGTCTGTCGCAAGCTCGGGATTTCGAGTGTGTTCCGCGTCAACGGGCCAGCTGGTATCGCGGCACTCGGTTTCGGTACGGAGTCGATCGAACGTGTCGCCAAGATTGTCGGCCCGGGTTCACCCGCGGTCACGCTTGCGCAAGTCGAGATGCAGCGCTTCGGCGTGTCGACCATGATGCTGCTCGGCCCGACCGAGAGCCTCGTGATCGCCGATGAAACGGCAGACCCCGCTCGCCTTGCCGCTGACCTTCTGATCGAAGCCGAACACGGCACCGACAGCTCAGTGGTGCTGCTGACCACGTCTGCCTCACTCGCGGACGCAACCGATGCGCAACTGGCCGAGCAGCTCAACGCTCTCCCCGAGGTTCGCGCGACAGCTGCTCGAGCATCGCTCGGCCCCAACGGCGGCTGCGTGATCGTTGATGACCTCGCGATGGCGATCGACGTTGCCAACTCCTACGCCGCCGAACACCTCCAGGTTGCCGTCGCTGACGATCAGGTCGACTTCGTCGTCGACGGCCTGATCAACGCCGGCGAGATCCTGGTTGGCCAGCACACCCCGTTCAGCGCTGCGAACTTCGTGATCGGCTGCCCGGCGTCGCTCCCGACGAGCGGCTTCGCGCAGGTCTCGTCCGGCATCACCGCCGACACATTCCTCAAGCGCACCGCCGTTGCCCGCGCTGATGCCGGCTCAATCCAGCGCATGGCCCCAAGTGTCATCGCGCTCGCCGACCACGAGGGTTTCCCTGCGCACGCCAACGCCCTCCACCTCCGCGCCACCTGAGTGACCCAGTGACGTCCGAGTGACGTCTGGTCCCGAGGGACATCTGGTCAGTGACGTCTGGTCCCGACCCTGAGGTCACTGCGGCGCGGTTGTCGTTGGCATCCGTGACCCCATCGGGTGGGTTGCGTACGCTCGTGAGGCCATGACCAACGTGCTGCTCGTCGAGGACGACGAACGGATCAGCGAGCCGTTGATTCGCGTGCTGCGGGCCGAAGCATTCGACGTCGTGCACGTTGCCGCCGGGCGACCCGCACTCGCCTCGGTCGCCAACGCCGTGCCCGATCTTGTCCTGCTCGACCTCACACTGCCCGACATCGACGGACTCGACGTCTGCCGCAAACTCCGCGCCGACCACCCCGATCTCCCGGTCATCATGTTGACGGCCCGCGCCGAGGAGATGGACGTGATCGTCGGGCTCAATGCCGGCGCCGACGACTATGTGGCCAAGCCGTTTCGCCTCGCTGAACTGGTGGCCCGCATCCGCGCTCGGCTACGCATCAGCGAGCACCACGCGGAAAATCTGGTCCCCGCCACCACCCTCACCGGCGCCTCAATCGAACTTGATCTCCGCGCTCGACGCTGCCACGTCGACACCAACGGGTCAGCCCACGAAGTCGAGCTCACCTCGAAGGAGTTCGACTTGCTCGCCTTGCTGATGCAGCAGCCGGGCAAGACGCTGACGCGCGGGGAAATCATGAACGCTGTGTGGGAAGAGAACTGGTGGGGGTCGACTCGAACGCTCGACACCCACACCTCGACACTGCGACGAAAGATCAACGACATCAGCGACCCACCATCGAAGATCGTCACCGTCCGAGGTGTCGGATTCCGCTTCGAACCGTGACATCCACCGTCCACACTCAGCTCACGGGGACCCACTGATGCGAAGACGACTGGTCCTGTCGACGGTCTTGGTCGTCACCATCGTCATGTTGCTGCTGACCGTGCCGGTCCTCCTGATTCTTCGTGAAGCCGCGACGGCTGAACTCACCGCCCGCACCGAACAGGCTGCGTCAGCAGTCGAGTCGCTGGTGCGCGATGATCTGGAAAACGGACGGGTCCCTGACCTCTCCATCACCGACGAGATCGTGAGCGACGGCGACGGCGTCCGCATCTTCGACGCCGACGCCGAGGTGATTGTCGAGCGGAACGTCGAAGGCATCGAGTCGCCGTTCCAGTCCTCGGTCGTTGGTCCCAACGACACCACGGTGCAGATCGTGACCAGCCGCTCCGACGTCGACGATCGGCTGCGCAGCCAAGCCGTGCGACTTGGCGTGATCGGGCTGTTCGCCATCCTTGGCGCGGCGTTGCTGGCGTTCGTTCAAGCCCGCCAGCTTGCGCGGCCACTCGAACGACTCGCCCGTGCTGCAACCCGACTCGGCGACGGTGATTTCACCGCCAGCCCTCCGGCCAGTTCCGGTATCGAGGAGATCGACAGCATTGCTCGCGCCATTCGGCTGAGCGGTAATCGGGTCGAGCGGATGCTGACGTCTGAACGCGGGTTCACCGCCGACGCGACACACCAACTCCGCACCGGACTCACCGGACTCGCCATGCGCCTCGAATTGCTTGAGCGTCATGCCGACCCCGATGTCGCGGCCGAGGCCAACGCAACGCTCACTCAAATCCATGACCTCAACGCGACACTGGATGAGCTCCTGCGCGTCGCGCGTCAAGGCAGCACGGGGGAACGAACCGAGCTTGATCTCGTGTCACTCGTCGAGCATCACGTCAGCGATTGGCAACCACAGTTCTCGAAGAAGCGGCGCCAGATCGTCGTGACAACGGGTCGTGTCGAGGCCGCAATCGGCACGCCAGGGTTGGTCGGGCAGATCCTCAATGTGCTCATCGAGAACGCGCTCCGTCACGGCCGCGGCACCGTGGCCATCTTGGTGAGCGGGACGAGTGTGCTGATCGAGGACGAAGGCGGCGGTATCGATGACGCCAAGGCTGCAACGATCTTCGACCGGCCTGCAGACCATCAGGCTGCGCACGGTCGCGGCCTGGCACTCGCGCGCCGACTGGCTGAAGCCGATGGTGGCCGCCTCGAACTCACGGCCCAGCACCCAGCCACGTTCACATTGTCACTGCTCGCCGTCCGGCGCTGAGGAAGCCGACGCGTCGGACGCGCTCAGACCGATCCGACCCCGCAACGTGGGCCGAAAAAGCAGAAACCCCGGGGCGAGCCCCGGGGTTCCAGCGGAAGGAATGGCCATAGTCTGCCAGCCCCGATCCGTCTTCGGTGTCAAGTGTGCGTCAAGAAGGCGCCGTCGGGCTCAAGTCACCGGGGCCCGGGGCCGACTGCGAGGCCTGCGACCCCGCCGGTCCCGTCTGGGCCGCCCGCCTCGACGACCACCGAGTCACCCTCGCCAATGGTGCCATCGAGGATCAAGAGCGCGGCCGGGTCGCCAATCTCGCGTTGGATGATGCGCTTCAGCGGCCGGGCACCGAATGCCGGGTCGTAACCCTCATGGGCCAACTGCTCCATCGCCGCATCAGAGACATCCAGAGTGATCCGCTTGTTCCCGAGCCGCACACGGAGCCGTTCGAGTTGCACGTCGACGATCCGACGAAGATCGGCTTCGCTCAGCGACCTGAAGCGCACGATGTCGTCGACTCGGTTGATGAACTCAGGCTTGAAGAAGTCTTGGGGGTCGCCCGGCAGGTTCGACGTCATGATCAACACGACGTTCGTGAAGTCGACCGTCCGTCCTTGCCCATCGGTGAGACGACCATCGTCGAGCACCTGGAGCAGCGTATTGAAGATGTCGGGGTGTGCCTTTTCGATTTCGTCGAGCAGCACGACGGAGTACGGGCGGCGACGAACCGCTTCGGTGAGCTGGCCGCCTTCGTCATAGCCGACGTATCCGGGTGGGGCGCCGACGAGGCGCGACACGGAGAACTTCTCCATGTACTCACCCATATCGATACGAACCATGGCCTTTTCGTCATCGAACAAGAACTCGGCGAGCGCACGCGCCAGCTCGGTTTTGCCCACGCCAGTTGGCCCGAGGAACATGAACGAACCAATCGGACGATCGGGGTCGCTCAAGCCGGCACGGCTGCGGCGGATGGCGTTGGCCACCTTGTTCACCGCGTTGTCCTGGCCGATGACCCGCTTGTCGAGTAGCCCTTCCAGGTTGACCAGCTTCTGCGTTTCGGACTCCATCAACCGGCTCATGGGGATGCCGGTCGCTTTGCCGATGACTTCGGCAATGTCTTCAGCGTCGACCTCTTCTTTCAGCATCGCATTGGTTTCCTGCAGCTGATCGAGGTGCGTGGTCGCCTCTTCGATTCGCCGTTCGAGTTCAGGAATGCGGCCGTAGCGAATCTCAGCCGCGAGCTCAAGGTCGGACTCGCGATCGATCTGCGTCCGCAGTCCTTCCAGCTCCTCTTTGAGCGACCGAATCGCGTCGATGGCCTGCTTTTCCTGTTCCCAATGCTCCTTCATTTCAGAAACGGACGCATTGAGCTGTGCGAGTTCGTCGTGCAACACCTCGAGCCGCTCGGCGGAGGCCTTGTCGGTCTCCTTTTCGAGTGCGACCTGTTCAATCTCGAGTTGGAAGATCCGCCGCTGGACGACGTCGATCTCAGTCGGGAGCGAATCGATCTCGATGCGCAGCTTCGACGCTGCTTCATCCATGAGGTCAATCGCCTTGTCGGGCAGGAAACGCGACGTGATGTAGCGGTCAGAGAGCACCGCTGCACTGACGAGCGCCGAGTCTTGGATGCGCACACCGTGGTGCACCTCGTAGCGCTCCTTGAGCCCGCGCAAAATGCCGATCGTGTCTTCCACCGAGGGTTCGCCGACGTAGACCTGCTGGAAGCGGCGTTCGAGCGCCGGATCTTTCTCCACGTACTTGCGGTATTCGTCGAGGGTGGTCGCACCGATCATCCGCAGCTCACCGCGGGCCAGCATCGGCTTGATCATGTTGCCGGCGTCCATTGCGCCTTCGGCACCACCGGCGCCGACAATGGTGTGCAGTTCGTCGACAAAGGTGATGACCTCGCCCTCGGCGTCGGTGATCTCCTTGAGGACCGCCTTCAGTCGCTCTTCGAACTCACCGCGGTACTTGGCTCCTGCGAGCATCGAACCGATGTCAAGCGCAATGAGCCGCTTGTTCCTCAGTCCTTCGGGGACATCACCGTCTGCGATGCGCGCCGCAAGGCCTTCGACGATGGCCGTCTTGCCGACGCCGGGTTCGCCGATGAGGACCGGGTTGTTCTTGGTGCGTCGCGAGAGGACTTGGATCGTGCGTCGAATCTCGTCATCGCGGCCGATGACCGGGTCGATCTTGCCCTCATGAGCCCGGGCAGTGAGGTCTTGGCCGTACTTCTCGAGTGCGCCGAACTTCTCCTCGGGGTTCTGATCGGTGATGCGGTGCGAGCCGCGGACGTCTTTGAGCGCCACGAGCAGCTCTTCGGAGCCGACGTCGAGGCGATCGTTCATGGCCAACAACAGGTGCTCGACGGACAAGAAGTCGTCGCCGAGATCCTTTTGATATTTCTCCGCGTTGCTGACCTTGTTGGTCAGCTCCTTGCTCATGCGCGGCTCGTTGCCGCCGAATGCCTTCGGGAGCGCTTGGACGCGCTCGTCGACCTTGTTGCGCACCATCAACGGCGCCTGGCCAAGCTTGGCGAGCACTGCTGGCACGACGGTGCCCTCCTGGCGCATCAATGCGCCAAGCACGTGATCAGGCGTCAACTCAGGGTTCGACAGCTCTTTTGCCTGGTCGATGGCAGCCGAAAAGGCCTCCTGAGTCTTCAGTGTCCACTTCTTCGGATCGAGTGCCATGCTCAACGTTCCTCACTGGTTCGTATGCTTATCAATAATGCTGAGTGTCAGTATATCAAGTTCAGGGAACAGTCAGTTGGAGATGCGCCACGATGCCTTGGGCAGTGTGGGCCAGATCCTTGTACCCCCGCACATCATCGGGCATTGCCTCGAGCGCGACGGCCAAACGACTGCGCGCCGCGGGTGTCACCACCGTGTCGAGCGGTGCGACAGAGGTACGAATGGTGAACAGCACACAATTTGTTGCCGGGAAGCGGCGCAGGGTTTCGCGTTCAACACGCAGAAACATCTCCTCCGGCGCAAGGTCAGCAGGTCGCGGTGCCGCGGTGCCATCAATCGGCGTGTACCAGTCAGCGGTGTCGAGGATGCCCCAGCCAAGGCGCCAGTAACTCCGGTCGGGGCGAAGCCGATCGAAGAACCGATCAATCGGAACTGCGAGCTGGTCATTGAGGCGGGCCACGGGAGCGTGCACCTCGGCCATCGTCAACCCCAGCTTGGATCGAAGGTCCCATCGGTTCGGGAAGCAGACCGAGCCGCCGCCGAAACGCAACTCTGGTCCGTCGGCGCCTGGACGTTCGACCATCAGCACCAAGTCCTCCGGTACCAGGCGCGCTGCGGCATCAAGCGGATGGAGATCGTCGCGCAGCGGTGCGCCGACGTGAGCAGCGATGGCCTCGGCAATTTCGGTCGACTCGGGCTCGATGCCGTCGAGCGCTGCAAACACCGTGTCCGGATGCTGCTGGTTCAACTCGGTTTTGTACGCCAACGCGGCTGGGGCGTCGGGGCCCCACTCGATCCAGTTGTCGAGATCGAGTGGCCGAACACCGAGCCGCCACTTGAAGTCGCCACCGGTCGGCCCCTCCATGAACGGCAGATACGGCGGTGCACTCGACACATTGCCCACGTTACGACGTCGCCACCTCGGTCGGTCCTGCCCGGCCGCCGGTTTATGTCACGACGGGCTGACGCCCGACGGCTTCGTTCGTGACACAAACGGCGGCGCACATATCGCGACGCCGGGAAGGGTGTGACAACCGCTCGGTATCGTGAGCTGGATGTCTCGCAACCGCCCACCCCACGTTCCGCAAGGCACGTGGCGATCGGGCGCACTGCACGTGTGGGGCTGGAACGGTCTCGACACCGCATCGATGGCATGGCTCTACTCGGGCTTCCGCAAGATTGGCGACGACGGCCGGCGGACCGGCTGGCACGACTCCCCGATCTCCTACGGGGCCATTGGCCGCATCACCATCGACGTGCCGGGTCACCCCACAATGCACGCCTCGTCGGTGCAGCTCGACGCCATCGGCACGGCGGTGTGGCTCAGCGAACTCCCCGAAGCGGAGTTCCTGAGCGACTCGCTGCGCTGGTTTGCGCGGATCGCCGAGCTGGCACGCCGGACAGTGGCCACCAACCGGATTGTGCCCGTGATCGACACCGAAGGACCATTCACCGTCGGACGCTGGAAGGCCGTCACCGACGACCAGATCGACGACGTGTTGATTGCACTTGGTGCGTCGATGCCGGACATCTGCGTTGCGGGATCAGGTGTCACCGTCGCGACGATCTACACCCAACTCGTCGATGGCATCGCCCGTTCGTTTCTCCATCAGGCCGGATGGAAGGCCGAGCTGGGGCGTCAACGCAAGCCGCACTACCAGGCCATGCGGGCACTGTTCGGAGCGCTCTCCAAGCCCGATCACGTCATGCGGGGCAACACCGACGGCTACGACGTCGCCGTCCAGCACTTGCGCGACGACCTCGATCGACATCGTCGTCGGCTCAATGGCGAGCCCGTCCTCGTGCCGCGCCTCCGCCTGCTGATCGCCGACGACCCGCTTGACCCGTGGATTGTTCGACTCGAACTGGTCGACGACAGCGACGCCGCTCGCTGGTGTTCGGCCAACGACGTGTGGGAGCGCAACCAGGTCGCCATCGACGTGGCGCGCGGCGAAGAACACCTCGACGCGCTGGGTGACTTGATCGGCGACCTCGTCACGCGAATCGTGGCCATCCCCGGACTCGGTGACCTCGCTGCCGAGCACGAGCCGACCGGAGTCGAACTCGAACTCGACGTGGCCGAAGACTTCATCGACATCGCACCGGCCGAACTCGACAGGTTGGGCATTGAACTCATCGGCCCCGAGCGGCTGGTGCGCACGCGCGTCAACGTCTCGGGCGAAGCAACGCCAGCACCTCCCGACGACCGCAAGAAGCAGTTCGGCAAGGACGCCCTCGTCGAGTGGAAGCTCGTCATCGGCGACGAACAGATCTCCGACGCTGAACTCGCACGCGCCGAGGAAGCCGGGGCCACGCTGCTCCACACCGGCCAGCGCTGGGTGCGCATCGACGCCGACGAACTGCGGCGCAAACGCGAGCGGCTCACCGACCTCAAGGCCAACCACAGCAAGGTCAAGCCACTCGAGTTGATGCGGCTCGCGAACGACGACGACAGCACCGAAGACAATCCGCTGATCTTTGTCCACGACGG
>Ga0213868_10004214_pt1 | contig 13165 bp, 13 predicted proteins | sample PICome_9_FD_160087 | JGI IMG/M metagenome (GOLD analysis project Ga0213868, IMG submission 160087) | Coastal seawater microbial communities near Pivers Island, North Carolina, United States - PICO127 | ecosystem: Environmental > Aquatic > Marine > Coastal | place: USA: North Carolina...
TACTTTCACTGCTCTTGCCAATATCCCCAGTACTAATGCTGATCCTGGTGCATTGATGTTCGAGTCATCGCCGTATCGTGATGATATGCTGGAGGAAGATGTTGGAGTCGTCCGCCATCGAGTCCGCGGAGAATCATCGACAATGCCACGTCGATTTCTCCATGAAACCGACGAAGAACATCACCATGACAAGAAATGGGGAGAAGTCATCGGGCTCACGCTGATTGTCAACCTTGCGACTTTGTCAGGGGTTCTCTTCTTCATACCTCTTCTCAGCAGGAAAGCGCGCGCATGGGTCAAATCGGTCTGCTGGAGTGATGCTGTGCCGACCCCGGAACTCCCCAAAGACGCCGCTCAAGATGATGACATTGCTCGAAAAACACACACATTGGATCTCATTGTCCCTTCCTTTGCTTCTGGGGCGTTACTTGCCACAGCTGTATTCCTCATCATTCCCGAGGCACTGGTACTGATCAACACCTATGTAGGCAATCATGGAGAAGAAGGAGACGAACATGATCATGAACACATTCGAATTTTTCAGACTGATGACAATATGGGAGCACACGATGAGCATGAGGGTGAAATATCACCCAAAGCCATCTGGCGATTTGGAGCCTCCCTTCTAGCGGGATTTCTTCTTCCATTGTTGATTGAGGCCATTGCTGCCTCTTTTCGACACAAGGATGGTGATCAATGTACTACTAATACTACTACCACTACTACCAACGAACAATCGTTTCAAGATGACGTTGAAGCAAAGTCCAACAATACCTCGATCCCCATCACAAGGCATATTAAATGGGGACTGGTTACTACCATCATTGTTGGAGATGCGTTTCATAACTTTTGTGATGGTATCTTCATTGGAGTTGCTCTGAGTCTATGCAGTAGAACCACTGCATATACAATCATGGCACTCACCCTTTATCATGAAATTGCTCAAGAACTTGCTGACTACTTTCTTCTCACCAAACACGCTGGACTAAAGCCTCTTCAAGCTTTGTCACTGAACTTTGTTTCCGGCCTATCCGTAGTCCTTGGTGGGATCGCTGTACTCGCTTCTCCAATTTCTGACTTGGTCGTGGGTATTCTACTTTCGATTGCTTCTGGAGTTTACATCTATATTGCGGCATGTGAATGCATGCCTCGTGTTCAAGCTGTTGTTGGGTCTAGTGCAGATCGTATCATTTCCATTATGATGTTTATCATTGGAGTTGTTCCAATCGGACTGGCTTTAATCAATCATTCTCATTGTGAAGCTGAAAGTCACGAAGATCATTAAAAAAACACATTCAACACACATCCTAATTGCAATCACCTAGCTACACAAATACCTTCCCTACATATACATACATAAATGTATAACTTGATTTTATTTTACTTACCAACTCATGCATCATCATGTAAAATAACTTGCCATTGTGCATTCTTCACAGATATTTCGTCCTCCCAGAAACACTGCGTTAAGAAAAAGTAACGGCTTTACGAGTGGAAGAGAACGGGGAAAGATCAATAGGGGCTTTCTCTCCGGTGAGTAGAGATGCCATACAATCACCTAGCAATGGAGCAAATTTGAACGCACGACCACTTCCTCCTGAAAAAACAGCCACATTGTCTGCAATTTTGTCCATGATGAAGTAAGAATCATTTGTCATGGTGTAAGGGCTACAATATGAATCAAATCTTTTACCCACTAACGGTAGATGCTCTGCAACCCAATCATCAATCAGTTTTAGTACCTCATCTGATCCTCTACAATCAAATGAATCCATACTACTCAATGACCCACCAGTCGGGAAGTCTACCCCAACTTTTACAAAATGCTTTTCATCACTTTTAATACATTCGGTCGCACTCGATGGGAACACGTAGTACAATCCACCATCGATACCGTTTTCCGTGCGAAAGTGAAAAGCCTGAGGAATGGTTGAAGCGATTTCTTTATCCACCTCATAATGCGCCCACTGAACCTGCCAAATATCAAGGTTCAGTTTTGGTAGATCGATGCATTCAAGAACTGAATTGGTCCACGGTCCAGCTGCAATGAGAACATTGTCTGCCGTAAGCGATTCCTAGCATAATAACAAAACACAAAATAAGTAACTAATATAATTTTAATCAAGAGACATAGTAAAACGTTGAACTTACACCATTTTCAAATGTAGCTTCCACTTTTTTACCTTTTGTATTTAAATGTAAAATTTTGCTGTTAAGTTTGACTATACATTTATCTCCGGCAGCATCGACCATGGCTTCACAAGCTTCAAAAAACGTAAAGGATCAGATTTCCTCGATGACGACCTCATCACATATAATTGACCATCTCAACTTACCTTTAGATGCACGGATATGACCAGCAGTTTCCTCATAAATACCACTATATGGTTTTCCTCTACAACTCTCAAGAGCTGGGTATGCATCCGCAATTTCATCACCAGTAGCGTAGAACGTGTGCGGCAAATTCAACTTCTCCATAACATGCTTTGCACCCGCAACTGATCCTTCAACTGTTTCCCCAGTATCTTCTCCGTAAAATAATAGTCCATTCTCTTGTAAAAGTTTCGTCCCAGTTCTCTTTTCAAGATCTGCCCATCGATCTAATGCCTTAGCTTGCATCTTTGAAAAAAATTCAGAACTGTACATTTTACGGTACATTCGCGAATCACCATGGGAAGATGAACTGGGTGGTGCAATCGACGGACCCTGTTCCACAATAACGGATCGGATACCCTTTTCAGCTAATGAAAATGCCGTTGCTGTTCCACCCATACCTCCACCAATAATTAGCGTTTCAGTATTAATAGCATTATCCTCAATCCACTTTTCAAATTCTTCACCAACAGGTGTCCCATCTCTAGAAGGTACCACATTCTTAAGATTAGATTCGATGGACAAAGGCTTTTGTTCGGCATGCCTGATTAGATCAGACGCTTTTCGTTTTGAAATATCTCGAACCCAACCGTATATTTTGGAGGGCGAGACATTTTGATACAGTGTTTGATTAGACCACTAAAAGAAAGTGAGTTACAATAGAATGGAATTCAAATCATATTAGCATCATAATTGAAGATTCAGCACATACCTCAACACTATCGGCCAGTATTGCTCCAGCAGAACTGATGCTTTCAGGTACATGCATCACACCTCTCATATCAAAGATTTTTCTGGCATTTTTATTAGCAAATGGGCTATTTGTAGCTCCAACACAATATTTGATACCCTGTGGAAAGTTGCTTGCCACCTTTTCAGTGATGGCTAATGAATTTGCGCATGGTACTAAAAAGTCACATTCTGCACCAGTCCAGTCTTCAATTGGTATACATCCTTTAATTTTAGCTGCCTCAGCGAACAAATCGCATGTCTGTACGCGTGTGGCCCCCATCCGAACTAGCTCCTTTGCTACAGTCGACCCAACCTTTCCACACCCCTGAACAGTAAATGTTAGATTACTGATATCATCGGAGCCTTCAACAGCCTCAACAGTACCTAGAATACTTCCAATGACACTACTTGCGGTTGCAATATTTGTATCAACAAGACTGTTCCTTCCAGCCAGGACATACTTGTTTTCTGTCGCTTCGACGAGAAAGTCCATGTCTTTATCATTGGTGTTTAAATCACACCCCGTATACATTCCACCTTCGAATGCTCTTAGTGCACTTGCAACATTTTCCATGAGTTTCTTTCGTTCAATGACATCCAAATTTATGACCTCTGCGTTGACAACAACTTTGGCTCCACTGAAACCAGTGCGAAACATGTCGTGCTTGCGTGTCATTCCTTTAGCTAATCGTACAGCATCATCGATGGCGCATTGCTTGGTTTCATAGTTCAAGAGTCTAATACCTCCATTGCCAGGACGATTCTTATGAGCGTATGACTCGGAATCGATGGCGATGTAACATGATACACCAGGCTGATCCACTCTGGCTTCAACAACAACAGCTGAACATTCTGAGCATGGTTCTTTCACAATTTTAAAAGAGTCGCCGAGGGCAGGGAAATCAGGCAAGGGTGGGGCCACTTGAGAAAAAAAGATGACAATGTTAAATGTGTGAGAGAAAATAAAAAGATACGATTGTGAGCATGAAATGCATCTAACACAACATCTGTCCATATTATGCATCAACGAAGATGCTTTCTGAGTTCTCATATGCGATCTGGAGATGTGATGATTCATTTTAGAGAAAGTTTCTTGTGTCTGCATTGCGGACCAAACTCATTCAAACCTGGATTTTCAATTAGAAGTTATGCCCCTTCTATGAGGGCCAATGATGACACATTTTTTATTATCTAAAATTCTAATAACTTACGATTGACTGAGAACGCGAGGACCTTGGGCAAAGCACTAGACAATGCATATAAAATGAAAGCAGTTGATAATACATTCATACCGAATAGATTGCATGTGACAATAAAGTTCAGCTTGAATCTATGGAAACATCCGCAATGAAAAATGAAAAGAAAGAATGAATGAATCTCTACTCTTGGAGGAACGAACAAGCTTAAGGTTATGGGCTGATATTGAGAACTACAACTAGCCCCACACACGTGAAACGGAAATCTGTCGTCTCATTTTTCTTTTCTCTTTTTTTTTAGTATGTTGGATGATACATATATTTACATGATTATACCATTCTTAAAATGAAACTGTTCCTATCGCTTTTTCCGTTAATGTACAACTTACGTTCTTCCTTTTCCAGCACAACAACATGTGACGCTGCCACCGGAGGAACAGGGGCGCATGTTCCTGTCGGTCGCGACGGGGAAGGACTGTACTCTGCCTCGACCAAAGGATGTTTCTACGTGATTTATGCCGCCACACCACTAGTCCTCCGAGAACTGGAACTTCAGACGTTAAGAACAAGTGGTAGCGATGCTTATCATATAGCCGATTACGGTACTGCCGATGCCGGGACAAGTCTAGGACTGATGACAAAGATGGTTGACGCTGTGAGGGAAAAACAAAGCGACAAAGAAGTTGTGTTGCACTACGAAGATCAGTTGACGTAAGTTTTGTCGTCCTCTATGTTTTACTTTCTTTACACTTCAAAATAGATGATTCTAAAATTGATAACATTAGCAATGAATGGCAATCCGTATTCAAACATGCCTTGGGACTTAAACCCATTTCTGATGCATATGGATCTCCTGTACCATCGCCATATAATCTTAATAATAAGGTATTTGTTGAGGCATGTGGGGTAGGGTTTCACAATCAATGCTATCCAACCAACTCAATTGATTTCGGTGTCAGTTTTACAGCAATGCATTGGTTGTCACGCTTCCCATCCAGCATGAAGGGAACAGAACACATGCACTCGGCACTATGTGACATACCCCCAGCAGCTGAAAAGCTACAAGCTGCCGAAGACTGGAAATCTATATTGCTTGCAAGATCCAAAGAACTTGTACCAGGAGGTAGATTCGTATGTGTCAACTTTTCAAAGGATTCCAATGGATACTTTTTAGGTCAGACCGATGTTGGTACCAGTATGTGGGATTCGTTCCAAACTTCCTGGGACAAGCTCAAAGATGATGATATTATTGACGAGGAAGAAAGGTTGGCAGTAAGCTTCCCTAATTACTATCGCACAAAATCAGAATTTGTGGAAGGCATTGAAAGTGATCATGTCTTATCCAAAGTACTCAAAATAGTTAGTATTGAAGAACGGATTGTGCGATGTCCTTACCGTGAATTATACAACGCAGGAAAGAGCGGAAAATCACCACGTGAATATGCGGAATGGTTTGTACCGACGACCAAGACATGGAGTCATTCAACATTCAAGAACGCTCTAAAGGTGGAGCGTAGTGAAGAAGAGAAGGAAAGAATTATGGATCATTTCTGGAGGAATTACATCAATATTGTAGAGAAGGAGCCCAATATACATGGTATGGACTACGTTCATGCTTACATTGTATTAGAAAAGACGGTATAAGCAAACATAAAATTACGTTTTTAATCAAATAAGGATAAGTAATATTCTTTCTTTCAACGACGCAACTCTAGCTATTGTGTATAAACACAGAATCTTACAATTGCATAGAGTCACCTTCATTCTGGTCTTCGTCTTCAACTCCACACATGGTGTCGAATCCACCACATAGAAAACCAAGTCCCAAGAATCCGGATCCCCGCTCTGGAACAGCTTCGATATCTTTCGATGGATTATCTTCTTCATAAGACTGCTGGACAAAGACCATTTGTTCTCGTGGTGGTTCTTTTTTATCCTTTCGAATGGAGCGTACAATAGATCTTGAACGAGATCTAATCTTGTCTTTTGCACTGACCGAAAAAGATCTCACACGCTTAAAGACTGTGTCACCAACGCGTTTGACTCTGCGACTTTGCTGGTCTGGATACTTATCACCTTCCATTTCAGCGCCACTTCTAGATGATAAATGATTATCACTTCTTGATCGAGATCGAGACCGACGACGCATAGATGTTGATAACGAGGATGAGACTCTACCCAGAGTTTCTAGCGTTATTCCTTGGTAGACAGAAGGAACGGTGCTAGGTCCGTCTTTAAGCTTTGAAGTAGTCTTAACGCCTCTAATGCGTTCCACATCCTTTTGTATTTCCTTCCTAGTTGAGTGACTCTCATCTGTTCGTGTCGAATAAGAAAAAGACTGTTGTGTTTCCTCGTCCGTGCTTATGGTGGCATCTGAGGCAATGCCAGATGGATCCATCAGAGGGGAGCCAACCAGTGACTTCTTGCTTTGATTGTTCATGTTCTGTTTGATCTTGATTAAGTGGTGTCTTTCAATGGAGGAAAACTCGCCTTCGTTAATGATAATCGAGATAGGAGATCCTCCTTTTGGAGGCTTTCGAATGAATATGCCATGTTTGGTCTCTTTCACAGGCGTTGAATAGTAGGGATCTCTAGGCATCTTTGCAGTGAAGCACTTTCAAACTCCAAATGTACCTATTCAATGAACTAAAGTTACTAAGCGATTACTGTGGGAGAGCAAAAAGGTCACACACGCACACACATACACTCCTGTATGTTTTATAAATAAATGATTCTCTCTGTAGCGATAGTAGTCAGTGGTGCGCGGCTTGCTTCATTTTTCTTCACGACCCGAATTTCACATTTATCACGATTACTCAGTAGCTAATTTAATCGAACTCTTGAACAAAATCAACTCATTTAGCTAAAACATGTGTCACGAAAATCAACCATCGCACAATCAAGTTCGACGGCAACAGAATGAGCAAATTCATTGCTTGATAATATATTCTTTATCACTATGTTTCTATTCAAATCACTTGACAAATATGTAGCACCATATGTATCTGTGTTCATAGTTCTATACTGGACCATTTCTCCAATATTCCCAACTTAGATTGGATGTTCAACCTGCATTCCTCCACTACAGTGCGATACATTTCATATATTGGTGATTTCTAGTGTTTTGAAATAAATTCAAGTTGGTATTTTTCATACTCGACTTGGTCGATATGAATAACAAGAAAGTTGGGATCGAGTGCTGTTAGTACTATCCTCTGCCAGAAGTGGATTTTTTTCTCAATGTTTTACAATGCACATCATGATCTTGATTGTATCCATATTTATTGATTGAGATGGAGAGAAGTTGAGGCTGAGTTCCACACTTGACTATTTCTCGCTTCTCCTTCTCTCTGCACTAGTACGTAGTACTAATATTGTTCTGGTTCTCTCTTATCCAGTTTCATCTTTTATAAAAAATATTTGATAGGAAGGGCGGGGTAATGAATATAGAGTAATAATTTATATCACAAATTCTGGATTGACTAATAGTTTATTGTGCTAATTCGAGTATATTTCGTGGTTTTGCTAACAAAATGCTCAAAAGTTTATTTATTCGAGATTCATGGAAGAATCTTTTTTCGCGGAAATTTAGAACGCCAGTAAAATAATACGACGAGATAAGTAGTACACATTGTTCCGAATTCAGCTCTATCGCTCAGCACTCAGCACTACGCACTGTCCTATTGTTGTGATCTAGAGAAGAGTAACATAATTTGACTGCGCGGTCCTACTGAAAGTCTTTTGATCCAGCGGAGCAAAATTCCTTTATTGCAATCTTCATTATGAACAGCTCTTTAGCCACCAAGGAAACGAGCTCCTCATCCTCCCATTTAGAATCTAGCAGCTACGTAGGTGATGATCATGTAGACCATTCTTATGGAAGCATATCAGACAGTTATAACAGTGCCAAAAATAGTGGCAGTCACCATGCCCACAAAGAACTTTACAAGAGCATCAGCATGGGAGAGAGCTTCAGCAGCAGTCATGGCAGTCCAGGTACTAACCTGACCCCTGATTCGGAAGAAGAATCCTCTCCTTTCATGGAGGAAAACGTCATTGCCCCCACGGGTAAAATATCATTGAGACGCATTGCCATTGATATTTCACTCTACCTCAATCTTTTCATTCTGTTTTCTAAAATATTGGCATATGTGCATACACTCTCACTTTCTGTACTTGCCGCGTTAACGGATTCACTTCTTGACGTAATTTCACAACTAGTTCTATTCTACACAGAACGTACATCTTCCATGTCTAGGTCATCCGCTCATTATCCAGCAGGAGCTGCCAGGCTTGAGCCTATTGGTGTTTTGACCTGTGCTGCTTTGATGGGGATGGCATCCTTTGAGATTCTAAAAGAATCAGTAGAAGCTTTGGTATATGACAACGATGCTTCGTTATTCAATAACTTGCACATGATTTCAGTGTATGGCATGGCAACTATTGTCGCATTAAAGTTAGCACTTTTTGTGATATGCCAAAGGGCACGTCCCGATGTGTACAAAAAGAAAAATGGAAAGCTTGTCAAGGTCAAAGGGAATGATGCTACTCTTGAGGCTTTGGCATTGGATCACTGGAATGATGCCTTGAGCAATGGTGTGGCAGCAGCAGCTCTGTTTTGTGCTATTATATCCAAGGATTTGTGGTTCTTAGACCCTGTTGGGGCGATCATAATCTCACTATACATTATTTACAGCTGGTTTGAAACTGGCCGAGAACAAATCGAACAACTAACGGGGAAATCTGCCCCTGATGAATTTATTGACGAGTTGTACGATTTAGTGAATAACTTTGACAGCACCGGGAAGAACAGAATAATTGTTGATGTTGTAAGAGCTTATCATTTTGGTCCAAAGTTTTTGGTAGAAGTAGAGATTGTTTTACCTAAAGATACTCTTTTGATGGAATCCCACGACATTGGTATGGAGCTGCAATATGAGATTGAAGGAAAAGACGAAGTTGAGCGATGCTTTGTACATATTGATTATGAACAACGACCATATGATGAGCATGTCGTCAGTAAAGTTCCAGAATTGAGAGAGCGGTATAGACCTAGTGCAAGTGGAAACACTTCTTTTGTGTCTGGTTTCCATTCCGTCTAACATACACGTATATCCTCTGGTCTGCTAACCCTAAAAAGTAAAGAGTGGGGTGAAAAAAAAGAAGAAAAACACGTGTTTTGAACTTGAACCTTTTGTTGCCTACTTTTTCTGTACACTTGTGTATCTTCTCTTTTTATAATCCTTAGCCATTGGCACATACACTAGGTATATTTACTTACTCATACGAACACATTGATTTCCAATGATTGGTTTTGCAAGTCTTTTCTATGTTGCGATTTTCGTCATGGAATGCCGCGGATTCGTCATTTCTTCATCTTCACAAGGGCGTGGAACCTCACAAATGTATGCATCCACTGTCTCAAAGGCTACGCTCACAGAGGAGACAACATGGCGACTTCGCTTTTCTCTTACAGGTGTACCTACCAAATTTGACCGGAAAGTGGGTGAGTTATTTTCTGTCGACGTGCAGTTCAAAGAAGATGAAGGGTTTGAACCTCCTCAAGGCACAGTTGTGCAGGTTCAAACAAGCAATGATGAAAGTTCTTCATCGAGTAGGATAAATGCACTCAAAATCAAAGGAGGAAGATGGAAATTATCTGAAGACCCAAACGATAGAAAAGATGGCTTGTGGGTTTGGGGTTTGTTCAGTGAGCCGCTATATCCCTTCATGCTCTTAAACATTGAAACGGAAGAATATTCACTTACCCCTCGTAGCACTCGAAAGATACAAAACGATGATGAAGATGACAATAAAACATTGGAAGACTCTATATTGCCTTTGAAAATTTATGCTCAAATCAACCATAAAAGAGATCGCAAGACAGGTGACGTAACTCTCGAACCAGCCACTTTGACCATCCGAAAAATGGAAACTGTCAAGGCCGATATTCTCGGCGTCGCATCGATTGAACTTTATGATGAAATTCAAGTCGGTCAGTTGAGTCTTCGACCTTTGAATGAAGCGAGTAGAAATGCAAGGGATGCACTGCTGTGAGGATCATAATGATTACGCAAAAATGCATGATACATCATAAACATCTTTCTAAGAACCAAAACATCAGACTGATTACTATACTTAGTATTTTTTATGGATGTACATATGCATTATAACATCTCACAGTTGATATGTAGAAACCATGCGATTCCTTGAAAAATACTGTATTTCTGTGTTTTATAACCAGTTGTAATTTCCCTGCCTGTTGAACGCATTACACTCGCAAAGCAACCGGAGAGCTTTCTACTTCATAGAATGTGGAATACATTTACATTCAACTTGGGTTCCTTAACAAATAACAGACAAAGCAAGTGCTACAACTCATCATGGACCTCATCACCATGATCGGAAGAATCATTGACAGTACTTACAGGCTTGGATGAACACAGACCATCGACAAATGTATCCCAAAAACTATTTCTTCTTGTACCCATTTTAATGTTATCATTGTTTGCACACGACTTTGTCAATGATAAATGGATTTTTTCTCGCCATGTGGTTGATGGAGAAGTATTTTTGTTTCCATGAAGAGAACTACTGATTCCAGTCGCGGTATCCAATGGTTGAAAAGTAGGAGAAGTAATATCAGATGAAACAGACACAATCTCTGGATCAAAAGTTTTATCAAGCTCCGAACATGTAGAGCTCGTTCCAATGTCATGAAAGATTAAGTTCTTGTCGTGGTTCTGGCGTCTTTTTGTAATTCCTTTCATAGTTTGCGATGAATGTTTTTGTTTGTTTGGTGGTGGAGTCGGTGATCTTTTCCTGAAGCCACTTAATCTTTTGGTAGGTGGCGGCGGAGGTGTTTCGAGTTGTCCATTGTTGATAGAAAGCTGTGTTTTTGTCGTTGGACCATTGTTTCTAGCTTTCTCATGATCCAGTGAAGTATTTTCAAGACCAGTCTTTTGAATCTCTGCCTTGTGACCTGAGGAATCGTCGGGAATGATTTCATCATAGGACTGATTGATTGCATCCTTGAACAAATACGATGGTTGAAAGAATTCTGTAGGAGCATCTGTACCGGCATCCATATCATCATCATCATCATATTGATCAAGATAATCATTTGAAACATTCTGTGGATGAGGTATCCTTTGTGAGTCTAGAGTGTCTGGAGTCACAGGGACCGAAGAAGTCTTATGCGTGGACGTATTACTAGTCAAGACCATCTTTTCAGTAGGAGCAGATGAGTCTATCGTATCCGTGGCTTTCAATCTCGACGACATGTCCTTGAATGATTTTTTTTGTGACATGGGTACAGCAGTCTTCTGTCCTAATGTTTTTATCTTTGTATCTTTATTATTATAGATCGTTGCACTGGTAGGACTGTTCGATGCATTGGTAGCCTGTTTCTTCTTCAAGAGGAATAGCTTTCGTTTGCTCTTGGATGGTGAACCTGGTGGAGCTGGAAAAGTATTTCCAGAGGCAAGTACAGCGTTGGATACTGAGAGACTCTGTGCACTGCCACTGTTTTGACTTCCGGAAGAGTGCTCTGTTTGATCGGTCGATGGCATGGTGGCATGTGTGGTGCTACTGTTGGTACGAGAAACCGCAGTGGCAACTCCACCTGTCTGAGACAACGTCGAATTGGACTCGGATTGATGATTCAAATGTTGTAGTTTAATCTTTCTAATAACTTCAGGATCCAAATCACTATAGTTACGTGACTTAAGAGACGCAATTCTCTGTGGATCTAAGTCACTAACTGGCTCACTGATGTTAGAGTACTGCTTTGACTTTTTCTTAAATAGGCTCTTCATGTTTGATTTCACCCTCTAGCTAGAAAACTATAACTTGTTTGATTTTGTTCTCTTCACTGTCGTATCGTGAAGTGATGCTGTATGTATCTTGACTATTATTATATATCAATAGATGTATTTTTTTTTTAAAAAAAAAAAAAATGTTCAAGATGTACAAGAAGCACCCGTTGTTCTTGGCAATCAATTAGGATTTGAAATGAAATGCCTTGTCTCTAGTCGAGAATAGAATACTCCCCTCTCTTTCGATCTCTCTTTTTTCTAATGAGTATGTATTGGATAGGATACAGATACTATTCAAACCAAATTCAAATAACGCGAAATGCATAAAGAGAGGCTCTCTAACGATGTTTCAACTATCAATCAACTCTTAAGAATTTCAAAACAAGAGAAAGAATTCCAATCTTGATCTCTTTCAAGGCACAAAGTATTTAAAACCGCCACCAGTGCCTACACCAGTACTATTCAAACTCTTTTTTAGATGTTCTGGAGAGAGCTGCACCAAAATTCAATTTTTGCTTTGAACCGCAGTCGTGTTAAGATCAAACTACAGTCGTGGCACCAAAGATCCAGTTCGAATCACGGGATTGATTCGATTCTTTTAATTGAAAGGTTACTTGTCCTCTAGTTTTCTCTCCCAAGCGTTAGTTTTTATAAAACGAGACAACCGGAAGCTTGAGCAGCTCAATCATAAATAAATATATATGATAATATGTATGTACAACTAACTAACTAGGTAACGAACTAACCATCTATATTATCCTTTGAACCTCCATCTTCAAGTATATCATCGACGTTTCCTTCCCTAGCATCCATGAAGAATTCCAGTGAATGGAACAACTCGAAAGACACATCACCACCCGAAGAAGGAAATGTGACGACCAGTAGCAGTACTAGTCCTACTACTAGTACTACTAGTACTATTACTAGTAGTAGGACTCCATCTTCCGCCCATCCACCACCACAACAAGAACAACACAAAGATCAACAACAACAACAACAACAACAACAACGACATCAACATCAAGAGGAAGAAGATGAGATTGTTTA
>Ga0213868_10004215_pt1 | contig 13164 bp, 9 predicted proteins | sample PICome_9_FD_160087 | JGI IMG/M metagenome (GOLD analysis project Ga0213868, IMG submission 160087) | Coastal seawater microbial communities near Pivers Island, North Carolina, United States - PICO127 | ecosystem: Environmental > Aquatic > Marine > Coastal | place: USA: North Carolina | collected...
CTCTCGCTTGCTCAATATCTTTTATAGTTTCATCTTCATCAGGATTGATAGGAGTTATTTCATGCATAACTTCTTCTGCTTCGAGTACTTCTAAAGAATTTTCTTTTCTTATTTCTTCTAGAGGTCTAAGTCCGAGAACTTCGGCTATTTTATCATCACTCATAATTTATCCTTCTGGATCATCCGTTATTTCTCTTATAACTGCCCAATCGTCATCAAATTCAATATCCAAATAACTTATAGTGAGTTCTGAATCTGTAGTTGGTGTTCCATTGGCTGTCATTCCAGGATACACATTTACACCTTCTTCTGGATCTTTAGAACTATCAGTACTCGTCCAAAGATCTGTGTCAGTAAACTTTATAACTTTCTTTTCTCTTTCAGGCCCGAAATACCAGCACTTCATAGTAAAATTGAGAGTCCAAAGAACCGTCCTTCTTTCTTCATAATTTCCCTCATAAAGCTCTTCATTTGTAATTCCGTTAAGTATCAAAGGAATGTCAATAGGCTCTAAATCACTTACGAGTTTTACAGTCGAAGTCCATTCTGGTTTGAAAAACGGTAGAATTTGCTCTACAATTTTTACAGCATCTTCTGAGTATTTTGTCATAATTGAAAGAGTAAAGTCGATATTATATGGCGTTGCAGACCATTCAAAACTTCTGCTATCATCAACTTCTGCTTTTGCAGATTTTCTAATCTTTTGGTTTGAAGCTATTTTACGCTGACCATCGTATGTCATATTTGTAATTTCAAAAGACATTCTCGGAAGCGTGATAGCAGATTGCTGATTTAAGTTAGGATCTTGAGTAATTCTAGATAAAAACTTCTGCCAAGGCCCATAAGCAATAGGAACTATTATCTTTTGTGTTTCTACACCTTCAAGATCATCTCTGGTAATTACTATTTTGTTAAACAAAGTACCAAAGAGAGTTATGTATTTTCTTGTCGTCGCATTATAGAAGTGATTTACGAAAGCCATATTTAAAATTCCATTTATGTGTCTGTTGGATATGTTATAATTTCGCTAAATGGATCTATCTCAGAAAAATCAACAACATCATCGACTTCATTTTCAAAGAATTCATTTTTAGCAATAGGATCAAAAGAAGAAAGATCTTGTAGATTGCTTACTCCGTCTGTTTTTATATTATCATAATAGGTATCAATTTCACTTCTTCCAGTTTCAAATCTTTCATTGGAGTACTCGAATAATTCACATTTAAGATCAAATACTTGTAATGTGCCAGATTGATAAAATACAGACTCGTGTTCAACAAAAGTTATCTTAAAAAATTTGTTATTGAGTGGAAGATAAACGAGATCACCTTCTTTTGGTCTAATAAGTTCTGGATTTATTTTAGTTACAAATCTTTCAAAAGTTCTATAAGCTACAGTAAAAGTTGCCTGATCACGAATTTGCAAACCAAATTTAGATAAGAAATCACCTTCACCTTGAAAACCGTCGATACTTTTTACATACATTTCCATAGGAAACGCCGAATTAAACACTGATAGATCATCTTCGTTAAGTATATTATCAGTTGCGCCCAATGTCCTAGTAACATAAAACATATCGAGTCCATATATTTGAATAGACTCTATAACGAGATCATCAATAAGTTGCTGCTCATTAAAATAATCGTAATTTTGAAAGAAATTGTTAGTTGCCATAAATTATCCAATAAAGTTGTAAGTAAGTGGTTGAAGCGAACTAATAGCACTTTCTTCCATCTCTTTTCTATCAGCTTTTGCTTCAGAAAGAATTTGTTCACCGTTAAATTGTACACCGCCTACAAGTTGCATATTAGTGAATTTAGTCAAGTTTAATCCCCATTGCTCTCTGATAAGCGCAGATGCGTAATTTTGTAACCAACGATCGTTCCAAACATCAGTATAAGTTTCACCATCTATAATATCGTAAGCTTCAATAATAATGTACTCGCCGGGAACTAAAAGATCCTTAGTGACATCTATGTATAAACGATTAATGTTTCTATTGAAGCGCACGAGTGGTCTTCCCACAAGAACCTCTTGAAGGAATTGAATATGCTGCATTGACATATAATAATTTTGGACGTTATAGCCCATGATATCGTTTATGTTATTTAAAACGAACTGATATGTTACATTAAACATGCCGGAACCAGTAGAAAGTGAAGAACTGAGATCAAATATTCTTACGACGCCGAGAAGCTGAGGCGGTACTTCTACATATCCGTTATCTATATCTTCTTGTGTAAGTGCGTGCTTAAGATATACTAACTGAGAACCTGCATAGTGGTAATCTCTCCAAAAGCTTATTGCTTCGTCAATGCGATCTTCAATTTGTTCATCAGATGCATTTATCTGAATAACAGGCGCACCGATTTTTCGCAGCACATATTCTTTGAATTCTTGTCTTGATGATGGTAAAGCCATTACACGTACCTCTTTTAGATCTATTTATAATACTACATTTCAAACAAAGTAGTTGACAAATTCTCTACATATGTTATAATTGAATTATCATTCATAAAATAAAACAGTATGTTTTAACTAATACTATCAAGAATCCTATAATCTGATTCGTAATAATTCTTTAGTTTGTTTACAAAATCTGAATCTGATAAAATTTCTTCTACATAAGGAACAATATGACTTTTAACTTCATTTTCTAATGTAGAATTTAGTTTCACAAGATCTTCTTTTATTCCCAAATGATATTTTATTGATTGTTCAAAATTTTCATCCATCGCAATCCAAGTAACATTTTGTAGACCTTCCGTGAAATACTCCATTTTTCTATGGTGTATATCATTTATAAAGGTAAAATTCTTTAAATTTCTAGTTTTAAACCATTGTGGCAATAGAGCGTAGTTATTCTTATTGTGCAGCATGTGATGAGATGCTAATTCTATTGTTGATCCCTTCCAGCGTTGAATAGGATCTCTTATTATTGCATAACATTTATAATCAAATAGATTATCATGAATATAATTTCCATTTTTCCATAAACTAGAGCGATGTAGATGGTGTGATACTGTTTTTGAAGCGTTTTTTGGTATTTCTACCCACAATTTCTTTTCTGTTTGGTTATAAAAACATTTTCCTTTCATAATCCAAAATCACTCCATGAAGATTCATGAACCGCTATATAGTCTGGCCCAATAAAGTTTTCATCTAAAAGAGTATAGTCATGAAATTCTATATGATCTGTTTTTAGTCTGCCCAATTTGAATCCTAACGGCTCAAGAAACTTGTAACTATCTATAAGCATCCACTTAGTAAGTACGCATACGAAGCTATATTCGAATTGCATTACTCCAACTTTGCCTTCTTTTAGCGTATTTTCGAATCCCTTGAATACCTTGCCTTCAGCACCTTCAGTATCTATTTTAAGATAATCAATACGTTCTATACCTCTACTATCGACATATTCGTCACCAGTAAAAGCTAATCCATTGATGATTACGCTATCATCTAAACGTAGATCCGTTACGGTAGTGCTCATAGCGTCATATGTTGTTTTGAATTTAAGAGGCACAGTACCAGCTTTATCTAAAAGACCAAAACTATTTGGATACATTTTGTTATCTATTTCAATATTATTTATCATCTTGTGATATGTATTAGGAACAATTTCAAACATATGAATATCTGCGTTTGGTTGATATTTACGAGTCATATTAGTCCATTCACCAATGTTCGATCCTACATCAAATATAGTATTAAACTTACCTGCAAATCTTTCTTGTATCCAAATTTCTCCATGCTCTTTAAATTCTTGCATTGCGTAATTTCTATCATATGTGTTGCTCATTATTTAAAAACCTTCTTATTTCTATAATTACCTTGCATCACTGTAACCCCAGCATCTTTCTTTTGTGTCTCAAGCGCGGCAGGTTGTTCAGTAGGCTTCTCAATTACTTTTTGATTTACTTTGAAAAAAGTAGAACCTTTGTGATCACAAACTATTGTAGTATCTACCCAAATTTTGAAATTTAAATCTCTAGCTTTTTTGCAGAAGTAAATATCTTCAGATATTGTATCTTTGTGGTCAAGCGCAGATTTGTAATAAAAGTGCGGATATTCCATTGTTCTAAATACTTCACCTTTGATTAGTACGCATCCAAAGCCACAGCCAGCAACCTCTACTAAACCATTATGTTCTGATATCAATTCATAAGGTATATTACTTATTCCGCCATTTTGGTTTACCATATAAAGTTCTAATGTATGAGTATCTGGTATCCTTTGAATATACATTCCGGTAACAACATCTTTATCTGCCACTATCATTTTCTTGAGAGCATCTTTTGGTACAACTATATCAGAATCTACTGAGAAAAGATAATCGTATCTTTTAGACCATTCGGCAATTAAATTTCGAATCTGTGAGATGGAATATCCATAAAAATATTGAAAATCTAATTTGTATCCATCAGGAATTTCTAAGTCATAGATTGATTTGAATGTTTCAGGCTCAATGTATTTGTTTGTTGGAATCGCGCATAATATTTTCTTCACATTTTCATCCTTTTTAATAGCAGAAGAAGCTACTGTTTTTGGTTTTATAACAGCGTTTCTATTTTGCTCTTCACCATTTATTTTATAGTCATTTAATGGATTAACATCATTGTAAATTACCATTATCTCTTTTACTGCAATAGGATTATTAGCATAAGAAATAGTTTCTCTGAATAGTGGATTATCTGCGCCAGACATCATCCATTCACCATCCACTATGTAGTTTTCTTTTAATACTCTTTTTGCAATAGATCCAGTCATTGTTCTAAGATGAGTATATGGTATTTTCCACGGATAAGAATTACCATCTTTCCAATCTTGTGCGATTAGAGGTATATTGTCAGCAAGACTCCACATTGAACCATATGTAAAGTCGTGACCTTGATCATAAAGATCGTTATAATAATGGAAGATTGTATTGTTATTTATTAACCAATCATCGCCATCTAAAAGCATTACTATATCATCTTCTTTAACAAAATCATTTATGGCATTCAATTGATTTTGAACGGCACCTTTTCTTATATCATTTTGGCGTACTATAATTTTAGATTTTATATCATCAGAAAGGTCTGAAAACATTTCATTGAAATTTATTCTATTATCAGACTTATCGTCAATTAATATATGCAAATAATTGTCGTAATCTTGTTGAGCTATAGATCTAACGTGGTTTTGAATATAAGCATCAGCATTTCTAAATGGGCTTATAACCACAATTCTACGCTGCTCGCCATATGATTTGTATAGCTTACGATCTTCTATATTATTAAATCTTCTTCCATAAATTCGAGAAACTTTGTCGTTTATTCTAGAAACGGATCTATATTTTTCTACTGGGTATGGCTTTTCAGTCATTGTATGAAAATGCTGATCCCATTGTAAAGCAACTGTATCCCAGCCAGCAATATCCTTCACAACACCGCAGTAGTTTTGTTTTTGATAGTGCAAATAAGTATTTTTATGTGCTTCTAAAACTGCATTAACAAATTTTATAGCTTGAGCATTTTCATCTATATTTCTAAACAATGCGTTATTAGTTGATGAATAAGGAATTTTATAACATGCTTGCTCAATCGCGGTTTCTTCTAAAGCTCCAAATGTATTAGTAACTATCGGCGTTTTGTAAAGAAGAGATTCCAGTGATGAAATACCGAATGTTTCTGGAAAAGCTGTCGGATATAACATCATATATGCATTTGATAATATTTCTGCTATTTCATACTGTGGAATAACACCAGTAAAAGTTACTCCTTCCGGTTTAGAATCTATGAGATCATTAACCATTTTTTCTTGCGCATCTGGCTCTGCGCCTTCACGAAAACGATAGTATCCACCGATACAAGTTAAGCGCGCTTCTGGAATTCGTTTTTTAATTTCTGGCCATATACGAGTTACTAATGGAATTAAGCCTTTTGTTGCACTTGCATTAAAAACAAAATGATTTATATCTTTTTTGGTCAAATCAACTTCTTTGATATGCTGTACTGCACCGTTTCTCGTCTGAAAAAACTTGTGTTTGAGAACTTCAAAATTTCGTTTGTTTCCATGATCGCAAGAAGTTACATACCAAGAATGAAAATCTGATAGTGTAAAGACTTCATCGATATGACCCTGCGTGAGTAGCTGCTCTAGTAAATGATCACCTTCGCAAAAAGTATCATGCATCCAAAGAACAGTTTTACTTGCTCTCGAAACCATTTTAGCATATTGATTACTAGCAAGAAATGGTTTTACTGTCCTAGAAGAAATTACGATATCGTGAGTATGAATAGTTTCATCATCAGAAAAATCTGAATGATCTACATATTGCACACCGTCATATAAGCCAGGTTTTGCTTTTGAATCTATACAGTTATTATAGACAGTAATTGTATGCCCAAGTTTTGATAACTCGGCGGACATGAGAATGACGGCAGATTCACTGCCGCCTAATCCTCGTTCTTTTAAAGTATTTCCATCATAAGTAAGACCTAATAAGTCTATGATTGCAATTTTCATTTATACACCTTATCATAATATAATTAACGCCAAAATTAGTTAAAAGCAATTTCTATGGCATTAATTTCTTCTATACTTACAGCGCTTTGGAGAGCATCTTTAAATACCCAAGATTGTGCATACATATTAGAATATTTTTGGGAAACTGCCTTACCCAAAATAACAATTTCACTTGGAGTAAGACTATATGTAATATTGTCTGCACCTCTAAAATCTATTTTGGTATTATCATTATTTATAATACTGAGAGTAGCTGTTTGAGTTAAACCAGCTATGTTTTGAATGTCAGGTTTATCTTCTCTTATGTCTACTGGAATATTTGTTGTTTCATTTACTGCTACTTCGAGAGTTTGATAAATAGCATTATTTCTCGCAGCATCAATTTTTTTGCTGAATTCTATTCTGTAATTTTCTAATTCTTGTGCTATCTGTTCTGCAGACTTGTCTTTTATTTCCCAGCCAATTTTCCAAGTATCATCAAAATGCGGTTGATCTACTTTTACTACATACTGATTTATAGTATCATAATCTGGTTTAGCAGCATCATATACTGGATAAACATTGTACTTTGCAAGAAATCTATTTGAAAGAGCTTGCGGAAGAGATGTGTTTGTTTTCTCTGCGCGAAACATATCCAACGTGTATGGATATTGTATTATTTGATTTGCCTTATCTGTCTTTACGAACATTTATAATTACTCCTTAAAAATTGTTTGGATTGTAAGCGGAAGATACTCTCTCAATTCCGCTATATGTGGTTCCGCCATCTGTAGTATAGAAGTCAATTACTGACGAACGATCAAGTTTTGGAGCTTCTGGTGCAGTGCCATTTTCCCAATTCACATTGTCTGGCCATTGAATAGTATATTGATCTTCGTAAAATATATTTTTAACTATCATGCCACTTAAGCTGGCAGTCAAACCGAAGTAAACTTCAGAAAGATCGGGTTTAAAATACACGGATTGCACATATGACTGGTACGCATATGCATTTGTATATGTTGCCGTAAGTGTAAGAACCCTTGTATCCCATGGTGTAGAAAGAGTATATTTTCTTATAGCCGAACTAGAAGTCGCATAGCTGCAAGTATATAGTTCTGTTCCAGCTGCGTTAAATCCTATTGAATATGCGTTTGCAACTACTACCCCATAACCAACATAAACCAATGTAGATAAATCCCAAGGTTCCATGGTGTATGAATGCACTCGATCAACTGCGGACCAATTTCCTGAAACAAAAAGTTTAGTGCCACTTTGATCTATATGCAAACCGAATACGTATGTCGCTGCGCCAGTACTAACTGTAACTCTATTAGCAACAATTGCTGTAGATAAATCCCAAGGTTCTGCTAGTGGTACTTCTGCTATAAATCCAGATGTTGAAGAATTTTGCGCGACGGTGTAAAATTTATATCCATCTGAGCTAAAAAATATTCCCATTACAGAGTAAGTATATCCTGATATGTAATTTACAGAATACGACGGAGTTTGTATTGTTTGAATATCCCATGGTGTTGTTAAATCTGCCTGGTAGGTTGTAGCTCCGATATTGTACCATACTCTTGACCCGTCAGGCTTGAAAAACAAACCATTTTTTGTTCCTGATCCTTGGCTAGCAGTAAGCCCAGCAAAAGTTGGTGCTGCAATTATCGTATCTTCAACACCTACTATTTCATATTCAAATATTGCGTTGTTATCTGCAGCGGAAAGTAGAAAGATCTTATCTGAATCACGTGAAAGCGCAAATCCATAAGATACAGATGATTGGCTTGCGTGTTTTACTGCTTCAATCGCGATGGTTCCTGTACTTGGATCCCATGGAGTACTTAGATTCACGCTAAGAATAACATCAGTGTCAGTTTCTAAGAAATATAATTTATCACCACGATTTGAAAATGCAATTTCATACACATTACCAAGTGTAGCAACAGCACCTGTGTATTGGCTATAACTTTTTGCTGATACATAAGTAGCTGTAGAAATATTCCACGGTGTGGACAAGTTCCACCACCTAATAGTAGCAAGATCTGATAAGAACATTCTACTGCCATCTGGAGTAAACCACACCGATCTTTGATCTACAGCACCTGCAGGTAGTGCTGTATGATTTGTTGATGATATATGCGCAAGTGTAGTAACATCCCACGGTGTTGCCATTTTAAAATATTCAATTTGATCATCAGTCAATCCAGTAGTAAATAAATGTGCCCCATCTGGACTAACATATAGACCTTCAGCATTATTTTGAATTGACTGGAGATTAAATAGTTTATTTGCAAATACCATAGAGTCAATATCCCAAGGTATTCTTAAATCAAATTGATATATTACACTGCTGTTGTTTGTTAGCAACAGCATTGCCTTACCGTCGGGGCTGAACTGCGCAGATTGAAATGCTCCAGGCGCGGTGTTATAAAATCTCACATAATTTCCTGCGTAAGAAAAATCACTCGGATCAGTCCAATTATCTGCAATATCAATTTCATGAACTGAATTTGTTGTGGCGCCGATCAAAAATAATTTAGTTTCATCTGGCTTGAGATATATTCCGAATGGTTGTGTTTCTCCAGTTGAACCTGTGCCACTTATACTAAAAAAGTTGGCCTCAAATGTAAGAGATCCTGCTATAGTATACGGCGCTTGCGTGTTAATTTGCACAATTCTAGACAAAAAAGTATCAATTAAAAGAATTCTTGATCCGTCTGAATTGAGTGTAAAACCACGGAAAAGTCCATTACTAATTCCAGTAACAGTTCTTAGATTTGCGGTAATACCAGAATACACTGCATTGGGTAGATCATATGGCACAAGAAATTCTACTTCAAATATATAAATATCGTGAAGAATAAAGTACATCTTGCTGCCCGGATTTTCAGCGTTAATATTAAATTGAACTTGTGAGAAACTATTAGAATCACCGTAACCTACAGTCACACCTAAATCTAAAAATATACCGTTATAGCTTGCTGTACTCAAATCCCATGGCGTAGACAAATCAATTCTATATAAAAACATAGTACTATAATTCATGATAAAATAATGTCTACCATCATGGCTAAACGTTACATTCATGTAGCTTGCCTGGCCACCTATACCAAGATTAGATCTAACGCCGTTATATACTCGACTTTGTATATCCCATGGAGTTGTAAGATCGAATTGATACAAGTATACTGCGGCTGCATCTCCCATAAACATGCGAGTTCCGTCTGATGAAAACGCGATTCCCGATGGTCTGCTAGCATTGTTACCGCCAATCGGATACAACTCATTGTGACTTCTACCGGAATAATTCATTATGGTTTTTGGTAGATCAGCATCATTTTTTACTTTGACAGTAAACTTTCCAGACTCCGCTGGTGGGTTAGAAAATGATATTTCTGGACTGACGCTTTGCCCCTTTGTATTTACTTCAAAAGAAGAATGTGCAGATAAGTCGAGATTGATAGAAGCAGAGTCCGACAATAATCTGTGCTTGAGTGAAGGGTTGGATTGCTTCTGTAACCATTTCTGAGTAGACTCGTTCCAAATATAGTCGTATTGATCGGTAGAAAAAATCTGTCCATTAATTGGAGTAGTTGGAAATGATATCATCGTATATCCTCTTAAAAGTTTCTACCGACAAGTCTGCCGATGTAATTTGTGCCTAAGTAATCTGTTCTTGCTTCTAGCTCTATAAGTGCAGTTTCAGTAAGTGCTGGCAGTGTCGGCGGTGTTCCGTCTTCCCATTCTATTGTTTCTGGCCATATTAGAGAACTTTCAAATATTGAATATGACGAGCTATATTGATAAACTACACTAGTGGCTGATACATCGCCAGTACACAAATACATTTTATTATTTGCTAATTCTATAGAAAATGGATCAGTTGTTCTTGATCCAACTGGCAGTTGATATCCGGTATATTGGATAGTTGATAAATCCCAATTACTCATACTATATTCTTTTATAGTGTCCGTTGACGCGTCTACTATCCAAATTTTATCGCCAGTGCCTGAAATAAAAAAGTCTGTGGCTGAAAACGCTAAAGTAGCTTGATAATTCTGAACTGTCGATCCCGTAAATGCCGATATATCCCAAGGATTGGGTAATATATATTCTCTTAAATATGAGGTAGTACCGTTTACTATAGTATATAGTTTATTTGCATTGTCACCAAATCTAATTCTAAATACAAGCGAGCCGCCCGGAATTGTTATATACGTCGGTGAGCCCCAATTTGTAATTTCCCAATTAGTAACAGCAGGATAAGTTACGATGGTGGCGTTGGTTAATACATAAAACATACTACCGTCGGGTTTTATGTATGACCCGCGAGTATATGAACCACTGGAGTATATAAATTTACTGGTGACATACGACATAGAAGATAGATCATATGGAATTGTTAGATTGTATTGATGAAACCCCTTTGTGTCGTTTTCATAATCCATACCGTATAATCTATAACCATCTTTGCCCCACAATATATGCGTAGTCCCCCCAGAGCCGGTTTCTACGTCTCCTGTAACATTATCATAAATGAATCCATCAACGGATGGTGTTTGGAACATTTCATAACTAGGATTTGTATTCGCAGTCAAATCCAATAAAACTTTCTTATATTCGCCTTCAGCGGGAGAATTGACAAATATAACATCTGCTTCTTCTGAAAGTGTCAGCCGCTGAATACCATCAGTATCAAAGTCAATTACCAATTCGTTATTGGCTGCAACTATATCTGATGCTTGTACTGTATAATCTACTCTATTTACAGGTTTCCATTTTGTACCAGTAAATTCATACGAAGCATTACCAGATGTATAGATATCGCCAGTATTTGCACTAGGTGGAAAATTTAAACTCATAGTATCCTCACAGGTTTTCTGTTATGACATTTCCATGCCATGTTCCATTATATTTATAAAATTCTATTAAAGTTGTGCCGGTTATAGATGGCAGCGTGTCAGTAGACCAAGTGACATTTGAAGGCCAAGTTATTACCGGCGCAGTTAATTCTCCTCCTGAAGACCATTGACGTATATTACCAGTATTTCTTTCATATACGGTGTATAATTTTTCTCCAAATGGATATTTAAAGTCAAATCCACCCTCGTATTGGAGCGTAAATAGCCCATCTACATACTGGACAGTTGATTCGTCAATACTTTCTATATCACCTGGTATACTCAGGTCGAACGAGTAAAGTCTTGTATCGTAACTCGAATTTGCTAAATCATATGGCCTAATAAAAACTTTACTATTATCACTATTAAATCTAATATTGTTCATAATACCGAATGAAATAGTACTAAATTGGTATGTCTTCGATGGTGTTGTAGATACTAGTGTTGTTGGATTATAAGGCGTTGCTAAATCATATGATTTTATTGTTGCCGGCGCAGAATATCTAGTAACGCCGACAATAGTATTTCCTTCTTTGCCAAATCCAGGAATTAAAGTATCATTTAATAGAATACTATATGAAAATGGTGCGATACTGGTTATGTCCCATGGTGTTGTCATTACTGCATATGACACAACTGACTGGTTGCCGCCGGAATAAATTAGATATATACCATCTGGAGTTATATCAAACCCTTCAACTCCTTGTCCACCCAAATACATAGAATTTTCGTATGTGACAATTGATGATAAATCCCAAGGAATTGATAATCTGTATTGGTGTATACTTCTATATGGAGTTTCTGATGCATAAAACTTTGTGCCGTCTGGTTTAAATTTTAATGAACCATTCTTTGGATTTCCATCATCTGCTAAATAATTTTTATTATCATAACTTACGCTTGTAATATCAAATCCTACTACCAAATCATCTTGATTTACTCGCATTATAAAGTTCTGTGACAATGCTTCATTTTCAAAAACAATTTCTGTATCTACATCAACAACCAAATTCACTTCAAAAAAGTTAGCACTTCTTAAATCCAACGTAGTTGTGTTTGCACTTCCACTCACTGCCGCATAGTTTCTATATTCTCCTGGTAGGTTAGTATTATACTTAGAACGATCAAACCACTTAACTCCGTTCCATTTATAAGTCTTGTCTAAGTAACTATAAGTATCATCTACTGCTACATAAGAAAAAGAATTTGGTGCAATAAAGTTTTCGGTGTACCGTGCTACAGTAGATACACGAACATTTTTGAAATATACTTGAGTCGCTCCAGAACCTGTTCGGCCAGAACCAATGTATAATCCATCAGCGTAATTATAATCGGTTGCATCGGTAAATGTTTTTACTGCAACACCATTCAAATACATTTTTGTTTCGTTTGATCCAGTGCCCGTTCTTACAATAGCAATATGCTGAAGTACATCGTCAGTTATTGTTTCAGAAGTAGCGGTTTCTGTTGTAGTTCCATGAATAAAGAAAGGTCTTCCTAGATTGTCTATTCCTATTTCCCAATTATTAGACGTAGCGGTAGCTCCAACACTTAAAATACTTTCAGTTATTGACGCTCTAGATGCTGGTATAAGAAAAATAAATTCAATTGTATAGGGATTTGTTCCTAACTGTAATGCATTATTATATGTTGTGCTAAGATATCCACCGTTTCCTGTATATAACTGATTAGAATTTAATGCCTGGAGAAATCCGCCACCATTGTCGGCAACAGAAACCGTCGTTTTATCTGTTTTGTCACGAAATAC
>Ga0213868_10004219_pt1 | contig 13156 bp, 8 predicted proteins | sample PICome_9_FD_160087 | JGI IMG/M metagenome (GOLD analysis project Ga0213868, IMG submission 160087) | Coastal seawater microbial communities near Pivers Island, North Carolina, United States - PICO127 | ecosystem: Environmental > Aquatic > Marine > Coastal | place: USA: North Carolina | collected...
CGAAGAGCTCGTTCATCGTGCGGCCGCCCAGGTAAGCGAGCGCGTCCTGCTCCTGGAAGGCCGCGGGGATCTCGACGGTGTGGTCCGGCCGATCGACGGAGAGAAGCGTGAACCACTTGTCGTGCGGTCCCTCCACGTACAGCTGGACCTGGCTGTGTTGATCCGTGACGCCAATGGCGGAGACGGGCGTCGGGCCCGCGAAGACCTCCTCCCCATCCCTGGAGAGCCGCTTGCCAATCGACTCCGCCAGGAGCTGCGCGTACCAGTCCCCCACGCAGGCGAGCCGCTGGCTGTAGGAGAAGGTCACCGACATCGGGTTCCCCTTCTCCTGCTGCATCAGGTACTGGATCGCGGCGTAGATGAGCGCCGGGTTCTCCATGAGCGGAGCCTCCTTGCAGCGCTCGTCCATGTCCGCCGCGCCGGCCAGGAGGCCGGGCACGTCGATGCCAATCAGCGCGCTGGAGACCAGCCCCACCGGAGACAGCACGCTGAAGCGGCCCCCCACCCCATCGGGCACGATGAAGGACCGGTATCCCTCGGACTCGACGATCGGGCGCAGGACCCCCTTCTCGGCGTCGGTGGTCACCACCATGTGACGGCGGTGCCCCTCTTCCCCAAGCGCCTGGATCAACCGATCACGGAGCACCAGGAACTGGCTCATGGTCTCCGCCGTGGACCCAGACTTGGAGATCACGTTGAAGAGGCAGGTCGTGGGGTCGACGGTGTCGAGGAACTCGCCGACCAGATCGGGGTCCACGTTGTCGAGGACGTAGAGCCGGGGCATCCCCGCCGGCGGCTGAATGTCGTGGAAGGGGCTGGAGAGCGCCCGGTGCAGGGCCCGGTTGCCCAGGGCCGAGCCGCCGATGCCGAGGACGACCACGTTCTCGAACTGCCCCTGCACGGAGGCCGCGTAGTCCATCACGTCCTGCTGGACCTCGGCCTGGTGCGGCAGGTCCAGCCACCGGAGGTCCCGACCGCGACGGGCCTGGACCGAGGCGAGCGCAGCGGCGGAGCGCTCGGAGAGAGCCTCGATGGACGAGAGTTCGAGGCCGTGCTCGGCGCCGATGGCGTCGGAGAGGACGTTGGTGTAGTCGAGAGTGAGGCGGTCCAAGGGGGTCACCTGGGGGCTGAGCGGCGAGGAGTGAGCCCGAGAGGGTACCCGCGCGCCGCGCGCCGGGGGAGCCCTGGCCGCGTCGAGGGTCTCGCGGCGCGAGGCGCCCTCCACCACGTGCCCTCAGGGCGCCTCCTGGACGCCCTTGAGGCGCCTCAGCCGTCCCTCTGGGATCCGAGAAGGAGCGACGCGTAGTACATGAGCGTCGCCACCGCGGTGATCGCTCCCGCCACGTACGTCATGGCCGCCGCCCCGAGGACCCGGTCGACCCCGTGGCGCTCCGCGTCGGTGCGGGCGATACCGGCCTCTGCCAGCACGAGCTTGGCGCGATTGGAAGCATCAAACTCCACCGGCAAGGTCACCAGCTGGAACAGGACGGTCACCGAGAGCAGCCCGATCCCAACGAACATCAAGAGGCCGCCGAGGGGGGTCGCCTGCATGAAGAGGCCGATGAGGATCGGCAGGATCCAGAAGCGGGAGCCGAACTGCACGGCGGGAACCAGAGCGCTCCTCATGCCCAGCCATGGATACCCCTTGGCGTCCTGGATCGCGTGTCCAGCTTCGTGGGCTCCCACCGCGATGGCGGACACGGAACGGCCGTCGTAGACCTCGGGGGAGAGCCTCAGCGTCTTGGTCCGAGGGTCGTAGTGGTCCGACAGGAAGCCGCCCACCCGCTCGATGGTCACCACGGCGCCCCCCGCCCGTGCCACTGCGGCCGCGGCCTGAGCGCCGGACATCCCGCTACTCACGCCGACCTGGGCGTACTGGGCGAAGGTGGACTTGACCCTCGAGCTGGCCCAAAAGCCAAGCAGCAGACACGGACCGAGGAAGAGCCAGTAGGTGGGATCGAAGAACATTGGTGGTGAGGGGAGCCGGCTCCCCGGGTCCCCTTATAGGTCGGAGCCCGGTTGGGATTCCAGCGGCGCAGACGAGAGGCGCCGCACGGCGCCGCGGAGGGCCTACAATCCAGCTCCAATGCCTCTCCACTTCGACTGCAACGCCACCACGGCGGCCTCCGAGCCGGTGATCGAGGCCATGCTCCCCTGGCTCGGCCGCCCGGGCGCCAACCCGTCCGCGGCCCACGGGGCCGGACGAGAGGCTGCGCGTGCCATGCGGCGCGGCCGAGAGGCGGTGGCCGCCCTGATTGGCGCGAGGTCCCCGTCCTCTGTGGTCTTCACCTCGTGCGGTTCAGAGAGCACCTCGCTGGCCTTCCATAGCTCAACGGCGGCGAACCCGGGTCGCTCCAACGTCATCTCGACCGTGGAGCACAGCGCGACGCGCAAGTGTGCGGAGCGCGCGGGGCCCGTGGTCGAGGTCGCCGTAGATCGCGCGGGCGCCCTCGACCAAGGAGCGGCACTCGAGGCCATCGCCCGAGGCCCCGCCATGGTCTCGATGATCCTCCTCAACAACGAGACCGGCGTGATCAGCGACCTGGGCCCCATCGGCGCCGCTTGCCGGCAGCACGGAGTGCTGTTCCACGTGGACGCCGTGCAGGCGCCCGGAAAGATCGCCATCGACGTCGAGCAGCTGGGCTGTGACTACCTCAGCCTCTCGGCCCACAAGTTCCACGGGCCGCGCGGGATCGGCGCGCTCTACGTACGTGAAGGCGCGCCCGTCTCCCCGCTCCTGGCGGGCGGCCCCCAGGAGGATGGGCGCCGCGCCGGCACGGAGAACGTCCCGGGCATCGTCGGCATGGGAGTCGCCGCGGAGCGCGCCGCGGAGCTCGCGGCCTCCCCGGAGGCGCAGGCGGAGATCGCGGGACGACGGGACCTGCTCGAGCGCCTGGTCCTGGAGCGTTGCCCCGGGACCGTCGTACACGGTGACCCGGCCCGCCGCGCGGCCAACACCACCAACCTGGGCTTCGACCTCGACGGCACAGGGCTCGACGCCGCCGCGATGCTGGGCCTGCTCAATGCCCAGGGGATCGAGGTCAGCACGGGGTCGGCGTGCAACGCGACACAGGCCGCGCCGTCGCCGGTCTTGCTCGCCATGGGTACCGGGGAGGCTCTCGCGGCGTCATCGCTCCGCTTCTCACTGGCTCACCGGGAGACACCCGACAGCTCGACGCAAGGTGAGATCGAGGTCGGCGCAGCAGCCGTCAGCGAGGCCTACGCGTCCCTCACGTTGCTCGCCACGGACTGATCCGTCGGCCTTGAATACGAATCGGAAGACGGAATCCGATCGGAGTGACAAGCACGGGTACTCTTCCGACCGATAGCGCCTCTGGAGCTGGACCATGCCCTCCCCCAAGAAGACCTACAAGACCACCGTTTCAGGCTTCCTTGCCCCGCGCCACGTCGTCAGCGACGAGGAGGGCAAGGAGGTGGGCACCCTGCAGGTGTCCCGGAGTCGGATCGGGCTGATCGTGGGCGCTACCTGGCGCCCGCTGAAAGGGGAGGTCGTCGAGATCCGACGGGACCCCGGCCTGCTCCGCGCGCAGTTCGCCTGCTGGACTGAGGCACGCGAGTGGCTTGGCTCCACGATCCGTCCAGGATTCATGCGGCGGACGATCGAGATGTGGACCGGGGGTAAGCCGCTGCGGCTGGTCCCCACCCTCGGCCTAGGCCGCGGATGGCGCGTCGTGGGCACCAAGTCCGGCCTGGTGGCCGAGGCGAAGCACGGCCTCCTGAGCCGCAGCGCCACCCTCTGCACGTATCGCAAGATCGATCTGGAACTGCTGATCTTCGCCTACTTCATCGGCGGGATCGCGCTCTGGGAGAGCGCCCTCCCCACCTCGCTCGAGTCCGTCGACCGGGCAGCTCCGGCCACCGCGCGGGGCTGATCCGGTCGCGAGAGCAAGGATTGACGGGCCGCGGCAGCCCGCTGGATCGCATTACTGAAGCCCTCACTGGCCTCCGATTGAGGTCCGCCGCCGCGCCCGCTGCAGGCCCCCTCGCCAAGACCTCGGCCGGCCCCGCCATCCCGGCCCCACGCTCGTCTGGCCAGACCGAGTCCAAACGGGCTCGACCTGGCCCCCGCGCTCCACGGGGCCTCTGCGGCGCAGGGCTTCCTGCGGCGCCGTGACGCCGCGTTGCGCCACCATCGAGCCCCGCGTCCGGGCCCCAGCGGCCCCCCCATGGCCCCCACCGAGCCTCCCAAGCGGCCTTCGCCGGGTCCTCCGCCGGGTCCTCCGCCGGGTCCTCCCGGGGAATGAGACCCTAGGAAGCTGGATGTGACCCAGAAAATGTCGCCCGTCCCTCGCCTGCCGATCTCATCTGCGAGGGGCCAGATGGCCGATAGGTGCGCCAGAGGCTGATCCGGCCCACAACGCACCCCCGCCCACTGACGACGTCCCACGAACATTCTTCGGGGACGGGGGAAGAACCCCCGCAGCCCAGCGTCGATCCCCTCCAGGGCCGGGCTCACGGGCACAGCCCCCGGCCACCCACTCCCTCCGACCCGCTCCCATGAAGTTTCTCATCGCTCTCATCGTCCTCGCGCTTCTCGCTGTGGGCGTGTTCTTGACCGTCACCCCCGTGGCCACCGAGCCCACGGAAGGCGGCACGGCCAGCAGCTATGTCGTCGAGCAGAACACCTCGTCGGGCCAGGACGAGGCCTCCGACGGCCTCGTTGGCGTTGGAGGGGCGGGCAACCGCGAGGTCGGCGACGTCGGAACGGTGAGCGCCTCGCTCGCCAGCGAAGGCCTCGCCGCCGTGGCTCTGGGCACCGGCATCCTCCGCGGGTCGGTCGTCGACCCTGAGGGCAAGCCGCTCGCCGGCGCCGAGGTCACGCTCACTCGTTTTGGCTCGGAGTCGTTCTTCCTGACCGATCCTGACCCCTCGAACGACCTCAAGACGCTGACCGGAGCCGGCGGGAAGTTCGAGTTCGACGGCGTCCCGGTCTTCGGCGACTACGCCCTCATCGCTCGGATGGAGACATTCACTCGGACCGAGGTCCCGTCCATCGTGGTCCAGGATGGCAGCGTCACCGAGGTCCCCCCCATCAAGCTGGGCACCGGAGTGCTGGTGCGCGGTCGGGTCACCGACTCCGGGGGCAACTTCGTCGCCGGCGCCAAGCTCGTCCTCTCGCAGAGCGTCTTCAACGTGCGGCGCGCCGCAGACGCAGGCCCCCGCGATGGCGCCATGGAGGTCGAGTCCGACGAGGAAGGGCTGTACAAGTTCAGCAACGTCGCGCCGGGCCAGAACTACTCCATGCGCGTGGCCGCTGACGGCTACGGCTCGATCATCAAGCTCGGGATCCCCGTCCTGGACGGTGAGGACACCGAGCGTGACTTTGTCCTCGAAGTGGCCTCGCTCATCGCGGGCATGGTGGTCGCCGCCGATACCGGTGAGCCGATCCCCGGGGTGACGATCGAGGCGTACTCGGTCAACAACGTCGAGGCCCGCTCGGCCACGTCTGCGACGTCGACCGAGACCGGTGACTTCGAGATTGGGGACATCAACCCCGGGCCGTACCAGCTCGTCGCGCGCCACCCGCGATACAAGGCCGAGGCTCGGACTCGAGTGGACTCCGGCGAGATGGACGTGTCCATCGCGCTCCAGCCCCTGCCGGTTGTCTCTGGCCAGGTCCTGGACCTCTCCAGCGGGAAGGCCGTGAACAGCTTCGAGGTGCAGCTGCGCCAGTCCATCGCCAACAGCGAGGGCCTCTCGTCGGCCGTACCGGGCACGCGCGCGCGCTTCCAAGATACAGGCGGCCAGTTCGAGATCCTCGTCCCGAAGGCGGGCGAGTACATGGTCGAGGCCATCGCCTCTGGTTACGCCGAGACCAACTCGGAGCCGTTCCAGGTGCAGCCGGCGACGAACTTCTCTGGCGTTGTCGTTCGGATGACCCGTGGCGGGACCATCGTCGGCAGGGTGCTTGGGGATGGCGGTCAGCCGCTGCAAGGTGCGGTCATCGAGACCCGCGACAAGGAGTGGTCCGACGACCTCTTCTGGCAATCGCTGGGGGCAGCAGCCCCTGGGAACGCCACGGAGACGACGGCGAAGAGCGGCGCGGACGGCACCTTCAGCGTCGCGGCGCTGACGCCTGCCAACTACCAGCTCGTCGTCCGGCATCGTGATTACGCGGTCAAGTATGTGAAGGACTTGATCGTCGCCGAGGGGCAGGAGTTCAAGGCCGCGGACATCCAACTGGCCAAGGGCGCTGTGGTCTCCGGCATGGTTCTGGGCGCGGGCGGATCGCCGATGGCGGGCGCTATCGTCAAGATGTACCCCACCTCCGCGGGCGGCAGTCAGCACTCGGCATCCACCAACCCGCAGGGCGGCTTCTCCGTGAAGAACATCCGCGCTGGCTCCTACAAGATCCACGCGACGCGGGCACGAAAGGGCGGCGAGAGCCCGTTCCAGGAGAACAGCGACCTCAAGCGCACCCAGCGGACCATCACCGTGCAGGACGGGCAGGTCCTGTCTGGGCTGGACTTCAAGCTCGCTGATCGCTGATCGCCGCAGATCGAGCCCCGTCCGATCCACCGAGGATCCGGGAGGGGGCACGCTCCGGGAGGCCCCCCAGCGCTCTTTCGCGCCGGGGGGCCTCCCCCATTTGGCCGGATGGGCCAGAGGGGAGGGCCATCGGGGATGCAAGGTGCCAACGGTCCTGCTTCAATAGCGGGATGCCCGCCGACCGAGGGACCCGATCACGTCGAACGCCGCAGCCTCGCCCCAGCGCGCGGATCGCGGAGCCCGGGTCGTCGCCCCCCGACGCGACGTGCCAGTGGTCGGAGGAGGACTGGTCTCGGTTCTTGACGGACCGCTTCGAGCTCCCCATCCAGGTCTCCTTTGGACGCTCCCGCTCCGCGCCGGTGCAGGCCCACGCCTTCGAGACCCCGGACGGCCAGGCGGGCTGGCAGCTTCGCCTCCACAAGCTGTTCGCCGCTGCGCCTGAGGAGGTCCGGGACGCCCTCGCCAAGTGGCTCCGTGCCGGCCGAAGGGCGCGCAAGGCTGGACCTGTCCTCGACGAGTGGATCCACGCCGAGATCGCCAGCCTCCCCCGCCGCGCAGCGAAGGTCTCCATCACTCCGGTGGGCGAGGCCCACGATCTCGAGCGGCTCGCCCTGCCCTTGATCGTCGGCGAGTTCGCGAATGACTTCCGCCCCAGGGGACCGCACGAGCGCCCGAGGATCACCTGGGGCCGCCGTGCCCGGAGCAAGTCACGCCGCTCCCTCAGGCTCGGGAGCTTCGAGCCTGAGAGCCGGGTGGTGCGCATTCACCCGGTCCTCGATCAGAAGGCCGTCCCAGCTTGGTTCGTCACCTTCGTCCTGAAGCACGAGCTGCTCCACTCGGTGACGCCCTCGTATCGCGACGCCGCGGGGCGTTGGGTCCACCACGGCCCCGAGTTCCAGGCCAGGGAGTCCGCCTGGCCCGAGTATCGCCCCGCCCTGCGCTGGGAGCGGCAGAACCTCCCGCGCCTGATTCGCTCGGCGCGGCTGGGAAGCGAGTTGCGCGTTCGACCCGCCGACCTCGCGCTGCCGCAGGAGCTCCTCGTGCAGCGCGACGGGATCAGGCAGCACGAGCTGCCCTTCTGAGTCCGCTGCGGCACCGCGGCGCTTCGGGGCCGTATCAAGCTGAAGCTCACCGAGGGGACGCGGACCACTCGCCCTCAGCGGCGACGGGCCAGGCCGAATGAGCCCAGGCCGAGCTGGCACAGGCCGAGTTGGCACAGGCCGAGTGGGCTCAGGCCGGACCGCACCCGCACCGGATCACTTCGTGCGCTGGCCGTAGCCTTCCGCCGTGTCGGTGATGGCCGCGTCCGTGAGGCAGGTGCCGAGGATATTCCCGCCCAGAGCCTCGATGGTGTTGACCGTCTGCTCGACGTAGTGGCGCGGGGTGTAGCCGAGGCGAACGACCATGAGCACGCCGTCTGCAATCGCTCCCAACTGACTCGCGTCGGAGATGGTCAGGGCCTGCGGGGTGTCGATCAGCACGTAGCTGTAGCGCTGCCGGAGCGCGTTGAGCACGGTCTTCATGCGCTCCGAACCGATGAGCTCCGAGGAGTTCTTCGGGCGCGCCCCTGAGCTCATCACCGAGAGCCCCTTGACCGAGGTCTTGCGGATCGCCGCGCCGATGGCGAGGCTCCCGTTCAGGACCTCTGTCAGCCCCTGCCGGCGAGGGAGCTCGAGGTATCGCTCGATCGAGGGCTCATGGAGATCAGCGTCCACCACCAGGACCTGAATCCCGGGCAGCTCGCAGAGCGCCAGCGCGAGGTTGAGGCAGGCGACCGACTTGCCCTCGCCGCTCAGGGCGCTTGTCAGAACCAGGGTGTGCGAGGCACCGTCCGGGTTCATCGCGTGCACCGCGTTTCGGAGGGATCGAAACTGCTCGGCGACCTGGCTGCGAGGGTTGACGTGGACCGCCAGCTCCTCGCGGCGGATCGGGATCTCACGGGTCTCATCCGCCGGGGACGGCTCAAGCTGGTCGATGTCGTTGGTCGGGGCCATGGTGTACGCTCGTTTACTTGATCGACCTGGGTGACGGAAGCGCCGAAGCCGAAACAGCGGCGCCGGGGCGAATATCCGGATTTCCGGGGCTCAACGCGGCGGGAGCGGGGCTGAGAGCTGCTCCAGGTCCCTGGGCGGCAGCAGCCGGGAGGGTGGCCAGGCCTCGCCTAGGAAGAGGTCGGCGAGCGGGTGCGAGCCCATCGTGGCCACGCGCCGCAGCTCCCCGGAGAACCGCTCTGCCAGGTCATCGCGCCGGACACGATCGAGGGCCATGCAAGCGGCCTCTGCGGCCCGCCTGAGGGCCGTTGACGTGCCAACAGCGCCGCGCGAACGACCCTCGAGCGCCTCCACGAGAGAGGCCTGCAGCGTCTCCAGGGCCAGGGCTCCGACGCCGGGGTCCCCCACCACCGATGCGAGATCCATCCAGGCCTCCTCGATGGCCTCGGGCCGGTCTCGCGGTCCATCGAGGGTCAACATCGCGTTGTCCAGCGCCAGGCGCTGCACCGCTGGCGACGCGAGGCCGGCCCGCAGCGAGACCACCCTCAGCGCCGTGAGCTCCGCCGCGGTCAGCTCCGGAGAGACCCTCGCCGCGAGCGATCCGAAGGCCTTCACGAGGTCCCCGCGGACCGTACGGGAGGCCAGCTCCACGGGTCCCGGCTGATCCTGCGCTCGCCGCTGGGCCTCGAGCTCGAGCGCGGCGCGGACCGTCGCGGTGATCCAGGTGGGACAGGGGCCGGCGAGGCCGTCCTGCTCCGACGCCAGCGCCGCCCAGACGAGCAGCTCCGCGACCGACTCCACCTCCGGGGCCGGGCCAGCGCCCCAGGTCCATGGGGCCGGCGGCCGGATTCCCGCGAGGCCGAGCTCGAGGCCCAGGCCCGAGACATCGCCGCCGGGCGACTCTCGGAGCAGCGCGCCCGGGTCCGGCAAGACGATGCGAGACGGGGCGCCGAGCGGGCGGAGGACCAGGAGGGCGCGCAGCGCCTGGCGGCGGGAGCGAGCATCAAGCTCGCCCTTGAGGACCCCGGCCGCCAAGGCGGCCGCCGCTCGATCGGGGACACCGAATCCTTCGAGGGCCACAAGCCGAGCCCAGCGTCCAGTGGGTGGAGCCTCCTCGAACCCGGCGGTGAACAGCGGAATCATGGGCTCTCCCGGAGGGGCCCCAGCGCCGCCCGCGGTGATGGGCGCCAGCGCCGCCAGCCCGCAGGCGAGATGAGCAGAGCGCCGATCCATGCTGGCGCTGGCCTCGGCGTAGACCGCCTCCGCCTCGGCCGCGCGGCCCTCTCCCCCAGCTCTAGAGATCGCGCGCTGGAGGGCGGCGACCTCCCTCGACTCGCGGTCGATGAAGGCGAGGACGGAGCGAACGGACGCTGCCCGCTGAAGGGAGGGCGCCACCCGACCCCGGGCGGCTGCGGCCATCAGCCCCTCGAGCGCCACCACGTCACCTGTGGAGTGCCACCAGTCCTCGAACCAATGCACCGCCGCCGCCCAATCCAGACCCGCAAGGGCGCGGGCCGCCGCGCTCTGGCGGACCACGTTGCCCTCGCGCGCCGCGGTGACGCACCAGCGCTTGATGACGCTCCCACCGCTCGCGCGCAGATCACGCCCCACCGGCGCGCGCTCGGTGCTCCCTCGACCGACCACGTGAATCCACGCTCGCGCGGGCGCCTCGCTGTCCGCGTCTGCTGCGCCGAGTCGATCCCCTGGGTAACGGAAGCCCTGGACCTGGTACGCCGCCTCGTGCACCGTCGCGAGCCCCTCCAGGACGTCGGTCCAAGAGCCGTCCACGCGGAACGCTTCGAGCGGCGGAGATGGGCGGCGGACCATCCGCTCCACGACCTGCGGGTCGAGGATCACGGGCGCGGGACCGCCTCCGTGCAGATCCAGACGATCAAAGGCGCCCAGACCTCCGCCGGCATTGGGGTCCACGGCCACGCGGACGCCGGCCCGCTCCTCCCACGCTGAAGGGAAGCGCGTCGGCTGCCGAGAGACATCGAAGGACGCGACGGAGGGCTCGTCAAAGGCGCTGCAACTCCACCTGAACAGCTGCGCATCGATGGCCTGCCGCCCCACATCGGCAAACTCTGCGTTGCTGGCCACCGCGAGCTCCACGGCGTGGCGCAGGAGGCGGTCGTCCGCACCCAGAAGGAGCGCCAGCCGGCGCCGAACGCCCGGCGTCTTGCCCTCGAGCAGCGGGACCAACGCCGCGCCAGACTCGATCTCGAGGAGGCGTCCAGCGAGCTCTTGCTGGGCAAGGTCGCGCACCTCCAGCTCATCTGCCCCGAGATCTGCGACCAGCTGGGAGAGGTCCTCCTGCCGAGCGCCCGGCCCGATCTCCGATAACATCCCGGCCGGCGCCCCAACGGGCGCCGCAGCGGGCGCCCCCGCAGACGATCCCGCAAACGATCCCGCAGGCGAGAGCGCGAGCGGGAGGGACGCGAGCGCGACGAGTGAGTGGGCACGGCGATAACGAGTCAGCATGGCGGTCCTCTATTGTCGCCTCCCGGCTCCTCAAGCTGCTACCCTCCGCCCCATGTTCAGGAGCCTACTCGTCGCGAACCGCGGAGAGGTCGCCGTGCGCATTGCACGGGCCGCCCGCGACGCCGGAGTCCGCGTCGTCGGCATCGTGTCCTCGGCGGACCAGGGTGCATCCTGGACCGAGGAGTTTGACGAGGTCGTCTGCGTCGGCGGCCCCGCGCCGGCGGAGAGCTATCTTCGGATGTCCGCCATCGTCCAGGCCGCACGCCAGACGGGCTGCGCGGCGGTGCACCCCGGCTGGGGCTTCCTCGCCGAGAACGCGCGATTCGCAGCCCTCTGCGAACAGAACGGGCTGACCTTCGTGGGCCCGGCCCCCTCCACCATGGAGCGCATGGGGCTCAAGTGGCCCAGCAAGGTTGCCATGAGGGCCGCAGGGCTCGACCTCACCCCGGGTAGCGACGGACTCCTCACAGACATCGAGGAGGCTGTTCGGGTCGCCGAGTCGGTGGGCTACCCCGTCATCCTGAAGGCTGACGCCGGCGGGGGCGGTCGCGGCATGCGGATCTGCAGGACCGACGCGGAGGTGCGCGAGGCCTTCCCCTCGGCGCGCGCTGAGGCCACGGCGGCCTTCGGAAACGGCGCGCTCTTCCTGGAGAAGTTTGTCACCGGGGGCCGGCACATCGAGGTCCAGATCCTCGGTGATCGCTTCGGCCGCGCGGTCCACCTCTTCGAGCGTGACTGCTCGGTGCAGCGCAACCACCAGAAGCTCATTGAGGAGAGCCCCTCGCCCGCGCTCTCGCCCGAGGAGCGCGCCGAACTCGGCGCGCGCGCGGCCCAAGCCGCCGAGGCCATCGGCTACGTCGGCGCAGGCACCATCGAGTTCCTCGCGGCGCCGGACTCCGGTCGCTTGAGCTTCATGGAGATGAACACCCGTCTGCAGGTGGAGCACCCCGTGACCGAGATGGTCACGGGCATCGACATCGTCCGCGAGCAGCTCCGCATCGCCGCGGGCGGAGCCGTGGGCTTCACCCAGGACGGGGTCTCGCTGGAGGGCCACTCCATCGAGTGCCGCATCAATGCCGAGGACCCCTCCGACGGATTCCGCCCCACCCCCGGCACGCTGGACGAGTTCTCGATCCCGCTCGACCTCGGGCCGGGGAGGGTCCGCGTGGACACCCACGTCTCCCAGGGAGCCGAGGTCCCGCCCTATTACGACTCCCTCATCGCGAAGGTGATCGTCCACGCCGCGGACCGCGCCCAGGCCATCGAGACCATGCAGCGGACCCTCGGCGGTGCACGCATCACCGGCGTCTCGACGACCATTCCGCTGCACCTCGCGGTCCTCAGCAGCGACGAGTTCACGAGCGGCAATTACGACACCCGCTCCATCCCCGGCTGGCCCGCCTGATCGACGATGGCACACGTCCCCCTCACTCCCCTCGGGCGCCCCAGGGACGCCTTCCTCGACGAGTCCAGCTACCAGCGGCACCGCGAGGCCATGGCCGAGAAGAACGCGCTCCTCGAGGAGCGCCGGGCTGCGGTGAGCGGAGGCTGGGGCGAGAAGTACGTCCAGCGCGTTCACCAGAAGGGCAAGCTCACCGCTCGAGAGCGGGTCGAGGCCCTGCGCGATGAGGGATCAACGATCCGTGAGGTCGGCACCTTCGCCAACCACGGGGTGCAGTTCGGGAAGCTCGAGAGCCCCGCCGCCGGCGTCGTCACAGCCTTCTGCCTGGTCGATGGCCGCTGGTGCATGGTGATCGCGAACGACAACACCGTCGCATCTGGCTCATGGTGGCCCAAGACGCCGGAGAAGATCGAGCGCGCGCAGGAGATGGCGCTGCGGCTCAGCATCCCCGTGATCTATCTCGTGGACTGCTCCGGGCTCTTCCTGCCCGAACAGTCCCGCTCCTTCCCGGGTCGGACTGGCGCGGGGCACATCTTCAAGAAGAACGCGGAGCTCGCCGCCGGCGGCGTCCCGCAGATCGCCGGGGTCTTCGGCGATTGCATCGCAGGTGGCGGCTACATGCCGATCATCTCCGACCGAGTGGTGATGACGGAGCAGGCCTACATGGTCATCGCAGGGGCAGCCCTCATCAAGGGCGCGAAGAGCCTGCACCTCTCCAGCCTCGACATCGGCGGCCCCGAGGTTCACGTCCACCAGTCCGGGTGCGCAGACC
>Ga0213868_10004220_pt1 | contig 13155 bp, 14 predicted proteins | sample PICome_9_FD_160087 | JGI IMG/M metagenome (GOLD analysis project Ga0213868, IMG submission 160087) | Coastal seawater microbial communities near Pivers Island, North Carolina, United States - PICO127 | ecosystem: Environmental > Aquatic > Marine > Coastal | place: USA: North Carolina...
ATTTGCAAATAGTACGGTATCTTTGAAATAGGAAAACCCTCTATTAATAATGAATGGAACATAATTTTTATCAGGCGAATCTGGATTTACGTTTTCAAGTGAATCGTCTGCATGGCAATCTGCCAATAGATTTTCACCACTACGACCTTTGTTGATCGAATTGATAAAGTCAAATGGAGATAACTTTTTTACTTCCATTCTGATGACGCCATGATTTCAGTTAAACACGCAACTGTATTCAATTCCTTGTCTGCTACAAAGGCTGCTTTCATTTGATAGTCAGCAAGAATCAAAATGATTGAAGGAATAGAAGTAGGTTTAGCAAAGTCATACAACGTGTCGTAAATTCTACGAAAGATAACCGATGAATCAATATCAGTATTATTTGTTACCCACGATCGCATACCTTTAAAGTCTTTTCCTTTAAGATAACCTACAAGAGCTGCGATGTTTTGATCTGATAGACCAATCAATATGTCTGAAGTAATTTGTCCAGATGATGAATAACGTTGACACTCATTAATTACTCGGCGCCAATCAGGAGCATAACGCATAATCAATTCGGCAAGAATGCCATTGTTATAATTAACCTTTTCGCTATGAAGAATAGTTTGCAGACGCTTCATGAATTGAGAAGCTAATTCCGCAAGTTGTTTTTTTGTGGTGTTGAATTCAATCACCGCACAACGCGAATGAAGAGGTTCAATGATACGATTCTTAAAGTTACATGTAAAAATGAATCGACAATTAGAACTGAATTCTTCAATAAACCCTCGAAGAGCTGGCTGTGTTGATTGCGCATTGAGATAATCAGCCTCATCTAAAATAACAACTTTATAATTACCACCATTCAAAGAAACCGTAGATGCGAATTGCTTGATCGTAGAACGAAGGGTGTCAATGTTTCCTGATTCAGAAGCGTTAATGAGTAAATAATCTAAATCAAGCTCGTTACACAAAGCACGAGCAACTGTTGTTTTACCTAAGCCTGCGCTACCACTTAATAGCATATTATGCATTTCACCGCTATCAACAATTTGTTGAAAAGTCTTTTTAAGACTTGTTGGAAGAATGCAGTCTTCGATGGTTTGAGGGCGCCATCTTTCGACCCATAAGAATTCATTTTGTTTTTTCATAATATAATTATAACCAAGTTAGATAAAAAGTAAAGGTGAGCAGTTTTTTGCAAAACCGACATACTCAGGTCGTGGCTTTCAACTACTCAGAAGTTTCCTCAGTCGCTTCTGTGCTTTCAGTAGTTGCTTGAGATGTGTCATCATCGCCTTTAGCTTCTTCCTTTGGTGTATAGAAGCTTACAAAGGCTGAAACACGATCACGGACAGTGCCAACTGAAGTGAGTTCTTCACCTCTAAAAGCACCTCGTGTAGATGCTACATCAATAATTTGGAGAATTGCATTAAAGTCTCCAATGTTAATATCAGGAGCTTGCACTTCTGATTGTTCAGCGTTGTTTTCTTCACTCATATCTTTTTTTCTTTTAGGACGGTTTGGCATAATTTATACACTAGTATAAGTTGAGCTTTTCTCAAGAGCAATCCAATACTCAATAGGGTTGTTATTTATATTACAAGCCCAGTGAGAAATAAGTTTAGAGCTTACAGAAACCTGATAATTGCCAGGAATGAGTTTAAGGTTTGCAATTAAAAACTGAAGATCAAAGGTGTCATTGACTCGAGCACCAGTGTCAATTTGATATGTATTTGCTGATGTGTTATTAGGATCCTTCACTTGCAAAAATACTTTATCATCATTGGCTTCAGACATAAGCGAAACAACGGGGTGGCCCAAAGCTGCTCCTGCTTTACGGACTTGATTAATGATTTCGGCAGAAAGAGACACCTGAACTTCTGATGGCGGCATATTGACTGCCTTTTCTGGAGAAGTTAAAATGCTCTTATCCGCATATCGATATGTGATTGAAGACATAGGAGAACTTATAAGAACAGCACTTTCGCCAAATTCTAAGTCTGCGTCCTCAATCAAAGAAAGCGCTGATAGAAATTCATTCAAATCATAGATGCCAACTTCCTTTGGAAAGGTTTCAGCAACTGTTGTTGTTGCCATGATATTCTTAGCTTCAGCAATTGTTGATAAGACATTGCCTTCTTTGAGAATAAGGTTTGGATTGATTGCTGAAAAGTTCTTCAGCACATCGAGGGTTTCTTTACTAATTTTCATATTATATATTATACGTTAGATTTACTGTTTTGTAAATAGTTATATTCAACTAAAAACATCATACAACAAATTGCGTGTGCACCGTGATGTATGCCGGTTTCGTCGTCAAAAGTTTCGCCTTTCTGTAGGGCCCAAAGGTGACGCTGCGCTGCAGCAAAATAACGATCATTAAGATCGTCAAGTTTTTTCCAATTGTGTCTATCATATTTTTTAGCTCCAATAGTTAACACCTTAACAACATCTTCTAAAGCGTTAGGAGGAAGTAGACTATAGTCAGGTTTATCTGAATCAAATTTAATGCCACCATTCTTCGAAACCTTTAAAGCTTCATTAGTATGTGTGTCCCATAGTTCTTGTTGTTCATGTAAATCTTTAAATTTCATCGTATAAAAGAGGTTGCCTACCTTTGAGTTTATGACTCTCAAAGGTAGGACTTTTCAGGTTAGGTTATGACTTGCGATCTCCACCGCAAATTGTTAAAAAGGATCTGTCTCGGCTTCTTCATTTTCATTTAAAAGTGATTCCATTACATTTATAGCTTCACCGTTTTCGTCGAGTTGACTTTCGTCAATCTTTGTGTAAAGATCTAAGAAAGCAATTCGTGTTTCTTCATCAAATCGGCTGATGCACATATTAATTGACTTCATTCGATCTTGGAATATAGAGAAAGCTTTTACGATGTGGCAAAGGCGGCGGGTTGAGACTACCTCATCAACACCTTCTGCTTCAAACGTTTTACGGATTACGTTAGACCAAGCAATAAGCTTATCAACAAAACTATCATCTTCAACTCCAAACTTAGCCATATGTGCTGAAACGATTTTCTTCTCAATCGTTGGCTGAGGGAATGGTTGATCAATCAAACAAACAAACCGTTCAAGAAAGGCGTCATCAATGATGGATGCTGCACTGAATCGTCCATCGTCTGAGCCGCGGCCTTTTGTATTTGCTGTAGCAATTACGTTGAAGCCATTTGCAGGTGTTACAACTTCTCCAGTCTTTTTCAAGAGAATTGGGTTTCCTTCGAGTACACCTTGAAGACACATAATCTTATTAGTGGCACGATCGATTTCGTCGATGAGAAGGATACAGCCACGTTCCATAGCTTTAATCACTGGGCCTTTTTGAAAAACGGTTTCACCATCGATAAGACGAAAGCCACCAATCAAATCATCCTCATCAGTTTCTGGAGAGATTTGAACTCGTACATATTCACGCTTTGCTTTAGCACAGGCTTGTTCAACCATCATTGTCTTACCGTTACCAGAAAGTCCTGCAATATAAGTAGGGAAAAACATTTCTGATTTAATGATTTGCATGATAGTGCTGTACTCACCCCATTTGATGTATGTAGGATCTACAGGTGGAACATAAACTTCATCACTGCTAACTGAAGCTACTCCTCTAAATGCGATATTGGCCATTGCGGTCTGAGGCATTTCTGAAGGTTTCGAAGCATTCGTCGCTGGCATGGAAAGCGAGTATACACCACGCTTGACGCGATATAATTTATTGATTTCCTTATAAGCGAGGTTCAAGTCGAAGCCATTTTCATTGGCAATATTTAGAATCTCTTGGCGAGAGAACGTGTCCTGATTGGACTCGGCGAGTAGTGTTTTGAGTGATTTTGTCATAATGTTTAACCTTTATTAATTATTATAGATCTATTATACCGTTAGTTTCCTAGTTTGTACACCGTTTTTTTAACCTTTATGCGATGGCTTCAGCAAATTTTGCCATGATAATGCGGTTAGTCTTATTGCCAATATTGTGCTTAGCAAATTCTCGGGCTAGTTTTGATTGCTCTCCACGGTTATCCGAAATGCTTTTTCCTTCAGATTTTTCATAGGTGAACTCAGTATCTTCAATTTCGATGTCACTTGAAAGCAAAAAGTAAGAATCATAGCCAAAACAATTATTCTTGTGATAGTATTTTTCTTTCTTATAGAGCTTTAAAGCTGATTGAACATTTGAATAGTTGTTCATTTTCTTTAAGTGATTAGTACCCCAACGCTTATCTGATGGAAGATAAAAGCCAATTGTGTTTACTCCTTTTGTCTTTTTAAAGATTTCAAGGTGGGTTTTAGTTGAGCTATTAGGCAATATTTCGCACTGCTTTCCTCCAACATTCATAAGCATCTTACGACCATATGTATATCTGTCATAAATTGGAGTAGCGCGTTGAGATTCTCCATCTGTAAGAAAAATAACATTGAGTTTTTGTACTTGATGTCTTTTTCTAAATTCGTCAACGATATAGTGAGCTGCCATGATTGTGTGATCAAGCGGTGTACCTCCTAGGTGCTCAAAGGGCGATATAGTGCCCTGAGAAAACGAATCTTGATTTGACATAATAATCTGTTGTGAAACTTCCTCAAAGGCTTTATTATATTCGGTTTTAGACATTTCGCTCGAAAATAATTCAGCAATCACGGTGCTTTGCACGTCAATTTCCATTTCAGACTGTGTCTTATCCATTTTGTCTAAAGCATAGTTTGAAGTAAAGGAATAAACCTTAAAAGGAACGCCGACCTTCTTACAGAAGTGAACTAGATTCAACGTGTGCTCTAATACATCTTTTAGAACATTACCCATTGAGCCTGAATAGTCGATAAAGAAAATCATGCCATGACTTTTAGCATCAGCAAGCTTTAATACTGATTGAAAAATTTGGTCGTCATACTTGTACTTATGAAGGTTATTTACATCCAAAGTTCCTCGACGAGATTCTTGAGCTCGAGAATATTGGTATGCAGCCTTCCTACGTTCAAACTCACGAGTAAGAACAGAAACTTTCTTATTTGTCTTATTCTTAAATTCAGACACTTTTACCGCTAGATCATTTATATACGTTTTAGTTTCTTCGTCGCTAAAATAGTTTCCGCGGCACATGTCTGTAACTGAACGACGTTTTGACATGACCGTCTTATAGTCAATAACGTGCTTTTTGATAGTATTTTTTGTAGGAAATAGTGCGATCAACGGCTTATTCCTTAAACTCCTATCTTCATTTTTCTCAATCAAGTTTTCTTCAAGAGACTTTGTCGTTGTGGGTTCAAGAATAACATCTTCTCCATCTGTGTCAGAAGTAGCGCCAGCGCCATCATGTGAAGCTGATGCGTTATTAGTGTCTCCCTCTTCGCTAATTAGATCTTCGAGCCAGGAGGTTTTCTGAGATTCTTCGTCGCCTTCATCTTCATCTTCTTTGTCTTCTGAAGATTTAGTGTGTGATTGTGTACCATCATCTTCTTCATCGGAAGAATCTTCAAAGTTATCAGATTCTGAGAAAAAATCATTCTCGTCTTCAAGATCATTTGATTCACTTTCTTCACTCGACTCCTCGGCATTGGGCTGAGGCTGAGGCTTGTTCTGTTTTTCCTCAGCTTCTTTCTTAGCAAATTCTTTTATCCTGTGATAAAGTTCAATAACTTCTTCAAACGTTTCAGCGGCATAGCATTCGTTATAAAGAGCTTCCTCTTCTGCGTTAAGAGGAATATCAACAATAGTGCCAATCTTTGCCTTTAAGTTCAAGCGATCAAGAAAACACATCTTTGAAATGTCCTTGTCGGCAATATTGAAAAAGTCTTTTTCTACAAGTGTATTATAAGCACCATTGAAGATTCTTGGCATACTAGCATACTTTTTCTTAATAAGACGCTCAATACGAATGTCTTCAATAATATTCAAAATGTCAAAATACTTACGACCTTCAATTTCGATAAAATCTTCAAATTGCTTAGCAGGAGTATAAAGAGCATGAGATACTTCGTGACCTACAAGCATATCATAAACAACCTTTCCCTGATCTTTCCACATTGGAAGACCAAGAACGCGGTGCTTAATATCAAAATAAGCGGTGCTAATGTCGTTTCTGTGGGTGACAGAAATATTTTCTGTAGCAAGAAGCTTTGCCAAAGATGATTGATTTTGTAAATCGAGTATTTTTTCCATAACCTTAACCTTTTGTTATGACTATATTATACACTAAGAAAGTGTCATTTGTACAATAAAAATTTAAATATTTTCAAGTTGTTGATTACCAATAACTTAGACAATAACCTTTTTTGCCTGTTCCACGATTTTGTGGTATTTTCCGTAGCCAATCTTCTTTCCGTACTGCTTTTCAAAGCCTGGAGCAAGAACATTTTTAAAATATGCCTTAAACAGTTCGTCATCAACCTGTTTAGGATCTCCTTTGGCTTTAGCGCTGGCTAGCGTGATAATATTATTGGCGAGGTCGTTTTTATAGTGTTCCATGTTGTATGGATATACTATACTCTAAGAAACTAGATTTTGTACACTACCAATTAATCTTTTTTTATCTGACTAAAATTGTTAACCTTTTCAAATTCAAGCTTACGAGGGAATTTTCCTTCTAATAGATCTTGCTTATGCGAAATAATAAACACATTCGTTTCTTTGCCAAGAGTGTATAGAATCTTGAGTAAGTTGTCAACACCATCCGCGTCCATACTCGAATCAAAAGTTTCATCAAGAATAAGAAGATTTGTATTAGCCGAATTTTTCATCTTAGCAATTTGTCGCCAAGCAAAAAGAAGACTCAAATCAATACGTTGTTTTTCACCTTCAGAAAATGAGGAATAAGTAAATTCATCACGATGACGTGATTTGATTGTTTCGTTAAACGAATCATCGAGATGGAATAGCACAAAGAAATCAAGAATTTGCAAATATTGATTAATAAGTTTATTCATGACTGGCAAATATTGACGAATAACTTTTGTCTTAATTCCAGTATCCCGTAGTAATTCACCAATAGCGTCAAAATAAGAACTTAATTTAGATTGTTCTGTACGCTTAGATAAGAGTTCATTAATCTTTTCTTTGTCCTTAGATAATTTATTTTCTGCTTCTTTCGTATCCTGAACTTCAACAACCTCGTCTAAAGACTTTACTCTTTCTTGTAAACCCTTTATCTTTACTTCATTTTGGCGGATACTTGAATTAACTTCATTAAGATGAACTACCTTTTTGTAAAGATCATTTACTTCATCTGTTTTTTCTTTGATCTTATCTTTAACTTCGTAATATTCATCGCTTAAAGATTTCGCTTTATGCTTACATTCTTGGTGTTTTTTACCTTTTAAATCAATTGAAATTTCTTGAGAGCATGTAGGACATGTATTATTTTTTTCATAGAATAATGACTCATTTACAACATCATCCATTTTTGTTTTAAGCTGCGACTTTTCAAAAGTAAAGGAGTGTTTTTCTTGTTCAGCTTTTTGATGTTTTAAAACAAATGTAGAATAATAGTTATCGTATTCTCTTTGTAGCTGTACGTTACTTTCTTCTATAGTAAAGATTTCATCTTGGATATCTTCTATTTCCTTTTTTCTTTTTGAAGCCTGAGAACTATCAATTCGTTTTAAATCTGCGATATGATTGCTTTGTAATTTAACAGTTTCCTTTAATAACTCTAGCTGGTGATCTGTGTCATTCATCTGACTTCTTAAAAGACTCAACTTGTCTTTAAGAACACCATTCATCTTTGTAAAGATACCAATATCAAGTAAGTCTTCAATAACGTTTCTACGCTGATGAGAAGGCAATTGCATAAATGGAATGAAGTTAGATGAGCCTAAAACAACCACTTGGTGAAATGACTTGTGATTAAGTTTAAGAATATTCTGTTCAATAACTTTTTGATAGTCGCGGCTATGAGATTCTTGATCTAATAGTTTTCCATTACGATATACCTCAAATATATTTGGCTTCATACCTCGAATGATCTTATATTCTATACTACCAACCGAAAACTCTACTGTGACTAAACAATTCTTATTATTGATAGAATTAATAAGTTGAGGTTTATTAATACTGCGATGTGGTTTACCAAACAATGCATATGATAAAGCATCAAGCATCGTAGATTTGCCTGCTCCATTTGAGCCAACAACAAGAGTTGACGAATCACAATTCAAATAAATCGTAGTTTCTTTATCACCAGTCGAAAGAAAGTTACGCCATGTGAGCTTCTTAAATATTATTTTCATTATATAGTATCTAATGCTTGAGCTTCAACCAAGAGCTCTTGCATCATCTTTTTTAATATGTCTGGATTTAAGTTTGTTTCAGTAGCGTCAATATAACTATTAAGCAAAGTGGGCGTATCATCAACCTTTACACTATCATCTTGAACGTTTTCACCACTATATTCGTCAAAGTTTTCTATGATACGTACTTCATATGGCCTATAATCATAAATTGCTTCCATAAATTTATCAAAAGCATATAGATCTTTTTTGTTCGTAACAATAACTTTAATAAAAGTATCTTCAATTTGATCCTTTGTGATATTTGGCTCATTATCGCCATCATAATAAATCTTTTGAAATAACACGTTTGGATTAAGAATGGAATCCATTAAACGCGTTTTCGTATCTAAAACATGAAAGTATTTAGGATCTCCAGCATCAGACCACGTCAATTCGTATTGAGTACCAAGATATGTAATATTGTCTTGTGTGCTTTTAGTATGATAGTGACCTGAATAAACAGCTTCATATCGATCAAACACTTTCTTATCCATACCATGCGATTTGACATTAGCGCCAGCCATATATTGAAAACCACCAAGCTCTAAGTGACCCATGAGAATAGGCGCTGCTGCAGTATTAATAAACTGAATACACTTTTCTTCGTTTTCTTTACACATCCATGGCACCACAGCAACGTCTAAACCATCATAATTTATAATCTTTGGATCCATGTGTATATGAATACGCTCAGAATATTGTTCTAATAATGTTTCAATCGAGTTAAGCTTATTTGTATTTTTGTAATATACACAGTGATTTCCTGGAATGATGTCCATATGAATATCATACTCATAAAGCTTTGATATGAACATACCGTAATTACGTTTAAGTACTTTAAAATTAACGTACTTACGATGTTCAAAATAATCACCAAGGTGTAAGATTCTTTTTATATCATTCTTAACTAAATAAGGAAAAAACACTTTAGTATAGAACGTGTCCATATAGTCTAAAAAGATATCGGATCCATTCTTAACACCTAAATGGGTGTCTGATATTATGGCTAACTTCATATTATATTAGAGAAATTTATCTAATCCACCAACGATCTTTTTCTTTGGTCTTTTCTGCTTTTCACTTTTAGCAAATTCTTTAATTACTCTATCTCTTTCACGGTACATTTGAGTTTTATACTTAACTCTTTCAATAATACTATTTGAATCCATGTGATCGTCAATGTCCATAAATGCCGATGCACCAGAATATTCAATAAAACGTTCTTTAATGTCCTGCTGTTTCTTTTCTTTTGCTATACGTCGTAAAAAAGCGTAATACGTAATTTGCGTAAAATAAGCAAAGGCATTGGGCAATCCAGTACGAGTTGCCTTTTCTACATCATAGTTCATAATTGCTTTAATGCAATTTTCAACTGCGTCCATAACCATCTCTTCTCGATAAGTATATCCGCTAAAGTTAGGTTTATGAGAAAGACCCTCACCAATCTTTAAGAAGCAACTTCCAATATATTCAGTAATCACCGGTTCATCACATAAATTTTCTCGAGCTTCATTTACCGAAGTTACATAATCGACAACAGATTGCGAAAACTCTTTATTATTTACATAGTGTGGTCTTTCTCTAGGTTTTTTCTTTATCACATCTTTTTTCATAATTTACTTATATTATACACTATGTTTATGTATTTGTAAACCAATAATTTATATGCATTTTATGGTGTACAACTATTGATTCTTGTGGTATAATAATTAAAACCCACCAACAATAGATAGGCTTCTCTCTTTAGTTATCTTTAAACTTCTTTCTCCATTGAGAATGGATATCAGATAGAGGTTGATCAAAATTGTAGTTATCATTTAAATCTGGATTATCAACTGGAGGATAAGATAACTCTTTGCTTAAAGATTCCAATTCAGTACTATCCATGGCATGTTGTAGTCTTTGAGCCATCAAATACTTTAAGTACAGTAATTTATATTTGATTGGTGTTTCTGTAGCTCCAATGATCTTATCTCCGGCTAGACGAACAAAATCATCTTCTTCTGAGTCTAACCAAGGTTTCACCATAACAATACCACTTTTCATATTAATAATTAATTCGACTACATTATCTAGATATAAAACATTATTTTCCTCGTCGCAATCCATTTCTTCAGCGATAATATAGGAACCATCGACTAAACGATAACTCGCTATGTTAAAACTATCTGCGTATTCGATTAAATCTTCTGATGGTGTGTATGTCATAATGGAACTTCGTATATTTTATATATAAACTTTTCTTTTGCGTAAATCTTTACACGCTCAATGGCGTGGTTTAAGGTGTAGTTCTTTTTCTTTTTCCACGACAAATCATCGGCTAAATCGAAAATAGTAGTACCTTTACCATCTTTTGTTTTACGAAGTCCGCGACCAATCGATTGGAGTACTCTAATTTGTGATTTTGTAGGTGAAGCAAAAATAATGTTATTCAAGTTAACAATATTTATACCTGTGGAGAACGTTCCACTTGACGCTACAATGATTGCGTTCTTTTCCTTTTCTGTGATAGCTCGTATTCTTTCCCGCTCTTCAGCATTTACCGCACCTGAAACGAAAAAGACTTTTCGACCAGTATTCTTCAATCTTTCAATAAACATGTCATAGAGAGGTTTACCATGCTTTTGAACAAGATTATAAAGTACTAAGGAGTTACCCTCTTGATCACACGTGAGATTTACAATAAAACGATTTCTTTTTTCATGACTTACGATAACATCGATTTCGTCCTGATACTTAAGGCCTCGACATTGTTTTTTAATTTCATCAGGATATTTTAATACTAAACATTGAACTTGAAGTTGTGCTAAAGTATCTGAATCGATTAACTCCTTTGTAGTAGTTACCTTATAGATTGGCCCAAAGTTTCCTTCAAGTGTCATTTGGTTTGATACTGCATCATCGATCGTACCAGTAGTACCTATTCGCATATTTGCATTAATCAAACGGTTCATGATAGTAGTTAAACTCTTAGCTTTAAATGTATGAGCCTCATCGCCAATAACCATACCATACTGTAAAAACCAATTAGGAGGCAACTTAATAGCACTTTGCCATGTAGTAACAACGACAGACTGTTCGAAATTGAGTTTTTCTTTACCAGAATAAATTCTATGAACATCTTCATTTACATCAAACTCATCATCCTTTAATGAATATTGCTCAAAGTCTTTATACATTTGTTCAACAAGCGATGTTGTAGGAACTACTACCAAAACTTTCTTGTCCATTTCATGGTTTAGATAATGTCTCAATAACAGATAAATGATAAGCGACTTACCTGAACCAGTAGGAGATATTAAAATACACCTGTTGTTTTGTGTTGCATGAATAAACGCATCGATCTGATAATCACGTGGTGTAATGACTTCACCATTATTAACAGTGATAGTTTGATCTTCGATAAATTTCTTTAAATCATCTGATTCATGAAATTTTATGCCTTTTAAAGAATCATCGTATTTAAGTTCATACTCTCTTTCATAACAAAACTCAGCCACTCGCTTCATTAAACCATAAGGTATAGTCTGAGAACGCGAATCATACAAACGTATTTTCCCATCCCATAACTTATTTCTATAGGCGGGCATAAATTTATAGCCTTCCGCGTAAAACGTAAAGTACTCACCAAGCTCCATCAAAATACCACTATCATCACTCGATAGGTATACTTTTGATTCGTCTTTTTTTCTTGCGATTATCATTACATGCCAGAAGTAAACTTCTTAAACTCTAAGACATTTTTAATGTGTTGTCCTCTCCACCGTATTGCGCCCATGATTTCTTCAAGCGTTTCAATAATAGTCTTTTGGTAATCAATCTGAGCTTTTATACGCACGATATCTTCATCTGTACTATAATACATTTCCATATCGCCCTTTAAAGGTTTTGACATTCCATCGAATGGATCGTACTTCCAATTACGTTTATCCATTTCTTCCTTCGTCATTTTACCATTATAGTAAAGCCACTTATCTTTTTTCGTGGACTCCATTTCCATTTCCCTTTTCTTTAACATCAACTTTGCCATAGAAAAAAGTTCAAGATACTTAGCATGCATCTTTGACGTTTTCATTGTTTCTTCATCAAGACAAATGTCATCAATGACAGAATCGGTCTTCCACATTTCTAATATTTCATTCAAATTAATCATAATATAAATTTATTTATTCTTATTTTATTATAGCAAATTCGTTATACCTAAACGTTACATCCGCCTGAAGATACGTTACATCATTAGATTGGGCATTAAATTCAACACCACTTAATGATGTTGGAAAAGCTTCTTTAAATTGGAATTGTTTGTTAACGTTATTATGACTTGACATTACTGATAAAATCATATCGTGTCTTTCTAATCCTTGAGTATTTGCTTGTATCCAATTAAAGATTTCAGTATAATTATACATATCTTCATCAATTGCAAATCGTAAAGTAAGGGAATCGAATGTAATAACTTCTCCAGGTGTAAAGGCAATACTTCCACGAAAACCACTTTGAACCTCACTAATCGTTATTGATGGAATTCCAAATGATGTAATAAAGAACTCGGTATTCGCAAACTTTTCACGATTGATTGTAAGCTTAAACCCTGTAGGTGAAAGCATGTTAATATTACTTGTTAGATTTGATCCACTCATATATCTATTTATAACGCAAAAAAGAGGAGTTCCGAAGAACTCCTCTTGATTATTGAATAGTATTAGCTATTCCTTACGATTGTCCACCAACGTTAATGTTCTTAACGCGGAATGTACGGTAGTAAGGATTTACACCAGCACCACCGATACCATCAACGATACCAGTGATAGGATTAGCAACAAGACCATAACGTGTCTTGAAGGCAATCTTAGGTTGGAAGCTATTTTCACCAACTGCACGTACCATAGTAAGAGGA
>Ga0213868_10004222_pt1 | contig 13146 bp, 10 predicted proteins | sample PICome_9_FD_160087 | JGI IMG/M metagenome (GOLD analysis project Ga0213868, IMG submission 160087) | Coastal seawater microbial communities near Pivers Island, North Carolina, United States - PICO127 | ecosystem: Environmental > Aquatic > Marine > Coastal | place: USA: North Carolina...
CAAGCGAGCTCTCAAGCCGGCAGGTGGACCAATTGGCCAAAATAGCCCTGTCAGATCAGCGCAGCCCCGCATCCACCGCACAGCCCCCCTTAGCCCTCCCCACCCTCCCCCTTCCCGACGGCGCATGGCTCGGCCTGCAAGCGATTTGCAACCCAGGGTGATATGGTGAGCGCTGGGAGAGCGCAAGGAGGATAAATTCCTGCAAAAAGATCCTAAAAATTTGAAACTCTATCCGAGCTATGCTAGGGGAGCTCCATATTATTTGACGAATTTATTTGGAGATTTGGCATGGGCATTAGCATCAATATCGCCATTCAACTGGCCCGCATCGCGCCACTTCTCAAAGATTGTAAATCTGGGGTCATGTTGGGACGGCAAGCCATGCATTTTCGCCCACCCGATTGGAAGCCAAGACTCATAGCCTCCCTTGAGACGCTCGGGATCAACACAACTGAAGAAGAAATTTTTCAAGACGACGGTTTTTGCGAAGCCTATCTTTCAAAAATTGGCTGGCCAAAAATGGAAAGCTTGGACTTTTCAGATATTGAAGGTGCAGAATATATCCACGACCTGAGCTACCCGATCAACGAAAACCTCGAACAACGTTTCGATCTGATTTACGACGGCGGTACGACCGAACATGTCTTCGACATTGCGAGTGCCTTTCGCAACGTCGACGCCATGCTTAAAGATGGGGGAATTTTTGTGTCCTGTGTCGGCTCCGATGGATGGTTCGGGCACGGATTTTATCAAATTGGACCCGACATTCCCTGGCGATATTGGCATGCGAGCCTGGGCTATAATGTTTTAGGCGTTTGGACTTTTTCACGCCGTGGTACAGAAGGGCCGCGGGTGATTGAAGATCCCACCGGAAAACCACGGGGTGGCGAATTTAGCTATACCAAACCGCAGTTCATCTTCTATGTGGTTCAAAAAACGCCGCGCGCCGGTGAACCGAAGCCAGTCATTCAAAGCCATTATATCAACTACTGAAACGTCATTAGGTCTGGTCGCGCGCAAGCGGGCCATCTAACGGACAGGTTTGTGTGGCTAAAGCGGTGAAATGCCCTTTGGCAATGGCTTGTTTGTCACCCACTTCACCCCTCTCGCGCCCACTTGCGAATATAGCGCAGCGTACCCTACCTCAGAAATGCCAGCTTCTTTCAAGACATCCCATTTTCGATAATGCACGACGCGAACGTCTTGATCAGATGGCAATGGCTGACCGCGCAAGATGCCACCCATGATAAAGTGTTGGTTCTCTGGTATTTGCCGCCATTTCAAACCCGCGCGATACATGGCGACCGGTAGGCTAATTTGATCCAAGTACGGGCGCTTATGCTCCAAATCGGGTATTTCATCGATTATTTTCGCTGTTTCCATCCAAATTTGTGCAAATGTCTTGCCGCCGGCGCATGCTTCAGTTTCGGGGAAACACACAAAGCCTGAACTGAAATAGGGTAAGACTTTTCTCCGAGATGTTCTCATCAAATGCACGCGCTCCTGCGGCAGCGGCATCCCAAGGGTACCATATACTTTCTGCCAAAGATCGGCAGGAGCCCAGCGCATGGACGCGGCAACAGAGGCAGAGATATGGCCTGGAGCGTAGAGACCGGAAAAATCATTGTCTTTAACCAACAATATATCCGAATCCATAAACGCCGAAAACGCACTGTCACGGGGCTCCAAACAAGCAAGGATTTTATTGCCATGCGGGTAAGCTGGGTCAAATCGTCCACGCGCATCAAACGCACGGATCTCGACCCGCATTCGCCGCAATGTCTCGACAACGGCAGGCTCTATCTTGCCAATTTTGTCGCTCGGGCAATAACCAATCAGCTCAACAGGAGATTTCAAATATCGTCGAATAGACGCAACAAGATAACACGCCATATACTGATAATGTGGAGGCTCAACGATGAAAATGATAGACAGTGGTGCAGTCATTCGGCTTTTCCTAAATATCCTCGCAGCGTGCAAAACTGCATTAAATCAAAATTTCACTATGGGTTTTCTTAAAACACTTACGCGCACTCCTCCCAACCCCTCGCGCAAATGGAAGCTTCGATGACCGCAGGATCTTCTATGGCCTTGACTACCAAAGCACTGAGGCCACAAGTGAGCTCAACGCCACCATTGAACTGCCGCACATGCGGTTTCTTGGGCCATGCACTGAGATCAAGACTATAGTCCTGGAACCAAGAATTTATGGTCACAATCGCGCCATAGGATAAAATAAATTTGACGGCACCCATGCCCGTTTGAATATCATTGCGGCCCGGCCCTACGTGAATAACATCATCTCCGCCTACCGACCTAACCATATTGCGACCCGGTCCAGTGTGAATCTCAGATCCATCAGCCCCATCAAAAATCCGATCATTGCCATGGCCGGCAATCAACACATTATGATTGGAGCCACCGCGAATAACGTCATCTCCGGTTCCACCGTCTAAATAATCTGGCCCAAAGCCGCCGACCAAAGTATCATTCCCGGAACCCCCGAAAAATTTGTGTTTCACTTTTTTCTTGGGCGACACTGCCATCAGAGTGTCGTTTCCCGCACCACCATAGAAAGTGGAGGGTGCATAGACCGCACCCAGCATGACGTCATCTCCCATTGAACCACGCACATCGACCTCCACACGTTCCGAGGTCTCAAAATGCATCGGTGTATTGGGATGCCCAACCACTCTGATCTTACGGCCTGGCAAAGTATGTCGCGGTGTGTCTGGAGCTTCCTCTGGGCGGGCAACAACCGTTCCTATGCGAATTTTTTCCACATTCGCCGGCGCATGCAAGACAAAATCATTGGGCCCACCCATATACCATAGGGTGTCCTTGCCGCCAAATTTTTCCTCTTTGACTTTCTCAGCATCAGCACCATAGGCCCAATAGTCCGTATCCCCCGCCCCCCCTTCCAGCATGACCGTCCCATCCGTCGCCATCATCGCATTGACGCCATCTTTTGGGTTTTCAAACCCGCGAAGATCCAACCCGAGCTCCAGGGCACCATCAACCAACTCTTGGCGTAAGATTTCTATGGGTGCGGTATCGCAGATGTTCTGGGTTTCTCCAGGATCGGCGACCAAATCATAGACATGCTCATCACCATTGGGATATCGAAAATAACGATACTGTGTCAGCCCTTCTGTCGAAGGTCGAACAGATAATGTTCCAAACACTGCTGTAATCGGTGATTTTGTTCGATCGAACTCGCCAAAGCTCTTATCTATCAAAGGCAAAAGACTTTGCCCTGACGTCCAATGACGTCTTGCCTGAAGGCCAGCCAAATCAAAGACGGTCTTCGGCAAGTTATGCAACGAGATCGGAAGGTCTATGACCCGCGCCTGATCCTGCAATGCGTTATGCCAGAGTCCCAAAGGCACATGCGCGGCACTGTCCCACTGGCTCATCTTGTGGAAACTGTCGTGATTGCCCAGATTAAACCCATTGTCCGACAGCAAGATCACTGTGGTATTCTCTGCAATTTTTGACGCTGACAGCGCATCGAAAAACCGCCCAATCTCATGATCAACATGCGAAATGGCTGCAAAATAGCCCCGAACAACCTGTCGCCAAGCCTCGTCCCCTGCCTTTTCGGGCGTCCAATTGCCATTCGCAATATAGGACGTTTCATAGACCGAAGTCCCGGGCTGCGGGCCAAAATAGTCTTCTGGCGCGGCGATGCTGGGCCATTCAATTTTGCTGACGTCATATTGTTGGTAGAAGCGGTCCGGGCAGGTCAAATCATAATGCGGGTGCTTAAATCCAACCTGCATCAGATGCCGGCGGGTGGGGTCGAGCCGTTCAAGATACTCAATCGCATTTTGCGCGACCGAATAGTCATAGAAATAGGAATCCGTACTGCCGTCATCATTAGGATGGTTCGTACCCATTACGCCTGGCCCGGCCCCGTAGCGATGCTCACCGGGCCAACCTGTACGAGTCTTGGCCGCAGCTTCTTCATGAAACAACAGCCGTTTGTACTCCGCGGCCATTGGGCGATAGTGCCCATCCACCTTGCCCGTTTGAAACGTCTTAAAACCCGCTCGGCGGAAATCAAATTGCCAGCCTGCGGTCGGCGGCATGGCCTCACGCCAAATTCTGTTTAAATCCACCAATCCTGAGCGAAAGGGGGAGATGCCTGTCGCCAGTTCAGCGCGGCAAGGAGCGCAGAGCGGAATCGTTGCATAGGCATTGGAAAATCGCACCCCCTGCCCAAGTAAGCGGTCTAGGTTTGGTGTTTGAATGGTAAGGCCAAAGGTGTTGCGCCAAGTGTGTACATCAATCAGGTCATCAATCCAGATCACACAAATATTGCCATTGGAAATTGTGTCACGATTAAATGCCATACTTTGAACCACTGTTTAGATAGCGCTCAAGCTCATGCCGTATTTGACAGGGGCGATCCATATCCGCAAAAATGTCCAAGTCTGGCAATAAAATGAAATCCTTCAAAACAAACTCCCCCAAAGTCTTCTGCAGGCCACCTCGGTTTTTACGGCAGCCCAAAAACACCTCCATACTTTGTCTCAAATCAATATCCATCCCGTACTTTGATTGGATAAATGCGCCGTCAACCACCTGCAAAGACAGGCGCTCATCTGTAATGGCTAGTAGAACACCTATGTCCGCAGATGGCGCATCATGTTGGACGACACATTCTTGGGTTGTTTGCTGATCTTTCAACAACAATTCGCGGCCACTTTGGGACAAAAATACGTAATTGTCTTGACCGGTAGGATTAAAAGTCAAAAGCGTTTTTGCATTTTGTGACGCGCTTGTGAATCTCAATGCGCAGGATACAACCTGGCCCAATCCATTTGGAAATTTTGCAAAAAGTCCGCAATTTTGCCCGGCATGAAATACAATACCGGAGCCTTGCTCTGCCAATTGCTGATTACCAAAGTTGGGTTTCACCCGTTGAAACACAGCGCCACCAACCATGCTAGAGGCCTCAAACAACCCATTTTCGTCAAATGAGACATATGGCTCAGCCGCGGTGATCCAAATACCATCAAGACCCGAGATCATTGGAGCCAAATACTCAGGCCTACGATCAATTAAAGCCGCCGGATGAATGTCAAAATCAAGTCTCAGCATAGCAAATCCTAGTGAACCGGCACAACGGCAGGCAATGCCCAACGGTGAAGCAATCGACCCGTGCTGGATTGCTGTTGCCAAGTATCGCGCAACGCACCACAAATCGGCGGATAATCTAACCGTGCGCGCTCCGGGTTTTGACCAAAGCCATACCTCAGCTTCAAATCTGCCCCCTGCGGCGGAGATTTACATGTGATCAAAAGGTCTTGCTTATCGTCAGTTGCAAGCGTCACCTCCAGAATTTCAACCGGCGCATCGGCGCCCTCAAATGAAAACCCAAACTGCGCTCCAGCGCCAAACGGATCCGTCGCATCCAAGATCAAAGGTGCCAACGCTCGGCACTTCACGCGAATCACATGCGGGTCAGGATCGCGCTCCGCCAAAAGAACAGTTGGGCAAATCCATTCCTGATCTTGATCCAACGCATTTAACGCCGCCAATTCCATCTCAGCCACTTCGCGCAAGGCAGACGTATCCAAATGGCCGTAAGAGTCACATTTGAACATGTAACTTGGACAAGAAAAATGAAATCCAAAATTTTGACCTGACCAAGCAAACTCACATTGGGCTCGCAAAATTTCATGATCATGGATAAAGCGCGTACCACAATCAAACATCGCCAAAATCGATGGTCGCCTGAGCCCAAGCTTTTTAAGATCAGAGGAGATCTGCAGTAAAAGATCATACAGTCCCTCCCGCCAAGCATCACCAGTGGACTGGCAATCTTCCAAGGTATACTCTAAACCAATCGCCCCTAGCACAGGTGTTTTATTGAGCCGTTCGGCCAAGGCTATTAAACTTTGCAGGTTGGTCAGAAAATTCTTATAAGCTGTTCCTTTGGCAAGCTCTTGTATTGAGCTCGAGCCGTCATGTTCTGCCCGCACGAAATGCAACGGCAGTTGCCTGAAATCTTCATATCTACTTTGTAAACTTGCTTCCGCCACGGCCGCATCGCGGGTCAGCTCCTGAATCTGCATTCCACAGCGCGATACCTCAGATTCCTCAACGCCTCCCATCCCAACAGCGCCGATATCATCAGCTGGGGCGACGATATGATAGGGAAATTGCAGCGCCACTTTATGTCCAGTTGCACGGCGCAGCCCACCCAACGAAACGTAGCCCACAAGGGGGCCACCGCAATCTGCAATGATGCCTGCGTCAATTTCAATATCATCTGGAACAATCAACCGGCGAAATAGCCGTGCCGATGCCGGACCCGGCATGCGGGCATGAAACACATGCCACTCCCCATCAACACGTACATCCCATGCATCAATATCTCCAAGAACATCTGGATCTATGTGGGGCGAATGGGATGGCCGGGACATATTCGCGGAAGATCCCTGCGGCAGGCGGTCTGCAATATCGTGAATAACCCGGTCCGAAAGCCTCAAAACGAGGCCTGTTTTGTCCGCGCGAAGAACATCCCCATTGGCAGCCCGTAGAATAGTTTGATCCTGATCGGGCGACACTGGGGAGGGGTTTTGAATTGCTTTGGGGTCTGAATCTGTTAAGTTGGTCAATATATTTACTCTATTATCGTCAAAATACTACAAAAAAGCATATATTAAGCAAGGCCAGAATGTCGAAAACAAAGTACTCATCTAAAAAATACCCTTGGCAAAGCAAAATACCCTTGGCAAAGCGCCACAGCCACCTGAGTTAATGTGATGGGCCAGAACCATATGACACAAGAGCAAGAGCTTGCGAAAGAAAAGCGCCGACAGCAGCGAAACCTGAGGCATGCACATGCAAAAGGCCTCATGCAAGGAATTCTATCGATGCTGGACCACAATGACATTGTGGTCGATTGCGGAGCCAATGTCGGTGACGTCACTGTACCTTTGGCGCATACTGGCGCACAGGTCATTGCTTTTGAACCAGATCCGTATGCCTTCGAGCAACTGCAAACAAAAGTCGAAGATTTCCCGAATGTAACGCTCCATAACGCCGCAGTTGGAACCAAGAATGGGACCATTAAATTGATGCGTGCCGTAAATTTTGATGACAATCCGAAAGGTGGCTCCGTAAAAAGTACCATTGTGGAGGGCGGAAGAAATATCGAAACCCAAGATAGCGCCCAAATTGATGTTCAGTTAATTGATTTTCCATATTTTATCCAGAAATTGATACAAGAACATGGAGGTATTTCTTTTATTAAAATGGATATTGAAGGTGCTGAGCTTGAAATCTTAGAAACGATGTTCGTTCAAGACCTCTTCAAGAACGTTGATTTGACGGTCGCAGAAACCCATGAAAACAAGTTTCGAGACCTGCGCCCGCGCTTCAAGAAATTGCGCCGCAACGTCAGCGAAGCCTTCCCCATAACCAAAGTCAATTTGGACTGGATTTAAATTTACTGTAACGCTCATTTTCAAAACAAGAGATAGCTCATGACAAACAAACGTCCCGTCGCCTCCCTATGGATTGGAGAGCGATTGCAGTACCTAAACCAAATCTGTCTCAAGTCCCATGTGGACCAGGGGCACCCAACGACATTATATTGCACCCATAACGTGCAGAACCTTCCCGAAGGGGTGGAAATGCGCCCTGCATCAGACATTATGGATGTAGACTTAGAACTGGTTGAGGCCACCAGCGCATCGTTTTTCTCAAACGTATTCCGCTACAAGATGATTCAGGCAACCGGTGCAATTTGGGTTGATTGCGATGCCCTCTGCCATCGCCCATTTCCGGATGATATGGACTATATCTTTGCCGGCCACGGAATGATCGGCAATCTTAACTGTGGTGTCGTGGCTATTCCGCAAGACTGCGCGTTGATGGATCAACTCTTGGACTACTACGAAGAGCTCCCCGATTATCCGCCTTGGTGGCGCAAAAACCAACGCAAGAAAATGGACAAGTTGGCAACAGCACCTGGATCACATGCATCAAAAATCTACAAAGTGGAGCGGACTGCATTTGGACCGCAAGCTTTCACTCATTTTGCACGAGCGACTGGTGTTTTTGAAAAAGCGATGGGCCCTGACGTGCTGTATCCGGTCCCTTTTCAATTGAACGATATATTTTACGATCCGCATGGTCGCGTGGAAGGTTGGTTCACCGAGCGAACCCTCTCCGTCCACCTTTATACGAATGGCACCAAACCCTATTGGCGAAAGAACCCCCCATTGGAAAATTCGTTCGCAGATCGGATGAGCAAAAAGATCGGCATCGATCCAAGTCTGGCGCTGGATTCTTGAGGGCCCAAGGACGGTGGGATTAATGAACCTTAAAAAGCACAAGAGCCCTCATGGCCGCACGTTTGCTGTCACTATGATGAAAGATGAGGGCCCCTATGCGCTTGAATGGTTTGCCCACCATTTCGCTTTGGGGTTCACCGATATTCTTGTCTACACCAATGACTGTACGGATGGAACTGATGAGATGTTCATCCGCCTGGAGGAGTTGGGGCTTGCACATCACCGCAAAAATAAAATTCCCAAAGGAGTCAAGCCACAGCCTTCCGCCATCCGACATGCACAACAAGAACCCCTCGTTCAAAATAGTGATTGGGTTTTGCTCTTTGACGCAGATGAATTTTTGTCGATCAAATATGGCAACGGAACTCTCGATGAGGTCCTGATGGCCGCTGGCGATGCCCATGCAATCGTAATAACTTGGCGCATTTTTGGCTCGAACATGATCCACGATTGGTCGCGCAAGCCAGTAACGGAACAGTTCACACACGCGGCCCCGGCACATTGGAATAAGGGATGGGGTGTAAAAACGCTGTTCCGATTTGATGCAGACAAATGGAAACTTGGTATTCATCGGCCCTCGATGAAAAAGAAGATCTTGGACACCGACTATCCGCACACGATCCACTGGCTCAACGGATCTGGCAAGCCGATGGAGGACTATTTCAAATTTCGTGGGTGGCGCTCTATTCGTCGGACGATAGGTTATGACTGGCTGCAAATGAACCATTACGCCGTGAAATCTATTGATGCCTATGCAGCACGTCGTCTTCGTGGCAACGTAAATAATAAATCCGACAAATATAATGCAGAATACTGGGCTCTACAGGATCGGAACGAAGTCAAGGAAACCTCAATTTTGCGGCATTCCCACACTCGAACCGCAGTCATGTCCGAGCTTCTAAAGGACCCAATTTTAAACAGACTTCACACCAAAGCAATCGAAGAGTTTGAAGCCAAGCTCAATAAGATTAAAGAAACCGAAGACTTTCACGTACTAAAAGCCGATCTCATCAAGGCCAGTGAAATACCCATCCAAGCGGTCGACGCTAAACCACCCAAAGCCCGCGACCCCGCCAAAATCGCAGCTCTCATGTCAGCAGTTGAGGCAAAAAACGCAGATCGCCCCAAAGACGAACGGCGGAACTCTCAAATGACGTCGAATGCCGTGCAAGCGCAGAGCGCCCACTATCTGCCAAGCCCGGTCGCAAGATCTGACAATCAAACTGCGACATGGGTGGATAATCACGACATTCAACTGCCGGTAAATCCGCAGTTGTTCACAGGTTCGGCGCTGCGCGATTTGGAAAATGGAAAATTTGACCGCCGCAACGCACGCACCATAGCGTCACTACTGCGCTCAAAGGATCGCCTTTTGAATCTTGGCTCTGGTGTTGGCTTCATTCCGATGCGCGCCTGCGTCGCATTGCCTGATGTGGTGGTTCTCAGCCATGAAATACGAGGCGATTTAACGTATCACGCGCAACAAATATTAAAACAAAACTCAACCTTAGATAGCGCTCGGATCAAAATAGTTGATGGGCCGTTATGCTTTGACTCCGACAGCGCTCTGGAAGCCAGTGGCCTCCGCGCATATATCCACGATTTCCGGCCCACAGCCCTCAGAATTGATGGCGACCACATTGATCCAGAGATATTCAAAAATCTCCCCCTTTTAATCATCAGCCGGATCATCGTTGCCAATGCATCTCCTGTCATCGAAGAGCGCTGGGGCAGCATTTCAAAATATCTGGGGTTCACGCCGTTGCCCGCAAAAGCAACACTCGGCGCACTTGTTATGGATTTAAACGCACCAAAACCTTGCGATCCGGCGACCGATACGCTTAGATAGAATCCTACGCCATTCAAAGATAATATCATTTTATTCTATAAATTTTCTGACACCAAGGCACCCACTATGCAAATGCCTCAAGATTCCGACCCGCACAGCCTCTCACAAATTCAAGTGCTGCCGCGGCCAAAATTCCTTCTTGTGACAACAATGAAAAATGAGGGACCATATATTCTTGAGTGGATTGCCTATCACATAGCCATCGGAATTGACCATTTTATGATCGTCACAAATGATTGCACCGATGGCACCAATGAAATCCTTGAAATATTGCAAAAAAAGGGACTTGTTACGCTGGTGATAAATCCGAACACTTTGGCGAGGGATCCGACGCGCTGGCAAAGAAATGCACAAGCGATTGTTCAACATTACCCACTATATCGCCGGGCCGAATGGATCTTACATTGTGACGTTGATGAATTTGTTCAATTTAACAACCGCGATATTGAAACCTTAAATGACTTAGTTGAAGCCTTAAGCCCCGTCGATGTGATATCTTTAACATCAATTCCTTTTAACAGCAATGGTATCAATGACCTGCTCGATTTGCCCGTCACCACGCAATTTCTCCAGAACGAACGCTATCTCACGAAAGACCGTACTGCCTTTAAATACACCGGAGAACCAAAGAACGACCACAGCGCAATCAAACCTTTGTTCAGAAATGCGCTAGGGCTGTCTATCCGTGGAAATCACCGCCCTTACCACCCCAAATTTTCGAGTTCCGGTTATATCTGGAAAGACGGGTCGGGGCGCCAGATGCCTGTCGAATTGACAGATGGTCGGGGCCAGGCCGTCATTAGCGCCGATACGATATTTCACGTTCAATTGAACCATTACGCAATCCGATCTGTAGAAGCGTCGATGCTAAAATTTGATCGCGGTGATGTGACAGGGAATGTGAGGCTAGACCACAGTGTCCATTATTTTAAAAATTATGACAACCCTGGTCAGGACGACACGCGGCTCGCGCGCCCACATCCCAAAATGAAAAAACTCTACAATTCCTTTATGCGCGATAAGCACCTCTCATTTCTTCACAAACGAGCATTCGAAATTCACAAGGCGCGTTTTCAAGAGCTGATAAAGACGGGTGATTCCTATGCTTTGGCGCGTGCTTTAGGATATTTCGATTCAGAGCGAAGAGGCATTTTCCTTGCGGAAAGCGCGGCCCAGACTTCAAGGGGGCTCAAACCTGCCAAGGCCCAGGTGACTTTGAAAGTCCCAAAGAATCCGACATTCGAATTGCCGCAAATCTCGAGCCTATGGGTCGGACCTCCTATAAGCTTCGTGGAACGCCTTTGCATGCAATCCTTTGTCGATGCGGGCCACAAGTTTACACTATATTCGACCGATAAGTTGCGAGATCTACCAGACGGCGTCACCCTTGAAGACCCGCGCGATATCTACCAAGCAGATTTCCCAACGGGACCAGAGCACCGCCATAATAATGCCGTATATGCAGATATTTTTCGTCTTCATATGATCCGCAAAACCGGTGCAATTTGGGCAGATATGGATGCCTATTGTTTGAAGCCGTTTATTTTCCCAAGCGGGTATGCCGTTGGATTGGAAGAAGCGACAGCCGGTGTCTTTACTGCCTGCAACGGGATTGTTGGATTTCCTAACGATAGTGAAACATTAAACGAATGTTTAAACTTGGTCACTCAAAAGAACCCTATCCCACCGTTTTTCAATGGCGGAAGACGCACCCGGCTGCGAGAACGCACAAAAAATGGTGACATTTTTGGTTTTCAGGATTTTTCTTGGGGCACATCGGGGCCGCGGCTCATTCATTATTTCATGGAAATTACTGGTGAGTTAAAATACGCTGTGCCCAAGGATGTATTTTATCCCGGACCACGCGCCTTTAGGCGCCCATTGTTAAGGCCAGAATATGCCTCGGAGGTGTTTGAACGACCAGAAACCGTGTCCGTTCATATTTTTGGAAAGACAAAATCCTTTCTAAAAGACGATTATGGTGGCGACTTGCCTGAGAATTGCTATTTGGATCGCTTGTGCAAAAGACATGGCATTGATCCCAAAGCCCACCCAGTCTGAGTTTTAACACGCCTATTTTTATATTTTGAAAGACATTTTATGACTGAACCTTTGATATCATCTCAAGATGTGGATCATCACTATGAACGGCTCATTTCATCCGCTGAATGGGAAGATGCCCTATCGAGCCTAAACGCCTTTTTGGCGAAAAGTTTAGAAGACGCAGGTAAACCGGTTCGACTGAACGGCAACCTATTTTACGGCCACAACCGGACCAATTGGGCCCAAGAGTCTTACGTTCCCGCGTTTGATATGAAAAGACGCAACTTTTTTGCGATGGCAACACAATCAAAGTCACTCTTGGAAATCGGTGTGAATGGAGGCCACAGTCTGCTGCTGGCCCTCATGGCTAATCCGAACCTTGAAGTCTATGGAATTGATGTCTGTGAAAGGCTGGGACGCGACTGGTCCCATGTTGAGGTGTATGTGCCTGCAGCATTTACCTGGCTGCAATATCACTTCCCCGGTCGCACGAAATTCATTCGTGGCAATTCACTGGTAGAAGTTCCAAAACTGAGCCTAGAACGCCCCGATCTGCGGTTTGGCATGTACCATTTAGATGGCTCGAAATTCACCCATCTCCAAGAGGTGGTCTCTGCCTATCACATTCTAGAAGACAACGCCCTGATTGTTCACGACGATAGTAATTTGGGCCCGGTCAAACGCGGAGATCGAAAGTTGCGATTAATCGGTCTCACCCGCGAATTTGAGCAAGAAAACATAGGATTGCGGCTGACAGATCATCATCGCATTCGACAAAAGCAGGCGGGCGCGACATGGGTATAACGGATGGGTTGCCCTCGCCAGATCTGTAACGCCCCTCACTTCGTCCCAAACATCCTGTCGCCCGCATCGCCAAGGCCAGGAAGGATATAGCCGATATCGCTGAGGCAGTCATCAACCGCGGCTGTCGTGATATCGACG
>Ga0213868_10004223_pt1 | contig 13146 bp, 10 predicted proteins | sample PICome_9_FD_160087 | JGI IMG/M metagenome (GOLD analysis project Ga0213868, IMG submission 160087) | Coastal seawater microbial communities near Pivers Island, North Carolina, United States - PICO127 | ecosystem: Environmental > Aquatic > Marine > Coastal | place: USA: North Carolina...
GACCTTGGGAGGGCGTTATACCGAAGATAAAAAAGTCGCCAGTCGCTTTGAAACCAGTTTGAGCCAGTCGCGCCAAGATTATGAGAATCTGGATAGTTCAATGGCATTGCAATATCAGTGGCAGGATGATCTATCAACTTACCTAAAGTGGGGCACGGCTTATAAAGCGGGCGGTGTAAATACACGTTCAGGCAGTTTTGGCGCCTTTGAGAAGGAAGTGGCAGAGACTTGGGAAATAGGATTGAAATCCGAATTTTGGGATCATCGGGCACGAGTTAATGTCGCTGTGTTCACCACCGATTACGAGGATATGCAGTTGGATTTCTCAGACCCGGTGATGGTCACCTTGGTGGAGACGATCAATGCCTCCGAGACTGTAGAGGTAAGCGGTGCAGAAATGGACATTACTGTGTCACCAATGTCGGGCCTTTTGCTCGGCTTAAGCTATACCTATCTTGATAGCGATATGCCATTGCAGCCCAATCCGTTGAATGGAGGTGCCTTAAAACAGTTCTTTGTACCTCTGACGCCGCAACATGCAGGTTCTATTACGCTTGACTATGCATTTGAGCCTCGGTCCTATGGTGCTCTGGCATTGCATATTGATATGACATCCACTGATCATTATTCCTACGTTCCGTTTGGTGAACAGCGCACTGATGCCTACAGCCTATTAAATGCGCGCTTAGAGTTAGGAGACATCAATTTGGGTGGTTCAGGTGAAGGTGTTTTCAAAGCCTCCATCTGGGCTAAGAATCTGCTTGATGAAGCCTATGTTGTTTATGCATTTGCTGTGGGAGAGCCGGCAGTTTCGGTTGCCCAGGCCTTTGGGGCACCACGTACCATGGGATTGGATATTAGCTATACGTTCTAAGCGTCTCACCCACGAACATGCTAGTTTATTTATGGCCTGTTCAATTATCTCTTAACAGCAGTGGCGGCCCAAATGGGCGCCACTGTTTTATTATTAACTACTTGAAAATCCACATAAATTTTAAGCCAACACTCTGCGGTCAATCAATAGGTTCCGTAACGCACGTAGTACGCTGATCTGACATTGATCTAGCGCTTGATTTCCACACACTGACGAATTGCTATCAATAATCAGGCAGGATTCTGCCCCTGATCCACGGTTACGTGTAATTGTTCAACACTATCTTCTTAAATATGATCTTTCATACCGCAATTGTCTTATAAGGATTTTGAAGTATGACATCACAGTGTCAATCGTTGCTGAAAATGGGTTATCAAAAACCAGTGAATTTTCTCGAGGCCGGAGAGCTTGTTATTTCCGAGGATGCAGATGATCAAACCCTAGGCATTTTGATAAGCCAAATTGATTACATCCGGAATTTGAGCAGTGTTGAAACGGTTGAGGAGTTTCACGCCGAAATTATGCAAATACTCACAGGGCTTGGGTTTAGTGATTACGCGTTAATCTGTAAAACCGGCGTGGGTACTATTGAGGCGCCTCACAGCTCACTTCCTGATGAATTATTTAAAGCTTACGAGGACGAGGGTTACTGCCGTTTCGACATGGTGCTGGATTACATTCATTGCGGGATAGGCGATCCAATTCTTCTGTCTATGGTGACAGATACGATTAAAAGCTCACCGGTTATGACGTACACCTTCAAGAAAAACGAAGAGATATTGGCGCTCTACAACACTTACGGTGTGAGTAACGCCTACATTATTCCGGTAAGAAGTACCAAAAAAGCTAGTCAGGATCGAGGTGTTTTAACGGTTATGGCGATTGGCATGGATGATGCGGAATTCCGCGTCAAGGCAAAACGCTTCGGCCCATTATTAAAGGTTCTTGCGGATGCCATTAGCTTTCTCAATGAACAGAGGTTTAACCACATTAGGCCTGAAAACGAAATTAAACCCAAAGCCTTGCGCTTGCTCTCCACCATGGCCAAATGTGATCTTTCACTGGCTGAGGCAGCAGACGACCTGTGTATCAGTCTCGATACTGCGAACAAGCATATGGCATTGGCAAAACAAGCCCTGGGGACAGGATCTCAGGCACATGCGGTCTATCTAGCAATAAGAAAAGGCCTAATTCAACTGTAGATAAAAGGGTCGGCACAGACTCTGTTTAAATAGATAAAAATCAGCTCCAGGGAGGAACGTGCTAATTATGAAAGCACTCGTAGATCAATATCAAAGAACCTTAGTGAGCTTCTTTATGCGAAGATCACGTAACGCATGGGACGCGGAAGAACTCACTCAAGAGGTGTTTTGTAAGATTTGGAAGCGTCGCGATATCGCACTCAGTGACTACAGCGATGCTTATATGTTTACCATCGCTTGGAGTGTGCTGCGCGATCGACTGCGCAGAGAGAAGGTCCGGCACCATGATATGCATATTGAGTATGATGAGGAGTTAGCGCGGGAGGATCCAGTAACGCCTCAGGATATAGTTCGTGGTGAAGAGCTCTATGAATATTATCTCAGATTGCTTGAAAGCCTCAGTCCGCGAGTTCGTGAAGTTTTTATACTGAGTCGCTATGAAAGTTTGACCTATATTCAGATCGCCAAGCACTGTGCTATTAGCGTAAGTGCGGTAGAGAAATATATGATGATTGCACTTAAGCGTATGAAGGAAATACTCAAGGAGCCCCAATGACCAATGCCAGTGATAGACCGGCTGAGAGTGTTGAACCCACACTCATTGAAAGCCAGGCCGAGAAATGGTTTATCCGACGTGGCTCTGGCGATATCAGTGATGCTGAAATCGCCGATCACCAGTTGTGGTTGCAGGCCGATTCAAAGCATAGGCGTGCCTACGAAGAGTTAGAGGTTCTATGGGATATAACTGGCAGCTTTTCGAACACCCCAGAAATTACTGCCGCGCGACAGACCGTTCTGCGCAACCCTGTGGATGACACTGTAATCAGTAGAGCAGAGCGCCCTGGGCTGTTTGGGGCTCTCCGCACTCGCTGGGTTCATATGGCTATCGCCGCCTCATTTGTTATGGTCACCCTTGGCAGCCTGCATTTGGGCTACGGCACAAGTTCGAAGGCAACTGTTGTCGGGGATGTTTACGAAACTCGCATTGGCGAACGTAAAAAGTTTGAACTCAGTGACGGCTCGGTCATCTTCCTTGACACCCAAACGCGGATTATTGCCGATTTTACTCCTGAGACAAGGCGTATTAATCTTGTGCGTGGTCAAGCACGCTTCAATGTTGCTCACGATGCGTACCGACCTTTTAGTGTTATGGCCGGTATCGGGAAAATCACTGCCTTGGGCACTGCTTTCGTGGTTAAGAAAACCCCCTCTGATGTATTGGTCACCCTAATCGAGGGCAAGATAGCTGTCGAGCAACAGGACCAGATGACAACTATTACCCATGCACCCTCGCAACCTGAGCATATTGGACAGCAGCTGGCCTACTCTAGAAAAGGTATTTCAAAAGCTAATATTGTCGATATTCCTCAGTCTGTCGCTTGGCAAGACGGTAGGTTGGTATTTGAAAATAACACCCTCGCCGAGGTGGTATCGGAGCTAAATCGTTACGCAAAGAAAAAGATCGTTATTGGTGATCGATCACTGCGATCAATTCGGGTGACTGGGGTTTTCAATGTCGGACCAGGTGGCAATGCACTCCGAGCACTACAGGATTATTTTTCACTCCAGCTGACCACTGATCAGCGTGGAAATTTAGTTCTAACCCCAAGTGAGGACAGTACAAATTCTGCAGTAAGCAACATTCAGTCTAAGGTATAACATTCCAGTAAGGCGCACCTATGGATAGCATAAATTGGTGCTAAGGGTTTCTAATAGTTGCTGTTGATTCACGTCAAGCTTGGCGGTTAGTTTTTGTGTCAATCAAACCTTCAGTGCAGATTTGTTTCTATGCTAATTAAGACAAAACTTATTTTATCCATGATTGGTGATTTCTTTGATACCGAAAATTAAAATACTTGTTAATTTAATTATATTGCCTGGAATTTCCTCGTCTCAGCCCTTATTTGATCTGACGGTTTTATCTACGCAGGAAGCCTTTCGCACTGCTTCATATGTAATGCATTGCGTTAGAGCTGATATTTCTAATACTCCGAAATTAGGCCAGGGTTTATTGCCTAGACATTTTTTGGTTGAAGGTCTGGTGATTGAAGGTTTATGTCAGTCGACGATTGACTACATACCTACTAGTTTTACTAAGCTTGAACCGTTTGAATATCAAATAGAGGATGTTGAGCATAACAGCTATCTGCTTGATGACTCATTTGCAATCCGATCACCGGGCGCGGATTATAATAGCTCAGGCCTTAATGACATAGACTCATCCCTTTCTGTATTAAGCAATACTTCCATAGACCCCACTTTCCTTGCAAAGCCTCTGCAGTTGCTGATTCTACTGGCAGGGGAGGATCTTACTCTTTACGAGGCGGCAGATACGCTTAGAATTTCAGTGCATACAGCAAATAAGTATGTTGCCAAAATTAAATTGGAATTTGGTGTCTTGACACTCCCGGCGGCGGTTCTCTATGCGGCTAAAGAGGGCTATATCCCTATGTCCTCAAAAAAACTATAACTACAAACTTGTAATCATCTCTTTAATTGACTATTTAATATAATATAAATTTAAGGCTTATATTTTTTTATAAAAAAAATAATAAACTCTATATTAATATCCATTTTTTTATTTTTGTCTAAAAATCTGCCATGTCGAAATACACCTATCCGTAAGTATAAGTCGACCCATATACTCTTTCCTGCACTGATCACAATTGTCCATAGGTGCGTAATTTTGTGTAGTAAGAAGTTGAAAAAATACTATAAACAAAAGTCAGTCAAGGAGAAAGTAGGAATGGACGTTTCTTTTATAAAACTCAAAGCAATCCCGTTTTTTAAAATTAAATTACTTACAAAAGTTATCGCAACATCTCTTGGCCTATCCGCCTCAGTAGGTTTGGTTCAGGCTGTCGAAAATGATCGTCAATATTATGATATTGCCCCCAATACAATGAGTGAAGCGTTAAAAGTCTTTGCTCTAGAGACCGATAGCGAAGTTTTATTTTCTCCATCATTAGTCGCCAACAAATCAATGGGGGGTCTAAAAGGCGAATACACTCGTCAGCAAGCACTTACAACCATGCTCGCAGATGCAGGCCTAGTTGCAGAAACGAGTGACGAAAAAGTGTTTATGGTAGTTTCCAGTCAGGATGAGAGAAATAGAGCTCGCGCTAATATTGCCGCTGGTGATGCTGGCATGGGGTTTGCTGAAAAAAAGGGTTATCGCAACTCCGGAATTGAAGAGGTAACGGTAACTGCTAATAAGCGTGAGCAGGATCTCCAGGATGTTGCGATGAGTTTGTCGGCGCTGACTGGTGATGATTTGAATCGCATTGGTGCGGTTGGTGCGCAGGATTATTTGGCGCAAATACCTGGGGTTAATTATAACTCTCTAGGTCGCGGTCGTAGCCCAATTATAATCCGAGGTGTTTCTACCGGAAGCACAACTTTTAGTGATGAGCAAAATACCACTGCGATCTACATTGACGAATTGCCATCTTTAAGTCGATGGGGAGCCTGGACAAACACAGATCCAAACACTTTTGATATAGAACGTGTTGAGGTTCTTAGAGGTCCCCAAGGGACATTGTTTGGTTCTGGCGCTCTAGGTGGAGCCCTGAGGGTCATCACTAATAAACCTAACGCATCAGAATTCCAATCTAGTGTTGATATAGGTCAGTCATTTACTCAAGGTGGCGACGACAGTAATAGCATCAATGCAATGCTCAATATTCCCTTGGTTGATGATGAACTAGCCCTGCGGGTCGTGGCCTTCAAACGAAATGATGGTGGCTATATAGACAATATTCGTCGTGACGAGAAAAACGTTAATAGTGGTGAGACAGAAGGTGGTCGGATAATGCTGGCTTACAAGCCTACCGATGATTTATCGCTACGCGTTACTGCAACCCATCAATCTGATGTTGTCGACGATGGTTCCGCAACCTTCCGCGATGCCTCTGATGGTCGTCCATACCAATATAATGGCGCAGCAAGGGCGGCATCTGAAGTCAGCATTAGCATATTTAACCTTAGTGCTGACTACAGTCTAGGTTCGATGTTACTGACATCGTCTACAACCTATTCCGAGCGAGACTCCAAAATAAGTCGTGATTTGACTGTATTCACCGATGCAACTTTCGAAACGGGGGTAGGTGTTGATGATGTGCATCAGCTGGTCACTGATGATGTTAAGTCATTTGCTCAGGAAGTCCGACTTAGCTCTCAAGGCGAAGGCTCATTGCTATGGACTGTTGGAGCATTCTTTTTCGAGCAAGACATCGACACAACCGGTAATTGGAACGCAAGGATTTTAGATGAACCTGTTGTTAAGTCTGTTTTCTTGCCACATATAACCGAAAAAGCTATTTTTGGAGAAATGACCTATGAAATCTCCGATCAGCTGAGTATCACAGCCGGTGGGCGTTGGTTTGACAACACTTTCGAGTTTGAAGTACCTGTATTTGAAGGGCTTCTTATTGGAGGATCTTTTCCGACTCCACTATTAGAAGAGAACTCAAACTCTTTTACACCCAAGGTATCACTCTCTTATCACGCAACAGATGACGTACATGTGTATGCCACGGCTTCAGAGGGGTTTAGAGTCGGGCAGGTTAACTTTGGGGCTACTCCAGAAAATGGTATTCCAATTTCATTTGGTCCAGATTCATTGTGGAATTATGAAGCTGGGGTCAAATCGATCTTGCTAAATGGCCAGCTTAAGCTCAATGCCGCAGTGTTTTATATTGATTGGAGTGATATTCAGTTGAGTAGGACTACCATCTTGCCCAATAATTTAGCTGTGGTGCACGTCGATAATGCGGGCGATGCCGTGTCGAAAGGTATTGAGGTCGAGGCAACCTACATTCATTCTGATAGCGTTGTGCTGGGTACTTCTTTTACTTACAACAAAGCCACACTTGAATCGGTTCTCGATGGTGTCGACTTGATCCCAGGATCTACGTTGCCGGGAACGCCAGAATTTAGTATGGCGAATTATGTCCAATATGCTGTAGAAGACTTGCCTGGTGACACGTCAGGTTATGTAAGGCTGGGTCATCGCTACGTAGGCGAGATGGTCTCGAGTATTGACAATGCAGATCACCTCTTCAGTGATAGCTATAACGCATTCGATCTGCGTGCTGGCTTATTTGTGGGAAATTACGAAGTCACACTGTATGTTAATAATTTGTCCAATAATGACGCAGTAACAAGTCGCTACGACTTAGGTATTGATAGTTGGACAACCTTCAGAGCATACCGTCTCCAGCCGCGGACTTTTGGCCTCAACTTCAGAGTGGATTTCTAAATTTTCATTTACTACCCGCATCTCAGCTTTTGATAGAGATGTTAACGATGGAAAAAGTGGTCTCGGTTTAATTTCCTCCCTCCCGGCCGGGATCACTTCTTTCTTTATTTTATTGTTGAGTCAACAAACGCTAAGTTGAAAAATACATGGATGCAGTGATTAATAAAAGTAATACCAAATCACAAACTATTGTGGCTAAGGAAAGTAAAAGCAAAGTCGCAGTACGTTCTTATATCAATGGTATATCTGTTACATCATCAAGCGACGAAAGGTTGCAGCTGGTTAATCCCGCTAATGGCCGTGAATCAATCACAATGCCCGCAGGCAGTGAGTTGGATGCCATGCAAGCGGTTGCCTCGGCCAAAGAAGCCTTTGAAAAGGGTCTGTGGCCAAGTCTTGCTAAAGCCACCCGACAAAGTCTATTACATGCCTTTGCCAACCTAATTGAGAAGCATGCACCGGAGCTAGATAGGCTCGATGCTGAGGATATGGGTAAGCCCATTGGCCTGCTATTTGGCAATGCCAGTAGTGCAGCAAGTCTTTTGCGCTATTCTATCGATGCCATGGAGAGCATCACAGCCGATGCTTACAACAGCGACAAAAGCTGCTTGATTGCTCAGCAGCTAGTGCCTCGAGGTGTAGTTGCTGCTGTAGTCCCCTGGAATTTCCCAACCCTTAGCGCTATGAGCAAAGTGGCTCCTGCACTAGCAGCGGGTAACTGCGTAGTTTTAAAACCATCAGAGCAGTCGCCTCAGTCAGCTACTCGTCTAGCGGAGCTCGCCACAGAAGCTGGGATTCCCCCTGGAGTTTTAAATGTGGTGCAGGGGCAGGGAAATATAGTCGCTCGCACGCTAGGCCTGCATATGGATGTCAATATGATTGCCTTTACTGGCTCCACTGCCGTCGGCAAGCTGATGTTGCAGTACGCGGGTCAATCAAATATGAAAGTTGCCCATGTGGAATGTGGCGGTAAATCACCACAGATTGTCTTTGCCGATTGCCATGACCTAGATGAGGTCGCCGACAGTATTGTCGAGTTAATTCTGCTTAACCAAGGTCAGCTGTGTGTTACCGGGTCAAGAGTAATTGTAGAGCAAAAAATCGAAATCGAGTTAATCGAAAAGATCATTCAGAGATTTCGAAAGGTTAGCCCTGGAGATCCATTGGATCCGTCAACTACCTATGGTCCCATGGCCAGTCTTCAGCACATGCAAAAGGTTCTCGGCTGTATCGAAGCCGGAGCCAAGACTGCCAATTTGATGTATGGCGGCCAGCGTTTGGATTTCAATAACGGCTTCTTTGTGGAGCCGACACTGTTCGGCAATGTATCGGTTGAGGATCCGCTCTTCCAAGATGAAATATTTGGACCGGTGCTGACCATTACCCGCTTTCGCACCCTAGATGAAGCCATCGAAATCGCCAACGCGACTGCCTATGGTCTGGCGGCCTATGCCTGGACCACTAATCTTAATGCCGGCATGCGTCTTTCCACTGAAGTGCATGCCGGGATGGTCACGGTAAATGCGGCAACACCGACAGGGGAGGGCTCTGAGGCTATCTCAACAGAGCCTTATGGCCTTTCAGGTATTGGGTCGGAATTTGGGCTGGCTGGTCTGAAATCCTACTGCAGGGCTCAGATCAGATGGTTTAACCATTGATTACAGTCAGGATTAGGTTTGCGTCAATCAAAACCCTTTAAGGAATTTGTCAGCATGGAAAGCACAACTTACGACAGCTCAATATCAGTCGATCTTCAATCTAGCGACACTGGTGCAAGCAATGATCAGACCGCTTCTCAAGGCATGGTGCATGCCGACAAAGTTTTGCCAGTTTCGAAAATGCTGGCTTTTGCCGCTCCTGCCGCAGGCTCCTATTTTTTCTATGGCCCAATGTGGAGTATTTTACCGGCAGTCTACGTCAAATATTTTGGTTTGGAATTATCGGCTGTTGCCACGGTGGTTCTCCTGATCCGCTTATTCGATGGCATCACCGATCCCACAATTGGCTACCTTGCTGATCGTCATAGAGAGGCTAATGGATCAAGAAAAATCTGGGTCATTTGCGGTGGTATAGGAGCAATAGTTACCTGTTATTTCCTTTTTTATCCGCCTGAGAATGTAACCACAGCCTATTATCTGGGCTGGTCTATAGTTTATTTCTTTATGCTCACTGTCTCTGAAGTCCCACATATGACTTGGGGAAGTGAATTAACATTAGATTACAATGAGCGCGCCAGTGTTTTTGGCGCTCGTTGTATCTTCACTTACATCGGCTCCCTAATCTTTTTCGCCATGCCGCTTCTGCCATTTTATACCACTAATGATTACACTCCGGAGGTGTTACAAGACGCCCTTAAAGTGGGAGCCGCACTAACACTAGTTGGAGTGGTTTGGGCAATCCTTCATGCGCCAGCCGGGCATATGACCAAGTCTTCCAAAGGAGATACTTTCAAATCCCTTTTGATGAGCCTTCGTGAAAATAACCCCTTTCTTATTTATTGTGTAGCCACTGCCTTTGTCTCTCTGGCTTATGGCATGTGGTTTGGCCTGATCTATTTCTACCTTGATTCCTACCTTAACCTTGCTGGTAAGGTTGCAGCTATTTTTATGGCCTCATACCTGTTATCTATGCTTTTTTCACCTTCATGGTTAGCCTTGATTCGGAGAACTAGCAAGGCACATGCTTGGCTAATTGGTATATTGGTTTTTTGCACCCAATTGGTGTGTATGTATTTCGTAGGCCCCAACACAGCTTGGTGGCTGCCCGCTGTCTTTGTCATAACCGCCTATATTTCATTTGCTTCCAATGATATCGCCGCATTATCGACGCTTGGCGATGTAGTTGACTACGGAAAATTAAAATTTAAAAAAGATCGTGGAGCAACTTACTACGCAGTTAATAGCCTTGTATTTAAGGTTGGGCTTGGCGTCGGTGGCGGAATTTCACTTTCTCTAGCTGGATTTTGTGGCTTTGACCCCAATGCAATTAGCCATGGTGCATTCGAGGTGCTCGGTCTGCAGGTAGGCTTCCTTGGCCTACCATTACTCTTCGCTTTAGTAGGGCTAATTTTTGTTATTCGTACGCCAATTACTCGCCATCGCCACCGAATTATTCAACGTCGAATCGAATCGAGAATGTTGATCTCGTAGAAAATAGCTGCAATAGAACGTATTGGCTACCCAATTTTAAATGTCTTAATCAGGAGAACATCTTATGCCTTTTAACAGAATGCAAGAACTCGAAGCCTATCGCCGAATGGAGCGTATTAGATGTTTTGAAGAGGCGGCCCAAGAATTATATCTGGGAGGGAAAATACCTGGAGCCTGCCACTGCAGTATCGGTCAGGAAGCGGCTATTGTGGGTGCCTGCATGGCACTGCGTGACGATGACTATATTACTGGCACTCACCGCTCTCATGGTCATCCTATAGGAAAAGGCGCAAAACTAAATGGCCTGATGGCCGAGCTGATGTGTAAGGAAACTGGAATTTGTAAAGGTCGTGGTGGTTCCATGCATCTGGCGGATAGCAGTGTTGGAATAGTGGGAGAGTCGGCAATTGTCGGTGGCGGAATTCCTCTAGCTACCGGTTGCGGCTTAAGCGCCCAAGCTCGAGGAACTGATCAGGTCAGTCTCTGCTTCTTTGGTGATGGCGCAAGTAATCAAGGCACTTTTCATGAGTCAATTAATATGGCTGCGGTATGGAAATTGCCGGTGATTTATTTCTGTGAGAATAACGGTTATGCCATTACTACATCGGTAAAAGACAGTCATGGCCAACCTGATATCGCCATACGTGCAGATGGCTATGGTATCCCCGGATATATTGTTGATGGGCAAGACGTCGAAGCCGTATATGAAATCACCAACGCCGCTGTTTTACGAGCGCGGGCAGGGAATGGCCCGACTCTCATCGAAGCGAAAACCTACCGTTTCGATGAGCACAATGTGGGGCTGGATATCATCGGCGAACCCTATAGATCGGAGCAGGAAATTCAAAACCATATTATCAACAGGGATCCGCTTAAGCTGTTCCAAGAAGTACTGCAAGAGCGAAATGTAAAACAGCAAGATCTGCAGGCGATTCGCGATGAGGTTCGCCAAGCTGTTATTGATGCGGTGGCCTTTGCTGAGAGTAGTGATTTTCCTGATGCATCACAACTCTACGATTACATGTATAGCAACCCAATAAATTATCCGGCTAATTCAACTAATTGATCTAGCCCGCCGACATTTCGGCTAAGGCGATTTGGAGAAAAATATGACTACTTTTGCACTTGAGGAAGTTCAAACACATATCAAAATGAGCTACATGGACGCGATTGTCGCCGCTGAAATTGAAGAGATGCAGCGTGATGAGCGAGTTATTTTGATGGGCGAAGATCTAAGCATTTACGGTGATGGCAATATAATGACTGAGTTCGGATCCTCCAGAGTTTGGAGTACACCGATCTCGGAGAACAGCTTTACCGGTGTCGCCGTTGGCGCAGCCATGACCGGCCTGAGACCCATGGTGGCACTCAATATTGCCAGTTTTATGTATCTCGCATCGGACCAAATTATTAACCAGGCAGGCAAGTTACATTTTATGACCGGTGGTCAAATGAAAGTACCGGCTGTATTTCGCTGCACCCTTTACCATAACTGTGCCATCGCAGCTCAGCACTCCGACCGACCCTATCCGATGTTTATGAATGCCCCTGGTCTAAAAATCATTGCACCCTCGACGCCAGCTGATATGAAAGGCTTGTTGAAATCGGCTATTAGGGACGATGACCCAGTGGTGATTTTCGAAGATACCAATCTATGGGGCAGCAGAGGAATGGTGCCCACTGACGCTGATCATCTTGTGCCGATTGGCAAAGCAGATATAAAACGCGAGGGGTCAGATGTCACTATTGTCAGTATATCCGGCTGTTTAAAGCCTGCATTGGCGGCGGCTAAGCTTCTTGAGAAAGAGAGTATCTCTGCAGAAGTTATCGATCCCCGCACCCTGGTGCCATTAGATAAAGAAACCATTATTAAATCAGTTAGCAAAACTGGGCGCTTGGTTTTGGTGGATAACGCCAACCGCACCTGCAGTGCAGTATCAGAAATAGCAGCAATTGTCTCTGAGGAGGCCTTTGAGAGCTTAGCTAAGCCCATTCAACGACTTACTACCCCCGATGTTCACGTTCCTGCCAGCCCAGGGTTAGAGAAGCTTCTATACCCCACTAAAGAGCAGATCGTTAGCGCGGTTAAAAAAATCCTTTAGCAGTACCTACAGACCGAGAGAAGACTATGACAATCAAAGTAATTATTCCAAAAGCCGGTATGGGGACCACTGAGGGAACCATTGTCGAATGGCATAAAAAAGAAGGTGATCCAGTTGAGAAGGGAGAGCTATTGGTGGAAGTAGAAACGGCCAAAGCGGTTCAGGAAATTGAATCGCCGATCTCTGGCGTACTTAAAAAAATCCTCATGGAAGAGGGCGAAACCGGGGACATTTACACGGAGATTGCTGAAATTGAAGAAGTCTGACTCTATAGCGACACCATTCTCCCCAATGCGCAAGGTGGTAGCTTACCGAATGACCGAAGCAACGCAGAGTATTCCACATTTCAGAATGGTTAAAGAAATCGTAATTGACGATCTGTTAGCCCTGAGAAAGGAGATCAATCAGGGGCTACGGGAGGGTAAGGTCTCCTTGAACGATCTTCTTGTTAAAGCTACTGCTGCCGCTCTAATGGAAAACCCCAAACTTAATATCCAAGTGATCGACAGCGAAATACATCAATTCGCCCATGCTGATATTGTCGTGGTAATCGCAGTAG
>Ga0213868_10004229_pt1 | contig 13125 bp, 13 predicted proteins | sample PICome_9_FD_160087 | JGI IMG/M metagenome (GOLD analysis project Ga0213868, IMG submission 160087) | Coastal seawater microbial communities near Pivers Island, North Carolina, United States - PICO127 | ecosystem: Environmental > Aquatic > Marine > Coastal | place: USA: North Carolina...
TGTGGGGTGGATATTACCACACAGACTCCAGTTCAGGCCTGTCTACTTTTCGGGGAGCAGGTCAAGACGACCCGCGACATTCCCGTGATCTTCATTAGTGCGTTGAATGACACGGAGTCCAAACTCAAAGCATTCACCTCTGACGGCGTTGACTATGTGTCGAAGCCGTTCCAACTCGAAGAAGTTTCGCAAGAATTCAGACCCATCTAACAATCAAGCAACTTCAGGTTGGTCTGGAGAAACGCAATCAAGACCTGGCTGCCTTTCACCGTTCAGTGGCACATGACTTGCGAAGCCCGTTGACTGCTCTTATCTGGATTGCCCAGCTCATGGAATTTGGGCCTGAGCATCGGACCGATGAGAATATTGCGACTCTAACGGAGTCTGCAACTCGTATGAGGAGTACCATCGATTCCCTTCTTCTATTCGCTCAGGTCGGTCACGCAGAGATAGAAATCGACCCAATTAAGATGCGGGATTTGGCTGAGTAAGTGAAACGAAGTCTCAGACACGAGATCGAAGCCAAGAGTGCTACGGTAACCGTAGAAGGTGATGATTGGCCGACAGCACTTGGGCACGAACCTTGGGTCGAGCAGGTGTGGTCGAACTACCTTTCCAATGCTCTCAAATACGGTGGAATGCCTCCCAAGATCGTTCTCGGATGTAGTATGGGAAGCCATGGGGACCCTGAGTTCTGGGTCCAAAATAATGGTCCGGGCCTGACTGAAGCACAGTACGATAAGGTTTTCCGAGAGTTCGAGCGTTTCGACGGGGCGAAGAGTCAAGAAGGGCAAGGTTTGGGGCTTTCCATCGTGCGTCGAATCGTGGAGAAGCTTGATGGCAAAGTAGGGCTCGAAAGTGCGCCGGGCCAAGGTAGTCGTTTCTACTTCACGTTGAAAGCCGAGTCTGGTCTTCGTAGGTGCGACGAGGCGAGCGTTGCGTTGCCCGGTTAATCAACCCATTGCCAAACTTGCAGCGAGGGGTCTGTTCAGGTAAAGCATCTTCCATGTCTGAAGATTCCAATGTGTTCCGCGGGTGCATCCCCGCACTCATGACCCCTTGCCGCGAGGATCGGCAGCCTGATTTCGGCGCACTTGTTGCAACTGCGCAGTCATTGATTTCTGCAGGTATGCGTGGCGTCGTCTATTGTGGATCAATGGGGGACTGGCCGCTGCTTACCGATGACCAGAGACAAGAGGGCGTGCGTCTTCTTGTTGAAGCGGGAATTCCGGTTGTCGTTGGAACCGGTGCACAGAACCCAGCTGCTGCCGCTGGTCATGCCTTGCATGCTCGCGAAGTGGGAGCCGCTGGTCTGATGGTCATTCCGCGAGTCCTTTCTCGGGGAACTTCAGTAGCTGCGCAACGAGCTCACTTTGCCCAGATCCTCGAAGCGGGCAGCGGCCTGCCGGCAGTGATCTATAACAGTCCTTATTACGGTTTCGAAACAAAGGCAGATCTCTTCTTTGATCTTCGCAATGACTATCCAAACTTGGTAGGCTTCAAGGAGTTCGGTGGTGCCACGTCTCTCAGCTATGCTTCAGAGCACATCACAAGCGGGGATCCTGACTTAACGCTCATGGTAGGCGTCGATACCCAAGTATACCATGGCTTTGTTCATTGCGGCGCAGCTGGCGCTATCACGGGCGTAGGGAATGCTTTGCCTAATGAGGTGCTACGTTTTGTAGATCTTTGTGAGAACGCTGCACGTGGAGATGCGGACTCACGACGATTAGCTCAAGAGCTGGAAGAAGCCTTTGCCGTCCTTGCGACCTTCGATGAGGGGCCAGACCTCGTGCTTTACTATAAGCAGCTCATGGTTCTCGAAGGGCACGATAGTTACAGACTTCACTTCAATGAAACGGACGCTCTCAGCGTCAGCCAACAAGCTTTCCTGGAATCGCAGTGGCAACAATTCCGAGATTGGTGGAGTCAATGGCCTGGAGCCGCTGAACTCTGACAACTTGGTGCGTTCGACAGGAACTAGTCGTTGTTCGCATCCGGCTAATCCGCCGCCAGTGGCAGACTGGTAAAGGCGGTCGGCACTGCAAGCGTAGAGGAAGTTATGGGAGATTGCTAGGCTCACTGTTTCCTTCTCTTGCAGCTTTGGTAAAATCCCTCGCACACGGCCATTGGCGTCGATGACTTGAATGCCCGCATGGGAGGTGACATAGAGGTCTTCCGCGGTCGAAACCACCATTCCGTCGCCACCGCTATCTTCACGGTAGTTGTCGATCGGGAGAGTGGTAAAGCGCTCTCCACCACGTAATTCACCTTCTGATAAGAGTTGATATCGCTAAACATGCTTGCCGCCATACTCACTCACGCAAAATAGGTCCTCGTTAGGGCTTAACGCGATTCCGTTGGGTGTGACGATGCCGCCTGCAAATACGGGTGGTCTTGATAAGCCCATTGCGCTCAGGGGGCAGCGATTGACAGTCCCAGCTCTTGTATCCGTGACCTAGATCGTGCCAGTCTTGGAAGAAACCACCAGGTCGTTCGGATTGAGTTCGTTAGCTACGGTCTCGATCGCCTTCGTTTTGAGATCTATCCTAATCAAGCGTTTGGTCTTGTCGCCACCTTTTCCTTGCACCGCAGCATAGAGTCCGCCATCCGGCCCCAGATCGAGCCCACTGATCTTGGGGCCGCCTTTATTTAGAAAGCGTACGGGTGGACTGGACGTGCCATCGTATTGAAAAACGGATCCCGAAGGAAAGTCACTGAAATAGACTCCACCTTGATCGGGATGACTGTACGCTCCGTCCGTAAACTCGTAGCCTCGACCTACTTCTTCCAAAGTTGCGGCCAAGGCCTTGGGCTGTTCCTTGGAGCGTAACAAACCCTGCCAATCTCTCCAAAGCCATCGGAGTGAATCCGGGAGAATGGCTCCTCCATGTTCTCCATTGCAGTCTACCATCTCCGCAGACGAAGCGGTGATGGTAGATTGCAAATCCCAGGGATTGGGCCATTTGGAGATTGGCAAGCGGCCAGCCTCTGTGACTGTTGTTCAGGTCATAGGCTCCGTCTTGTAAAAAGACACGGATCGGCTTGAGCTTTGTTTTCCGAATTAGGGCAGGGTAGACATGGCCACCACGAATGTTGGTGAAACTACCAATGTGGCTAAGAATCTTGCCAAACTGATCGGGACGTTCCTAGGCGGCCGTCCAGGCACAGATACCTCCGGAACTCATACCGCAGATAGCGCGTTTACTTGGAGCCTGACTCAAGTTGACCTTTTAGGTCGTTTCCACATGGGGCAGCAGTTCATCAGCAAGGAAACCGGCATAGTCACTACGAGGCGTGTCATACTCGACGCTTCTGTTTGATCGCTTGCCCCAGCCGTTTTCATTAGGCTTTTTCACTCCTCGATGGCCCGGATTGACGAAGAGTGCAATTGTCGTCGGCATGGATCCTGTCACGATGAGATTATCGAAGACAATTGGTACACACTCTTGCCCAGATTCACTTACATAGGCATGACCATCCTGAAAGACCATGAGTGCCGCTGACGTTTCGCTTGTGTAAGCCTTAGGAATTTAGAGCCAGCATGCTCGCGAAGTGCCCTCGTATATTTTAGACGTCGCAAACTCAAAATGAATGAGTTGTCCAGCTTCAACCCCTGGTGCTCGATGAGTGGATTCGTTTGACAAAGAGTAGTCATCCACCGCTAGACAAGTGAGTGAGGAAACGATCAAAAGGCATGCTAGTGTAGACACCAATATGCGAGGACCATGTCGGGCTCGTCTCAAGTTGGCAAGGCTCTGGTCAATCAGCGGTCGGCCATACGACGGGCGCTACTTTCTCGTGGCCTGCGGAGTCGAAGAATTTTACCAAGCCATGAGCCGCGCCATATTCATGCACGAGCTTCGTCACTTTCACATCGAAACAGCAATAGCGCGCGATCTCCATGATCTTGCCTTCACGCCACCACTTAATGGCTTGCAGTCCCTCGGCGGTCTTGCCACAGCCGAGAGAGGCTTCAGCAATCTTGTCCAGCTTGGGACGGTGATTGATCGCCTCGTCCAGGTAAGAGCAAAGATCTAGACTTGCTACTTGGCTTGGAAGATCCAGGCAAGTGTAGCCCATCAGAACCTGGTAGTCGAAATTGATGTGGTTATAACCGATCACCAGGTCAGCCCGTCGAAGCTGATCGATGAGTGCATCAACATCCCTCTCCCCGAAAATACGGTATTCTCCCGAGGCCGTGCTATAGGTCACGCCTACCGACATTCCCATGTCACACTTCTTGTCCCAGCCGCCTACATCCCCGGCGGAGCGCTGTGTTTCGAGGTCAAAGTAGACGAAATCCTTCGGCATGGGGAATGCCATAGCGGCAAGCTCTCTTGGATGCCATACATTTCTGATTGGGCCTGAAACGAAGATTTGCCGCGAGTAGAAGGCCCGATGGAATTTGTAATGGTATCCTTAGGGACCCACCCTAGGTTCAGATCTGTAGCCGAAAGGGTAAACTTAATATTTCAGCCTATCTAACACACATGAAAAGCAACTTCCTTGTTCCTGCCTCCGCGATTCTCGCCACATGCGCACTCACATTCTCGGTTTCGGCTGAGGAGAAGACGATCAAACTCAAACAGGCTCTCCCTGCAGGGAAGAAGATTCATCAATCGATGGTGATGAATCAGAAGATGAAGATGGGAGGTGCTCCCGGCGCTCCAGCAGGTGGTATGAATATCACGAACAAGATGACCATAGGAATGAGCATGGACATCAACAAGCACGAGGAGAAAAAGAAGAGGATGATCCTCAAATACGAAGAGATCAGCATGGCGGTCGACACCGGCTTGTTTCCTAAGCAAGAATTCAGTTCGAAAGATCCGGAAGGCCCATTCAAAGGACTAGCCGACCATCCAGTGACCCTGATCTACGATGAGAAGGACCAAATAGTATCAGTTGAAGGTGCCGACGAACTTGTAGACGGTGCCGAGAATCAGCCAGTGGTAGGCGAGATGCTCAAGCAAATTCTGGGAGAAGACCAGCTCAAGCAAACGATGAATCAGATGATGGTTCAAATGATTCCTGACAAGGTGCTGAAGATTGGGGATTCCTGGCCGTACGAGATGAAAGTTCCCATGCCGCAGGGGATGGGCGAGATGACGATGAAGGGCAAGTATACCCTAAAGAAGTTTGAAAAGTTCGAGGGCCACGATTGTGCTGTTCTCACGATGGTTGGAGGCATCGATTCGGATGAAAAGGTCAAGATGGAAACGAATGGACAGCAGGTTGAGATCGAGTTTAAAGACTCGCAGTTCGAAGCAGACATCTACTTCGACAACAAGCTTGGACTCACTCGCAAGACGAATATGCTAACCATGATGAACATGGCCATGACGATACCCGCTCTCGGCATGAACATGACGATGGACATGAACATGACGATGACCTCAAAGGTCACGAAGGTAGAAGACTCTAAATAGGCCATCTGCCAAGCACTTTACGAGGGCCCGCTGTTGATTTCAGCGGGCCCTTTTTTGTCTCCCCTAGGAGTGGAAATTCTCTCGACCTTTACGACTGTGCAAGGCAGGATGCGCGGCGATGATGTTCATCAAAGTTAGCTCAGCGGCCCTCGTCGGAATCGATGCTCGCGAGGTCGAGATCGAGGTCAATGAGGGTGGCAATAGCCCCAAGATCGTCATCGTTGGATTGCCAGACGCTGCCGTGCGGGAGAGCAGAGATCGTTTTGTCACCGCGATGCTAAATAGTGGCTTTATTAGCCCAAAGGGGCACACGACGATCAATCTCGCCCCGGCCGATCTAAAAAAAGAAGGGCCTAGTTTCGACCTGCCAATTGCGCTCGCCGCGATTGGCCTCCGTAGTGAATACTCTCAGAATACTAACGACTTTCTCATTTCCGGAGAACTCTCGCTTGATGGTAAGGTAAGACCCGTAAAGGGCGCATTGAGCATCGCTTTAGAAGCACGTCGATTGGGCAAGCGAGGTGTCATCCTTCCGGCCGCGAATGGTCATGAAGCTGCCCGCGTCAGTGGCGTCGAGGTTTACGGAGTGGCAACGCTTCGCGAGGCACACGACCTCCTGATGGAGGATCCTTTATGTGCTCCGATAGACCCAGCCATGTTCGCCCATGAAGTGGTGGCGAATTACCCGGTCGACTTTGCTGAAGTGAAAGGCCAGGTTCACGTGAAGCGCTCTCTCGAAGTCGCGGTTGCCGGAGGTCACAACCTTCTCATGCTCGGACCTCCCGGAACCGGAAAGTCCATGCTGGCCAAGCGCATTCCCACGATCATCCCTCTGATGTCCGAAGATGAGGCCATCGAGGTCACCAAGATTCATAGCATCTGTGGCATGTTAGATGAGAAGAGTGGATTCCTCACCACGCGCCCATTTCGTTCTCCCCACCACACCATTTCCGATGCGGGATTGTTAGGTGGTTCCAGTAATCCCAATCCGGGCGAGATCAGCCTAGCGCACCATGGCGTGCTCTTCCTCGATGAGCTCCCCGAATTTCGCCGCTCCACCTTGGAGGTGATGCGACAGCCCCTAGAGGATGGCAAAGTCACCATTTCAAGGGCCTCTGGCAGCATGACTTTTCCTGCACAATTCATGCTCGTCGCTGCCATGAACCCTTGTCCCTGTGGCTACTATGGCGATCTCAAACGCGAATGCCGTTGTGGCCCCGTGCAAGTGCAACGCTACCGTCAACGCATCAGCGGGCCTCTATTAGACCGGATAGATTTGCACGTGGAGGTCCCCTTGATCGACTACAAAGAACTCGCCGCCTCCGAGACAGGTGAAAGCTCTGCTGTCATTCGTGAAAGAGTAGGCAACGCAAGAGAAGTCCAGCGAGCTCGTTTCGCAGACAACGAGGGCGTCGTCTGCAACAGCGCCATGCAGCCACGTCAACTCAAGCAATGGTGCCAGCTCGATAGAGAAGGCGGCCAGTACCTTGACCACGCCATGAACGAAATGGATCTCAGCGCCCGTGCCTACGACCGCATTCTCAAGGTCGCCCGCACCCTAGCAGACCTCGATGCTGACGATAGTATTGCTGCCAACCACGTGCTTGAGGCGATCCAGTACCGTTCGTTGGATCGCGATTTGTGGAGTTAGCGGACATAGTCAAACGACGGTCTCAATCGCTTGAAACCGTTTGCAGGATGGTATCAATTCATGTCTCGTAGCTCCTTGGCGTAGGCAAACAATGCCGGCGCTCCTCCAGTATGCCAGAAAAGAACGGTGTGTTCTGAGGTGAACTTTCCTTTCCGAATTAAATCGATGAGACCCGCCACCGCGCGCCCTGTATAGACCGGCCCGACAAAGATTCCTTCGTGCTGGGCCAACAGCATGGTGGCTTCTTTCTCAACTGAACTAAGCACGCCGTAGCCGCCACCCAAGTAGTCGTCGTTTAAATGAAAATCTCGCTCATCGAATGACTCCTCTAGCCCAAATATCTTGGCACTTTCGTTTGCGATCCCTGCCATTTCGCTCTGATAGGAGGGTACTTGGTCCGCTGCCTGATCGATGCTAAGCCCCAAGATCTTTCCTTCGAATCCGAAGGCCCGTGCACCGATAGTTAGTCCTGCCTGGGTCCCACCAGAACTCGTCGCCACGATGATCGCATCAATGTCATTCCAATCTCCTGAGAACTGGTCCCGCAATTCTTTCATTGCCAATGCATAGCCAACAGCTCCAAGGCCATTAGAACCACCTAACGGAACGATGTAAGGCTTCCTTCCTTCCTCCTTGAGTTCATCGCTGAGCGACGCCATCCTGGCATTGCGGTTCTCGGGCTGCACGTAATGCATCACCGCCCCACACAGCCAATCCAGGAGTGCGTTGCCGTTGGGAACTTCGCCTTCTTCACCGCCTAACACGACATGACAGGCCATTCCCATTTGGGCAGAGGCAGCGGCAGTCAAACGGCAGTGATTGGATTGAGGGCCACCTGTGGTGATCACCGTGTCTGCTCCAGCTGCACGAGCGTCTGCGAGAAGAAACTCAAGCTTTCGCGTCTTGTTTCCACCGAACGCCAGCGTCGTTTGATCATCCCGTTTGATCCAGAGCTTGGGCGAGTCTTCGAATGCTGTCTCGAAGCGCTCTAACCGATGGAGTGGCGTGGGAAACGAGGACAAAGGGTAGCGAGGCGCTGTCAGTTGCATGATGATCTAGATGGGTTGCTCTGAGTTTAGCTGAGATTCTGATGCAACGGCGACCAATTGAAAGAGGAGAAGGCCTTGTCGATATTCACAGCTCTGGGCATCCCTGCCGCAAATATCCAGTTTCTCACAGTTCACTTTCAGGGGGCCGATTATCGGTGATCCACGTGATCACTGCTATTCAATAACGGCTACACTGCGAAGGATTTCGTTGATATTACGAAATCCTTCGTCGTATGGGCAAAAGAGACTAAGACCGAAGGAAGCGGAATTCACGATCCTCAACGCTCTCTGGGACAAAGAACCGAGCAAGGTGAGGCAGGTGTGCGACCGGCTCGCAGAGGCGAAGCCTACTAGTTACACCACATTGCTCAAGCTCTTGCAGATCATGATAAGCTCTTTATCCGATTGCGACAACTGAGAGAACAGCTCAAAGGCATCCGTGAGTCGTTGCTAACGATATCCACTCCAAAACAGAACGAACCCTTACAAAGATTCCTCGCTCATCCTGCTATTGGCGAAGATGGGAAAGGGGAGCTTGAATGCTACTCTTCGACATCAAGGGCAGCCATGCGTGAGTCAGTCACTTTGTAGGTACAGACACCACCAATAATGATGGGATTACCGTTCCCATCGGCGACCGTGGTCTTGGAAATGTCGATGGTCTGCTGCTTCACGCTTACCTTCAGAACCTTGCATCCCCATGGCGAGATAAAGTTTAGTCCAGGCTTCGTCAGAATCTTACTGAAACTTGCCCCAGAAGAGGACGATCTTCTATTCCTGCGGGTGGACGACCAACCAGCCCGCCAGAAACGTAATGGGAAAGAAGATAAGACTAAGAACGATTGTTAGAATATTCGCCGTGATTAACGGCCATAAGGTTGATGTTCCGTTGTGTATTTACAAGAGGTGACTCGCATTGTAATCGGCGCCAAGGCGATTATCTTAGGATCATTGGCATTGCAATGATCGGTGATCTGCGAGAGGAAGAGCTATGAGCAAGAGCGATATCGAAATTGCCCGCGAGGCAAAGGCCGAGAGGATACTGGCGATCGGCAGCAAGCTTGGCGTTCCCGAGTCAGCCTTGCATCCTTACGGGCAAACGAAGGCCAAGCTCGATCTGGATTATATCCAAACACTAGCAGACCGGCCCGATGGAAAGCTTATCCTCGTCACCGCGATGACACCGACGCCTGCTGGAGAGGGGAAGACGACAACCACGGTGGGCATTGGTGATGGGCTCAATCGTATTGGCAAGAAAGCGTTGATCTGTCTACGAGAGCCGAGCTTGGGTCCGTGCTTTGGGATGAAGGGCGGCGCCGCCGGTGGTGGCTATGCACAAGTCATCCCCATGGAGGATATCAACCTCCACTTCACCGGGGATTTCCATGCGATTGGTGCAGCGAATAACTTACTCGCAGCACTCGTCGACAATCACATTCATCAAGGAAATCAACTTGAGATCGATGTCCGGCGCGTCACTTGGCGGCGCGTGGTCGATATGAATGATCGCTCCCTGCGCGAAATTACGATTGGGTTAGGAGGACGTTCCAATGGCTATCCCCGCGAGGATGGATTCGACATCACCGTTGCCTCCGAGATTATGGCGATCTTCTGTTTATCAAAAGACTTGAAGGACCTCCAATCACGTCTTGGCCAGATTGTGATCGGCCACACTCGTCGTGGCAAGCCAGTGACGGCAAGAGAACTAGAAGCTGACGGCGCAATGACAGTGCTTTTGAAAGATGCCTTGATGCCAAACTTAGTGCAGACGTTAGAAAACAATCCGGCATTGATTCATGGAGGGCCGTTTGCCAATATTGCTCATGGCTGCAACTCGGTCATGGCGACGCGCACCGCACTGAAACTTGCGGACTATGTAATTACGGAGGCAGGCTTTGGAGCGGATCTAGGCGCCGAGAAATTTTTCAATATCAAGTGCCGCAAGGCTGGCCTAAAGCCGGCTGCGGCTGTTCTTGTCGCGACCATACGTGCACTCAAGATGCATGGTGGCGTGGATCAGAAGGCCCTTGGTCAGGAGAATGTGGACGCGGTTCGTGAAGGCTGTGTTAATCTCGAGCGCCATTTAGAAAACGTTAGATCGTTCGGGCTTCCAGTCGTCGTCGCAATCAATCAGTTTAGCGCCGATACTGAGGCGGAGATTGATGCCGTGCGCAATGCCGCCAAGAAATTTGGGGCCGAAGCTATCGCGTGTTCCCATTGGGCAGATGGCGGGGCTGGAACGGAAATGATGGCTGAGCACTTGGTCGATTTGATCGAAACAAATAACTCACAGTTTACTCCCTTATACCCGGATGATCTGCCCTTATGGGAGAAGATAGAAAGGGTGGCCAAGAAGATCTACCGTGCTTCTGGCATCACGGCGGATCCGAAAGTGCGCAAGCAGATCGACAAGCTGCAGGCTCGTTATGGCCATTTCCCAATCTGTATGGCCAAGACACAGTATAGTTTCTCTACGTCAACCGATGCGAAAGGGGCTCCGACTGGGCATACAATACCCATTCGAGAGGTGCGCCTGTCTGCAGGTGCCGAGTTCATTGTCGCGATCTGCGGCCAAATCATGACGATGCCAGGGCTTCCACGCTTACCCTCTGCAAATAGCATACGTCTGAACGAGAATGGTGAGATTGAAGGCTTGTTCTAGACCGTGCAACGTTGGAATGAAACCTTTGTCACCCCTCATTCTCACGCTGTCACTGGTGGTCGTTGTAATGACGGAGGCTCGCTTAACTAACATCGGCTTAATATGTATTGATGACATGGGCTATGCTGATCCAAGTTGTTTCGGTAATCCTCACGCGCAGACACCGAATATCGATCGTTTGGCTACTGAAGGGATCAAGCGAACAAACCTTTACGTCAACTAGCCAATCTGCTCGCCATCGCGAGTCGCAGTCACCACTGGCCAGTATCCTGCGCGGTGGAAGATCCAATCCTATCTCAACACTCGTGCGGGAAGCCAAAGTCGCGGGATGCGTGATTAGTTGGACGCAGCCGCTCCGACCACAGCTAAGAAACTAAAAGCTGCTGGTTACGCCATAGCACACTTTGGTAAGGGCGGGGACGTGATGTCGATGACGCACCACGTCCTCAAGCCTATAGTTTTAAAGAATCACTCGTCGCTTTCGGAGGCTTGGGTGATCGCTTGCTAGGAAATCCCAAGAAAAACAGTGTGAAGCTGGGCCAGGGAGAAATCAGCTTCTGCAATCGCCGGGCTTGGCCCTCAGTCGACGAGCCCAACCGGAGAAGCTCATCAAAACTTGGGCCTATGAGGATGGACGCGCGGCAACACTGCTGGCGATGGAGGTTCCCGGTCCCGCATTCTCAGGAACTTTAATGCAACAGGCCTCGAGAAGGTGGTCTGGACAGGACCCCAGTGCTCCTGCAGCGCAGTGAGATCACTACTTTAACGATGGGCAGTCTGTCCGCGTCGAGACACTCACCAAGGTGGGGGGGCGCCTAGGAGCATGAAATCCAATGACGACAATGAATTTGGCGTCAACGCTACCGGCCCCAGAGCAAGTTGGCGCCGTGGTCCACGGGGCAAAGCGATACTTTAGAAGTTTTTCCTTCAATCGAATCATTGCCGTCATGGCGGGAGTGCCCGTTCACCTTATCGACGACCAATCCACAAAAAGCATTCAGGCTTTTCTATCGCATAAGGATTCGGTTGAGGCAGCGAATACTTCGCTGGTAAATCTGGAGAAGCGGAAAGAAGAATCAGCGCCGTAAGCCGCTGTGCATCAGTTGGGAGGAATGATTCTTACATCCGCATCAAGTGCCAACGGTTGGGGTTTCCTTTTAAACCTTGTCTGTCATCTGCATGCTGTCTCTAAAAACTGTCCGTGCCATCACATTTGTAATGCTGCTGCTCGTTGCTGGCTCAAAAGGTGCAGAAGCAGAGAATGCCTTCTTTGAATCCAAGGTTCGCCCCTTGCTCGCAGAACGCTGCTATCAGTGTCACAGCAAGAAGGCTGTAGAAGACGGGAAGCTGAAAGGCGGATTGCAGGTTGATAGTTTGGCCGGCCTGTTAAAGGGAGGTGATTCTGGTGCCAGCATTGTGTCGGGTGAGCCTGACAAGAGCCTCCTGATCACCGCAATCGGTTATCTCGACGAAGACATGGCCATGCCTCCCAAAGGGAAACTGGCCGATGATGAAATTGCTGTCCTGACAGAATGGATACGTCGCGGTGCTCACTGGCCCGGGACGAACAAAGCCGATCTTGCCGCCTTGATCGAAAGCGAGGAACCGTATGATTGGGAGAAGTTTCGTCGCGAGCATTGGTCGTTTCAACCCGTGACGAAACCGGCAGTGCCCAAAGTTCAAAATGCCTCATGGGGACGCTCAGACTTGGATTGCTTCGTCCTGGCAAAGCTGGAAGCTGCCGCGCTGTCACCGAATGCGCAGGCTTCAAAACGGATGCTCATTCGCAGGGCCTATCTGGATGTCATCGGACTACCACCGAGAGTGAACGAGATTCAAGCGTTTCTTTGCGATGAGACACCTGACGCCTTTTCTAAAGTTGTAGATGGGTTGCTAGACTCGGAGCACTATGGGGAACGCTGGGCGCGTCATTGGATGGATGTTGCTCGTTACAGTGATGGACTCGGTGGATTCTTAGATAACAAGCCCCTGCCCAACGCGTGGCGTTATCGTGATTGGTTGGTCCAGGCATTGAATGCAGACATGCCTTACGATGCCTTTGTCTCGCGGCAGATTGCAGGTGATCTGCTAGAAGGTGATCCCGATCCTTTGGCGACTGGGTTCTTTGTCGTCGGACCAACATATATTTCTGATGGAGGCGATCCTGAAGCCGTGGCGCAGGCCGAGGCTGAAACATTGTCTGACCGGGTCGACACGTTCTCGCGCGCTTTCCTTGGGTTGACAGTGGCTTGCGCCCGCTGTCACGATCACAAGTTTGATCCGGTGACGATCAAAGATTACTATGCGTTGGCAGGGATCTTCCGAAACTCG
>Ga0213868_10004230_pt1 | contig 13124 bp, 9 predicted proteins | sample PICome_9_FD_160087 | JGI IMG/M metagenome (GOLD analysis project Ga0213868, IMG submission 160087) | Coastal seawater microbial communities near Pivers Island, North Carolina, United States - PICO127 | ecosystem: Environmental > Aquatic > Marine > Coastal | place: USA: North Carolina | collected...
CAACGAGGAAGGGGTCATATTGCTTGCATTCGAAGACCCCTTCTTTGAAATGGTATCGATTGCAAAGATGATATGATTCTTCAACATTTCAGCAGCTTTCAGGGACATGTGCAATGCTTCTTTGGCTGACTCATATTCTTGGTTTCGAGTCAACCGATTTCCATGCTATAAATGATTTGAATATATACGACTTGAGACCCTACGAACTAGATACAGCACACACATGTAATAAATCATGGTCAGACAATTTTCTCACCTTATAACAAATCTTTGCCAAAGGGGGTAAAAATCTTTGAAACGCATATAAAATACATTCCCAATCCTTATTTTCCACTGATCTCAACCGTTCCGAGACAAAATCATCCAGTTGACGAAGGTGATGAAGAATTGGATGATGACCTATATTATGTTTCTTCTGTTCTTGACTATTCGATTGAAAAACATCCATTGTTTTTGAAAGGACAAGTTCTGATACGACATCAGGTAATAAAAGCATGACTTCAAATGCTTGTTGTTGAATTTGATCCCCAATTCCAACATGAGAATCGTTGAGATTGTCAGAATGATGATGCTCATGAGCACGACACAAAGCTTTCCAACATTCCAGTGCCAATACGAGTGAATCGTATGATGCACGAATAGAATCAAGACGTGTGCGAACTACTATATTCTGGGATAAGTGGTTGACGTTTTGACATTGTGACAACGCTCTCCCTGCCCTTGAAAAGACGGATAGACCAAATTCCAATTCACTTGCCAAAGCCAAGGGCAACGAATCATCAGAAGAGGATGAATTGGATGATACAAGACGTGGAGGGTTTCTGCTATGCAACTTGTCAATGAGAATCATCCTCCCTGCGATGGAACGAATGTATCCACTAGCAATAGTTCTACACATGACCAGGTCTGATTGATCTGAGTGATCTGAACAAGTGATTTCTTTCCAATCATCATGACTCGCAGCATCGATGAAACATTCTGGATGTTTACCAATCAGGTTCCACAATGTCGTACCAATTGTATTTAATTTGGATCTTGTATCCGAGTCTACAAATATGTCGTCATTGGTTTCCAGATGGTTCTTTCCTAGTTCTACTGTATGACCAAATTGCACGTATGCATCATGAGCAGCCTTGGAATGTTTCAATAATCGCTGGAAGTTGTCTTGGGTCGGAAAGGCGACCACTTCTGCAATAGCCTGTTTCATTTCATGGAGGGGGAAGGGGAGGGGAAGGGGATGGGTGAGTTGATCATCGTATGGTCAAACAAAAACAAAAAATGAGCACAAATCTTGTACCAACAGCACGATGGAATGAATCAATCCAATGATGTACCAAATGTATTGAAACGAACAATAGATGAATCTCATCATGATACCAGTACTTACCGAACGCAATATATTCAAAAGGGAAAAGATGACATTCGATGTCATGTCGTTGCTCGTAGTGGGGTCTTGGTGTACTAGAAACTTTGGATCTCCTGTTGGCAGTTGTACAGGTCCTTGAATCGTCTCGATAGGTTCCTTACATTCTGTGAATGATTCCATATCACAATCGAGTGATTCACAAGATGAAGAAAGAGGATTATTATTATTATGATTATGATTCATGGATGGAGAGAAAAAGACAATGGGATTGATTCGTTGGAATCGTGTTTTGTGATCAAAAGATTTTTTTTTTCAAAATCGAATCAAACCTCTTTTAAAAAATGTGGGAATAAAATGTCCTAGTTAGATCCAGTCGGACTTTCTCTTTCTCTCTTTTCTCTCTCTCTTGTATCCATCTCTAAATTGGTTTAGTTTGAGTGTATATCCATCCATTGACCATGGCGTACTTATTACCGCATCTCCACAGTGGTTGGGAAGTAGATCAAGCAATCGTAACGGAAGAAGATCGCGTTGTGGTGATTCGATTTGGGCGGGATTCAGATCCAACGTGTATGATCCAAGATGAAGTGCTGATGAATATAGCTGAAAAAGTGAAGAATTTTGCAGTGGTATGTATCATGATGGATTTGTGTTTTTGCATGAATATGTTTCATCGCTTTCTTTCTCTCTTGTGTGTGTGTGAATCTCGAACTGTCCTTTGTCTTACATTCTTTCTTCATGATTATTCTATATACATAACATATAACATACCATACAATCGAAAGATCTATGTCGTTGATATTGATGAAGTACCAGACTTTAACAGCATGTATGAACTGTACGACCCATGTACCACCATGTTCTTCTATAGAAATCGTCATATAATGGTAGACTTAGGTACAGGTGATAATAATAAAATTAATTGGGCCCTTTCTGATAAGCAAGAAATGATTGATATTATTGAAGTGGTATATAGAGGTGCTAGAAAAGGAAGAGGACTTGTGGTGGCTCCCAAAGATTATTCGACGAAATATAGATATTGAACAAGGTCTTTTTATTTGTTTGTTATTTTTGATTTTTAAGAAAACAAAAGGTAATTTTACACAAAACATGAAATCATTGCAATGACTTCAAACATCTTTTCGTTTATGTATACGAGTATATTCCATAGAAATAACTAAGTCTTCACCTGAATGCTTCGTAAGCCTCTTGAGAGTGACTCCATCTTACCTGATTCAAAGCCAGGAAGTGCATTGAGCAAGTGATGAGCATCTCGTTTAGGACAAGAATCAACAGGATCTTTAAAATCCATAAAGTATGGAGGATCTCGAATCTCTTCTATTCTATGTGAAGGGTCTACAACATCATTCTTTACATACAAAAATGATGATTGCATCGTAAAATCACGAGTACCATCCTTCAAAGGATCTTTCTGATCGTAGATAGTATTACCAGCAGCCGGCATTGGCTTCTCTAAAACATCTCGGAACGATCCAACGTTGGCAAAGATTAACTCTGCAGCGCGTTTGCCGTTCATGTGTGGTTTTAGTCGAATATTAGCTATAGGCGCCAACAAATCAAATGCTACAGCAAAGCCATCACGAACAGCCATCAGTACCTCATCCTGTTCCACGGATAAGGTGGACAATTCAGAACTTCCATGGGGCACAGCGACTGGAAACAGATGAGCCTTCTTCCATTCGTTCCTATTCTGTATCAGAGCTTTTGCTTCGTCGTCTTTCTCTACCCCATACAAAATCTTTGTTGGGGGTACTGGAACTCCTTCTGGTCCTGCTGATTTACCAGCATCTAGTGTCAGATAATCTTCTATATATATGTACTGTTGTCCACCCTTCTTGAAGAAATTAGAAACTTGTGGCATACCATTACCATCGAAATATGTGGGGGCAAAAATTGTTTCAAAGAGTCCTGGTTTAGAACCAATGGGATTCCCATCGGGTCTAGTTTTAAGTACCATCACATGGGTAGCTCCTTCTTTCACTGCTGATCGATAAGGTATGGGTTCATAGCAAAACGCATCAAAACATCTTATCGGTATATTCATATGGGCGTCTTTATTCCGCAGCATTGGAAGCGGTGGTCCTGTTGCAGCCGGGACGGTCATGCTGGTTTCTAAACATGCAAAGAGTCCGTGGCGCTTTCCGTTTAGCATGGTAGTGGCCCGATCCAGTACTTCTCCATTTTCTCCAATTCTATCGAAAAAGTCCATATTTTTCGAACCTAAACAGTGAGTCTCCATTTTACTTTCTCTTACAGCAGAAGTGACAATGCGGAGTGGTTGATGTTTATCATTCAGTCCAAAGGTTTTTAAATCCAGCGGACGAAGTCCATGCTCAGGATCCATAATGGTATCCAGGACAAAAGAGATATTCATAGGTGGATCTACAGTTTTCGAAAAGATGGTATTATTCCTCATGTTGGATCTATTGAGTACCTTGTGATCAAATAAATTGTACGCTAAGGACGATGCAAGTCTCCCTTTGGATACGAACTTGGTCTTTGCTGCTGTCAATACATCTGTGTAGACGTCGATGCACATTTGTCTGGATACCATATAGGCCCCAACAACAGAACCCGCAGATGATCCATAAATACTATCAAATACATCTGACAGACCTAAGACAGCTATGGCGCTTGCCATTCCGGCAGAGACGGCTCCACTGAAAAGTCAACAATAAGTCGCGGATGAGAAATGTTATATTTACGATAATGACCATAGTGACAAGATTACAATTTGTAACACTTACCGCATTCCACCACCCTCAATCGAAAGAGCCAAATGCGCCGTATCATCACGTGCTCTACTTCCTGGCTTGGAACTGTCCTTGACTCTTTTCGCGATAAGCTTCATGACCTCGTGATCAAACGGTGAACAGTCTGAATCAACTTTCTCCATCACTTGTTCTCTTGCATTATTTTTCGGTACAGCACTGCCCACGAAGGAAACATTGCGAAATGTTATATCTTTCAATTCAATATTCCTGTCCAAAACTGCACTTCTAAGTTCTTCAACGTTAGTAACAATTGCTGCAGGAGCACGAGTTGTATTTGTTTCAAGTGGATTCACTATTTTGATGAAGTATGCCGTAGGATTTTTTGAAGCGAAGGTTTTACCAGTTAAAAGCATAAGCTTCCTTCTAGCATGTCGAAGAGCATACATTCTTTTTATTTCTTTCCTAGCGTCAAGGTATGTGTATGGTTTTTTCTTTTGCTTCGACGTTGAATTTTTCAATGTGCTTAGATTCACGACAGTATTCTTTATTGCGTTTGTTTTTTCTTGATGCTGAGCATCATCATCTCCTAATCTATAATGATGTCGTGTTTGTAAATCGTTTATTTTGAGTAGGCGTGTTTTTATATTTGATATTTGCCAGGCAGTTGTCGTGTTCAAAATAATCAGTACTGGTAGTAGTAGGTACAACCAAGGAAGCATGATTTGAACATGCATGTTCGAGATTGGTTCAAAGAAATTTTCACAATGCTTCTTCGGAAGGTCTCTATGCTGTCTGAATGAGTGGTTGTGAATAACGGCTAAGATGAAAAGTGAATGGACCAGCCAACAAAGATAAGTGCAGAAGATTCTAAAGAAGAATCTGAGAAAACGAGAGAGAAGAATGCATTTGTTTATTTTTTCCGAACCCCTCTTCCATTGGACCACGGCAGCAGCTGTACCCTTGAATGATTGGGATTTGCAAATGTGGGTTTTGACATCCTACTTAGCACTTGCTCAGTGTATTTAGCAGATTTAGCAGATTTAGCATTTAGCATCCTAAGTAAGTAATCATAAAGTATCATCTGCTGTCCTGTTGCCCTTTTCAGCATTCTTCCCTGGACGTATTGTTGCAATATGACATCTTTAGATCTTCTTAGTGCCACCCCGAAAGAGGTCGCTCATTTCTTGCTGGAGAACAGGTTTAAGGTGAGATAGCCACAATGAATCAGTATAGATATATTAACAACCTCTCATCTTTATGGATCCTTCAGTCTGATCCATCAGAAACAGTCTCCTTTTTCTTACAAGCCATGGATACTCTACCTGATTTAGAGTCAATCTCTGCTCAAATGACAAAGGATACTGAAGTAGAGACAGCCATTCAAAAAGCCAATGATGAACTAAATCTACTTGGGTCCAAGATGAATGTCATACCCAATCCTGCTTTGACAGCACCATCTGAAAATTCAGATGATACAGTTGATGAATTAGAAGTGTCGGCATCATATCCTAGATGCAAACTTAAGTTATGTTTTCATGATAATGGTATTCTTTTATCGTCTCCCAAGGATGAAAGGATTACTGTACAACCCACAGACGTACAACATGTCATTGTTTTCCCAAAACGTGAAGACTGTCCTCAACCGCCCAAAACAAACAAAGAAGGAACCTTCATCATCATACCAGGTAGTTATGTTCTGTTTATTCTCACTCCAGGAAGTGTGGAGTTTCGTAACAAAAAGTTGGATCAAATTTGTTTTCAGCTCCCTCAGCACAAGTCGGAACCAATCACTGACGGTGGGAATATGACAGCTCAGCAACTTACCAAAGTATGCATAGATAGGTTTGAAAACACGATCATTGAACATATTGAAACCTGTCTTCATCTTCATAATAGAATTTATAGAATCTACAATCCGAAGTATCATAATATTGAAATGATTGACACCTATATTTTTAAATCGGACGATGGTGGAGCTGAAAAAACCATCATGAACGGTGCCATGCCATATATCAAATGTTACAGTGGTGTCAATGATGGAGTTTTATATCCTATGGAACAAGGTCTTTTATTTTTCAAGCCACCATCTTTTATTCATAGAAGTAAGCTTCATTCCATAGCTGTTGGACGAGGAGGCGGTTCCCGGTACGTAGACATTCATGCTTCTACAGATGACGGAAAGACACAAATTGAGTTTACAAACATAGATAGGGAAGAGATGCATGTTTTAAATTCATATATTCATAACACTTTAGTCAAGGCTATGGCTAAGGATGTTGCAAAGGCTGATGAACTTTTCAATGGAGGAGAGGTAACAGAGGTCAAAGCTGATCCTGATGAACAACAACACGATGTCGATCATGATGATGAGGTTAGACGAAAACGTCCTCGTCGTGCCGCTTCTGAATTGTCACAAAAAGTAACTAGAAAGGAATTAAAAACCAATGACGGTCTTGACGATGATGATGAGGATGACAGTGATGAATACCATGCAGGAGGTGGAAATGATGAATCTGAAGATGACGAGGATTCAGATGACAGTGACGAGGACATGGAAGAAAATGAAAGTGATAGTGAAGTCGAGGGGGCTAAAGATGAAATTTCTGGGGACACTGAAAGTGAAGATGGAGAAGACGATAAAGACGAATAAAGAGATAAATCGGCGGACCACTTCCAGCATTTTTTTGATTTTCAATGGTGTTATTTTGATGTGCTGTTGGATGATATCGTCCTTTGATTTTTTCCATGTGCTAGATTGTTCTGATTGCTGATGAAATCAAACTACTTATGCATAGATGACATTGTGATGTAGCTTTTACTTTACTAAGTTGAAAACAATATAGGTTTGAGCACTATCTTCGCTTATGTTTGCTCTTTGATTTAAATCCATGATGAGACTTCTGCTTATTTTTCCTCTTCTTGTCCGGGTCAAACCCTTTAAAGACATAAGACGAAGAAGCAACCTTCGGGGTCTCTTTCGTCTTTTTCTTTTCGTGGCTGACTCTGTCGTCTTCAAACAGCCCGCTGTCACCTAGAGAATCGGCTCCAAAGGCACCCTTTCTCTTCTTGCACTTTTCTTTATCTTTTTGAATGATCTTGATATCTTCGTCATGAACACTGCGATAATCTTTTTCTCTCTTTTCATTTTCAAGTTGTTTCTTGTACGCTTTGGCAGAAGATTTAATTTCGTTCTGAGTCATGACTTTCTTTGATCGTTGTCCAGTTTCTTCGTATGCTTCTTTCGCCTCTTCTTGCATAGCTTGAAATTCTTCTTTAGCTTCTCTCATTCGTCGTTTTTTTCTTGTCATACGGTGAGTTCCTTTACCTACCATATCTGCAATTTCCTGCTGCTTCTGAAGATATCTTTCCTTTGCGGAAATTTTGTTCTTCTCAGAGGTAAACCATTCTCTCTGTGGTCGTGACTTGATCTCAGACCCATGCTCAAGTATATTTTGTGCCTTATTCATTTCCATCTCAGCAATTCTATCCATCTTAGCAACAAGTTCAGCCTCCATAACTTCTTTTATTTTTTCTTCAAGGGAAACAATCTTGGCAGTAAAGTGCTTTAGTACAGCACCCGGTATAGTCCGCGATCTAATTGCACCAGTGGTATACGTCATATCCTCTGTTCTAGCCCCCTTACTTTCCATCAGTCTCCGCTTTTGTTCGGCGTCCTTGATGACAGCCTTCATTAAATTTCTCCTACTTTCTCCAATTAGAGTACATGCCTTTCCACCTCTTCCAGCACGGGCTGTACGACCAATACGATGCACGTAGGTATCGATCACGGTTGGCATTTCAAAATTTATGACAGCTTCAACGCTAGGGATGTCTAATCCACGTGCCGCCAAATCTGTTGCCAGTAAAACATCCACAGCGCCTTCCCGAAAGTCTTCCAGTGCCTCTAGCCTTTGAATCTGCGTCAGATTACCGTGTAACTCCGCACATTTTATACCGCACAGACCACAAATAATCATAAGACGATGAGCAGTAGCTTTGGTGTCAAAGAAAACGATCACTCTTGAAGTAAATGTGCGCGTCAAAAGTGCGAGAAGCATAGATTCTCTATTTATACCGTCATTTGCTGCACGAACTCTGATAAATTCTTGTTCCAGGCGATTAGCAACTTCAATGTCGCGACCAGTCGTATCTACGTTATCGGAACCTTTTTTATCCGTTACATGAATACGAACAGGGCGCTTAAGACTCAATTTTATTAAATCATCAACCTTGGTTCCCATAGTTGCAGAGAATAACAAAGTTTGTCTTTCTGCTGGACATGACTTAATAATTTCATTCACCTCATCTTGGAATCCAAGATCAAGTAAACGGTCAGCCTCGTCAAGAACGAGGAACTCTAAATCATCAAGATCTACACCAGCAGAGTTCGTCAGGTGGTCAATCAATCGTCCCGGTGTAGCTATGACAATATCAGGTCTTGTTCTCAGTTCTGCGGCCTATGATTATTGAAGCAAAGGTAAATATTTCATTAGGTATATATCATAAAATATCAAAAAATGTCACAAGCGTTCGACTCCCCCAACTAATTATTATTTTGTAGGGCGATTCCTATAGTAGCTTGGCTAGAATAATATTGGCATAACCATTGGCGGAGAAAACTGACCATTGCAATATCAATTAATGCGGTCGAATCTCCATGGCAGATTGGCAGCCGTTGATATGAATCATGATCAGAAAAAAAGAATATTGACATACCTGTGCGTTAACATTTTTTGCACCACCGACAATGAGAGCTGCTCTTAAATCAGTAAATTTGGCCATGGCAGTCATCATGCCAAGACACTGAGCTGCAAGTTCACGAGTTGGAGTGAGTATGAGACCCCGTATGGCAGTAGCAACGTGTGCTTTCCTGGATTTCATCTGGACTTTTCCTCCCCCTCGTTGCAAAATTCGCTCCATAACAGGTAACAGAAATGCAGCCGTCTTACCCGATCCTGTTTGTGCACTTGCACATACATCTCGCCCACTTAGAGCGATAGGAATAACTCTAGCTTGGATCGGCGTGGGAGTAACGAAACCTATGGATGCGACACCTCTTAAAAGTGGTCTCGAGATGTTGAGTTGCGCAAACACTTCAATATTTTGTGAAGATTCTCCTACAGAGTCAAAGAATGCCGCAGCTTTAGCGGCTTCCTTTTTGGTTTCTTCATCATCAGATGAAGAGCTTTCACCATCGTCCTCATCATGTTCATCATCATCGCTAACATTTTCGTCATCTCCTATCTGTGTCTCATGATTATTTTGCGTGTATCCTTTTTTGCGACCAGACTTTTTTTCTTTCAATGTATCGCCCTCCATAGTCTTCGCCTTATCTACATCATCCACTTCATCGTCACTGGAGTCAGAGTCGCCATCAGAATCACTACCACTGTCGATGTCATTTTCAGACAGGGATCCTTCTTGTGATGACTCGGATGCTGTTTCACTTGGATTTTTATGTTTCTCTTCCTTTCTCAAATTTTTTCTTGCTGCCGCAATGATACTGGCGACGTTAGTTCTTTCCACGTTTGCACCAGAGTTATCATTTTGTTCTAGTATTTTGAGAGCTGATTTATAAGACCAAGAGTTACTACCATTTCCCGAAAGAAGATTCGCAAGTGGAGTACTTTCTCCATCTTCTCCCTTTATAGTGTTTGGATGTCATAAGAGTAAGATACTTTAAGGCGTCAAGACAGATTCCTGTGACTTTTTGCACACAACGTCATTTACTTACCAATAATCCTCCAAATTCAAACTCATTTCCAAACTCATCGCCAGATTCATCATCTTCTACATTTCCATTTTCTTGTAGAGGGATTTCCTCTTCATCTGATAGTATTGCAGGGGGTAAATCAGACATTGTTGTGCGAGTAGTAGATAGTGGTGAAGTCTTATAAATGCAAGAACTGTGTGTGAGAGAAAAAAAGTTTGGTTGGCTCAGAGACGTTCAGATATGATAAACTGAATCATTTAGTTTAATTGTCGTAGCAGAAATGGCAGTAAGGGATGTGAGTGATGTATGCGGATCTTTATTTTTTCTGATTTCTTCCTTCTTTCATTTTTCATTCTCCCATAATCAAAAAGATAATTATTCATTCTCGTTTGAATAGCAATAGGATGATGTGTTTTGCATTTAGAAAACTTGGTATCTTTTTACTGGTTATCATGCAGTATGATATAGCATTTGGTTGGTCAACTCCTGCCGCTATGACAGTGAAAGGAACAAAAGAACAATGGATTTCCTCTTCTTCCAACAGAATACATAAATTACGCACATCTACTATATTAAAAAAAGTTGTGCAGGATGACTTAGATATAGAAATGGGAAAGTTGGAAAGATTTTTATATAAACGCAGGAGACAAACTGAGGCTGCAAAAGAGAAGATACATTCGAATGTATCTGAAACATCGCCAATGTCCGTACGAAACGGACTTGGCATCATTGCAGGGACAGCTATTGGTGGAGGATTCCTGGCCCTTCCGTCAGTGACTGCTCCAATCGGTTATGGACCCACCTCTTTGGGCTTGATTCTTATCTGGATCTTTTTGACTTTGAGCGCGCATGCGTTCATTGAAGCAGCAGGGCTAGCAGCCGATATTCGGTCGCACAGACAGCCTACCAATGGAGAGAAAATTGATTTAAATAGGGGGAAATCGACAATATCATCCATAATCATGGAAGCATTCGGTAAAAGGTGGGGTATTGTAGCTGGTGTAGCTTTTGTATGTCAAATGGTTGCTGTGATGACCATCCAAATCGTGAAGGGGGCTTCAATCATTTCACAGATCAGCGACATGTCTTATGCTGTTGCATGTTTTATTCCTCCTATTCTTGCCGCATCGTTCGCGTATTTCACAGAACCAGAAGTTGTCGAGGGTGGAAATTCTGCTTTAACTTGTATGATGGTTGGAGGGTTTCTTCTACTATGTATATCAACTCTATCCATCGGAAGCAATAGTTTGATCGTTCCAGCGAAAAGCCTTGCATTCTCGCGAAATAATTGGGCTAGTCTTCTTCCGAATGCAAAAGCAACTTGGTCAATTCCTGTATTGATGAAATTATTGGCATGGGGAGAGGCTATGCCTCTTCTTACTGATAGAATGATTGAAGCAACTTCGATATCGGATGTTACAAATCCTGAGACTATTAAAATTAGGGCAAAAGCTCAAAGAAAGGCTCGCACAACAACGACACTAGGCTCTGTAATCCCTTTAATACTATGCCTCGTCTGGGCGGCTATATCTACTATACTTATTAATCCCTTGACGGCATCTGATCCAATAACTTACCTGTTATCTCTTGCGGCCCCGATTTCAGTTCCAGTAGGTTTATTGTCTTTTGGTGCTATCGGAACGACACTGCTTGGATCTTTTCTTGCTATGGGTCATTTTGCGTCAGATATTGTGAGTATTCTCACGAGAGGTAGTGTATCGAAATGGACGAAGTATGCAAAATTACTTACTGTCTTGATACCATGCATGTGTGCGTATCTTGGACCCGGACTTTATTTACCCTTATTGGCATTTGCAGGTGCCTATCCAACTACATTACTATATGGTCTTGCACCATGTCTCGCCGCAATTGTTTTGAGAAAACGAGCACACGAAGAAATGATTGATGATTCCAAACTTACGCCAAATCTATTACCTGGTGGAATGAAAAGTCTCGCTTTTCTCTCCTTTACGTCAGTAGGAATTGTCGTTTCGTGTACTTCAATGGCATTTCAATCGTTCATAAACACTTATCTTTCTCAACAGTAAACAATCTAATTTTTTTGAGAATATTAAAAATGAAAACAAAGCTATAAGAAACTTCCTTAGATATAAAACTGATTCTTTGTGACTATTTTTTAGAAATTCTTTTCTTCGCTCTAGAAGATCTGGTTTTATAGACTTCAGAGGAAGAGGATTTAGCCTTTTTCTCCGCTGGCATTATTGAGGTATCAAGCATATGCTTGTGCTTCTTCTTGTCTTCAGATTTTGCTCGCTTGCGACTTCTTGAAGGGTCGAAAGAAAAATCGCTCATTTTTGAAACAGCGGACTCGGGAACCTCCTTCACTGATACAAAGTTTGGCAGTGAGGGTGTACTTGGCACTTCATCCTTATCATCTACACTACTGTCATCAATTTCAATCACTTCATTCGGCTTTGATTTGGGAGTCAGAAGATCAATGCCTTTTGCAATAAGAGCACTTAGGCGGCTTCCTTTCGGAAGATTGAGAGCAGGGGAAACCTTTGTCTTGGTTGGTTCACTCTTTACAACATCTTCCTCTTTGGCAGATTCCTTAGCGGCTTGGATAATTTGCTCCATCTCGCGCTCAAACGATTTGCGATGATCAAATACCGTTTCCTCCTTTACGGTTGATAGCTGGATTTTACCTCCACCAAGTCTTGATAGTAGCTCATCTGTTTTTCCGGTAGCAGATAGACCTCTAGATTTACATTCCGCTTGTAGTTCACGATAAGACATTGTACTGTAATCATCTTCAATCTCGCCAAGCTTACTTTCATTATGATCATCGACCTGCAACTCAATGGACATACCGACATTAGCTTGGTCTTCTTGCTGAAGCTCGAAGTCGACTTTCTCCTCCTTTTCATAATGTCCCGAGTCATCCTCTTCTACCTCTTCATCTGCTGTCTCAGCCACTTCTGCTAAAGATGTTCCGTCTGTTTTGTAGAGTCGCAATCTCAGATCTTCTTTCTTTCCGGTAGCAGATAGACCTCTAGATTTACATTCCGCTTGTAGTTCACGATAAGACATTGTACTGTAATCATCTTCAATCTCGCCAAGCTTACTTTCATTATGATCGTCGGCCTGCAACTCAGTGGACATACCGACATTAGCTTGGTCTTCTTGCTGAAGCTCGACGTCGACTTTCTCCTCCTTTTCATCATGTCCCGAGTCATCCTCTTCTACCTCTTCATCTGCTGTCTCAGCCACTTCTGCTAAAGATGTTCCGTCTGTTTTGTAGAGTCGCAATCTCAGATCTTCTTTCTTTCCGGTAGCAGATAGACCTCTA